>JAEEGH010018879.1_pt1 | contig 14529 bp, 10 predicted proteins | sample 9134181 | NCBI WGS metagenome assembly JAEEGH01 (sample SAMN16246544, study PRJNA631951) | gut metagenome | biome: gut microbiome; feature: rumen; material: DP-attached | host: Bos | place: Iran: Karaj | collected 2018-10 | reverse complement strand
AGGACTTGTCCTGTTCGAGGACGGGGTCGAGGGATTCGAGGAATTCACGGACAGCCTGATGGAAGAGGGCCTGGTCCGGATCACGGGCGACGACCTTGTCATAGACTTTCTGAAGGTAAGCATTCTTGATTGCCATTTTATTTATCTCCGTTGAGAGTTTTGATTGTTAAAGTTTTTAACGGCTCAAAAGATAGCAAACCCGCGACAAAAAGTGAAAAACAGAGCCAAAAATCTTCAATTTCTTACATTTTTGTAAGTTACTTTTTTGAAATAAATCAAAATAGCCAATTTTAACAAAATTTCAACGAGCAACGGAACGAAAACTTACATTTTTGTAAGTTAGCAATTTTCCAGCACAAAAGTAAAAATCATTTTACATCATTACGCAGTTCACGAGCGTTTCATGCAGGATGCCGTTCGAGAACACCACCTGCTCGCCATCCACGAACAGCATCGGGGACCCGTCAATATGGGTGGATTTTCCGCCGGCTTCCTCGACAATCAGGGCTATCGCAGCGACATCCCAAGGGTAGCTCATCGTCATCACGAAGCAGTCGATGCGGCCGCACGCGGTAAAACACCCCTCCACCACTGCCGAGCCAAAGCACTTGACTCGCTCGAACACCTCGGCCTCGCGGGCGAAGTTGCGAGAGTTCTGCGGATTGATCTTTTCGGGATTGCCCACGTTGAAGTCGCCGTTCGAAACGATGGCGTGCACCGGGTCGGCTTCTTCGCTCACATGGATTGCTTTGCCGTTCATGAAGGCGCCACCACCTTTCACAGCAGTAAAGACTTCGCCCAACCGAGGAAGGTTTACGACCGCGACCAACGGATTGCCCTCGAAATGGAGCGCGATGGAAATACCCCAGAACGGGATGCCGCGGCTAAAGTTCACGGTTCCATCCACCGGGTCAATTATCCAGCAGTAACGCGAGTCCGCGCCCTCGATGACGCCCGCCTCTTCGGTACGGATGGAATGCGTCGGGAACGCACTCCTGAGCCCATCGACAATCAGTTTCTCGCTAGCGATATCGGCTCGGGTCACCACGTCCTTCTTGGACTTGTACTTCACGTCGCCCAGGTTCTGCTGGAGTTCAAGACAAAGAGCCCCCGCCTGTTTCGCGAGAGCTTCAGCAACAGATAAAAAATTTTGATAATCGGACATAATGATTAGCGATGAGCGATGAGCTATGAGCTGTGAGCAGTGAGCTGTGAGCGACTACTCGCTGTCAGCTTCGGGGTATGCGCAGCAGCGGAAGCCGATAGACGACGACTTATAGAACGAGGCCGCCATCCTGTAGGGGACCTTCTCACCGGTAAGGAAGACCTTTTCAATATGGTCGGGCACATAGACCAAACCATTAGAAATGGACTTCAACCATTCTTCACCGCCATTTTTGTACTCAGAATAAGGAGCATAATCGACACCGAGGGAATTCCCGCTGGAATCCTGGACATTGAAGAACTGCAGCGAATCCTTGAAGTCCTTCTTCGTAAGTACCTTGAACAAGGTCCTCGATGTATCCGCCTCATAAACAGTGTCTACCCTAGTCCCTTCGCGGTACAGGAAAACGGAATCCTTGGTATAGGCGAGACGAGTAAAGACGGGGAATCCCCTATTGGTGCACTGCGCCTGCGTCTCGATGTCAAGCCCGTTCATCGTCTTGTAGGAACCGCCCTTGAGAACAGCGATAGTATCTTCGGAACGTCCATTGACCCATTCCTGCAAATTTCCCGACAAATCATGAACGCCCCACAAATTGACGCAGCGATGATTTCTCTTTGCCAATCCCACCGCAGACGAGGAGTCTTCAGAACCCACACCGCAGTTTTCGAACAAGAACGAGGACATGGGAATGGTGTCGTCTTGAATTACGCCATACGTGAGCGTACCCCCCGAAAGGCAGGCCAATTCCCAATCGCGTTCGTTGCAAAGGCTCACCTTGAAACCGCTCGCCGAAATAGCCTCGCAGGCAGCCTGCGCTTCGGAATGGAAGATATCACGAACAAACTCACCGGAGTCGTTCATGTGTTCAAACCTCTCCATGCAGAACTTATTCGTATCAGAAAGGGAAATCGCGACAAAACCTTCCGGACATTCAAGTTCCTTGGAGAGTGCGCCCGGTGATACATAAACAGTGTCAATCAGTGCACGGGAATAATAGCCGGACACATCCCTGGAGCGTATTCTCAAGATAACCGTATCTCCCGGAGATACCCAGCGGATCGTATCCGCAATATAGCGACCGCCATCGACAACGACCATTTCGCCGTCTTCCCAGTCAAAATCCTTCACGTAATTTGACGAGGGGCCGCCAGAAAAGCGCATCGGTTCCCAGGAGTCTTTCAAAGGATTATAGCGCAAGATCTCGTACGACGCAACAGAGTCGTAGCAGGAAGATTCAACGCAGCCCTTCGGGAAGACCAAGGTCGTATCTGCCACGATGCCATGATCCATCATGAGCGGGTCGACCGAGCGGCTCCAGAAAATGACAAGCCTGTTGTTGCTGTCGAGCCTTGCAAGCCCGGTCCCGGGATACAGCGTATCCTCGATTGTGACAACGGCCGTCGACAAGAGCGGGGCAATGGAATCCGTGGTGCTGAGCACATGGGAGACCTCTTTCGACGAGTTACCTGCGGAATCCAATGAAGTGATACCGATAGTATACTTGGATTCACTATGGAGTCCCCGAATCGTCAATTTGAAGAGGTTGGCGGAATCGTTCTCCATGTCAAACCCATTCCCATCGAGGACGGCCAAGCGCAGGACATTCTTTTCCTTTGACGAGCGCGACGTGGAATCGACGACCAGGCTATCGTGAAGCATGCGAATCCTAGCATGCCGGACGGTATCCGAAAACGCACCTTCCATAGACAGTTTGAGCTTGCGCAGGTCCTCACTCTTGTCATCGCTCGAAATAACAACGTTATAACCCGCAATCGGACCTGATATCTCAGATGGCGTATGGAAATTTCTCTGATCTGTAGGACGCGTCCACTCGATCCAGCCACCCAAAGTCCACACAGAGTCGCGGATGCTGACAAGGGACGGAGCCTGGCTATCCCTCAAGAAGAAAAACGCGCGCTGAACAAGGCCCGCATCGCCCTTGGAATACTTGCAGTAAATCGCCACCTGAAGGGTATCGTAACTCCCCTTCTTGAGAAGCTTCTTGACTTTACGGGAAACATCAATCGTGTCAACAGTCTTCCCCTTCTTTTTGGAATACTTCAGAACGGTGTCGCTCTTGTCTAACTGCGAAGAAGACACGCTCTTCGACGTGTCGTCAATGACATCGGTGCCCAGCCAAAGATAAATCCCCTCCAGCTTATCCGTCGACATCGGATACTGGAAGCGAACCCGGTAGCACGAATCGCCTTCGGCAGCCTTGGGACCGCAAGTGAGCATGACGCTCATATCCATGACCTCGCGGTCGAACGGGTAGTCCGTACCGTCGTCTTCGTCGGAACAGGCAGAAAGGATTAGCGCAAGAACCGAAACAACAAAAAAACTGTAGAGTCTAAAAAATCGCATGTAATTCACGACATTAATTTAGAAAAAACGGAAGACGACAAACGAGAAACGGCGGGCAAGAGACAAAAAAACCGGACGCAGATGCGTCCGGTTTTCAAATTCGACTCAAAAGAGTTAGTTGGCTTCTTCCGGGTAAACGGAGACCTTCTGACGCTTTGCATCGAGGCGTTCAAACTTCACCTTGCCATCAACGAGGGAGAACAGGGTAAAGTCCTTGCCCATACCGACGTTGGTGCCCTTGTGGAAGTGAGAACCGCGCTGACGAACGATGATGTTGCCAGCCTTGACGACTTCGCCCGCGTACTTCTTGACACCAAGATACTTGGCGTTACTGTCGCGGCCGTTACGTACTGAACCTTGACCTTTCTTATGTGCCATGGATTAAGCCTCCTTAGCCTTGCGGAGAGAGTTCTTCTTGACCTTGGCCGGCTTGGCGATACCCTGAGCGATCTTTTCCTTACGAGTGAGGGGCTTGTTCTGCTCCTTCTGCTTGGCAAGGGCAGCCACGCGAGCGCGGTTGCGTTCGATAACCTTGGAATCGACCTTTGCGGATTCTGCGCCGGAGCGAAGTTCCGTGACCAGCACCTCGGTATAGCCCTGACGATGACCGTTACGGCGTTCGTAACGGGTGCGACGCTTCTTCTTGTACACGATGATGGTGTCGTACTTGCCGTGGGCAAGGACTTCGACCTTCACGGAGGCGTCATTCAGGACAGGGGTGCCGACTTGCACTTCTTTTCCTGCGAAAAGAAGGACGGACTTGAGCTCCAGTTCGGAACCAACAGCGGCGTCAAGAGTGGGGACCTTGTAGGCCTTGCCCAGCTCGACTTTATACTGGAAACCACCTGTTTCAACAATAGAATACATTTTTGTAATCCTTTTTTGGTTGCTATTGGGACTCCAAATGTAGCAAAATTCGGGGAATTGTAAAGGGATTTGGCCTCCTATCGGCCATTTTTTTCTAAATTTCCCACGAAAATTTCATAAAGGACATCCGAATGAACAAGATTATGAGCCTTGACGGCGACTGGCAGATGAAGTGGGACACCGAAGATTCCGGAATTTCCAACCGCTGGTACGCCACCTACCCCGAAGACACGGAAACCGTATCCGTTCCGCATATCTGGGAAAGGTCGTTTGAAAAGCTCCTGATGTCGCAGGATTGCGCGTTCTACTTCAAGCGTTTCACCATCGAAGACGAGAAGCAGGTCACCAAGCGCATTTTCCTCCGCTTTGAACGCATCGCGACGCATGCGACCGTCTGGCTCAACGGCAAGCTCCTCGGCGACCACTTCGGCGCCTACACGCCCTTTATCCTCGAGACGCAGAAGGCCATCAAGCTCGGCGAAGAGAACGTGCTGTGCATCCGCGTGGCGAACATGGGGGCTGCAAACAGCCGTATCGACTTCGGCCGCGAATCCTCCGAGGGTGCGAACGACCGTTTCGCCCACCCCGGCGAGATGCCCGTCGGCCTCCCCTGGAACCAGTACCCGTTCGGCGGCATCTTCGGCCATGTGGACCTGGTACTCGGCAACGCGGCCTTCATCTCCGACCTCCACGTGGAACCGGACATGGACCAGGAACGCGTGGCGCTCGAAATCAGCTTCAACAACCCGCGCGGCTTCAATACGAGGCTCCGCATCCTCATGAAGAACCCGAACGGCGATGTCTACGAATGGTTCAAGGACAGCCCCAAGCTCGACAAGGAAAACGCGACACTGCGCCTCGTGCTCGGTATCAAGGACTTCAACCGCAGCAAGTGCGTCTGGAGCCCCGACCATCCCAACATGTTCGCCGTCGAAGTCCAGATGGAAATCAAGGGTGGCAAGGGCAAGGATCCCGAATACTCCTTCCCCGTCATGCGCACGTTCGGCTTCCGCAAGTTCGACTGCCTCAAGGGTGACTTCTACCTGAACGACGCCATCGTGAAGATCCAGGGCGTATGCTACAACCAGCAGTGGAGCGAAGGCGGCCTCTGGACGACCGACAACCCGAACTTGAAGAAGGACCTGCAGGCCGTGAAGGATGCCGGTTTCAACACCATCCGCAGCTGCGGCGCACCGCTCAGTACGGAAGCCCTCGACATCTGCGACGAGATTGGCCTCCTGGTGTTCCAGGAATTCCCCATCCACACCATGAAGTCGACCCCTAGCGGACTCGAGCACGCGAAGAAGCTCATCAACGACATCGTCAAGGAACAGCACCACCACCCGTGCATCGCCTCGTGGGTCATGGGTTCCGAAAACGGCACGTTCATGCTGCAGAACGGTAACAAGCTGCTGAACGCCATCAGCCCCATCGACATGACGCGTCCGGCCATCAGCAACCTCGACAGTATCTACATCGACAACGAAGGCAACTTCCACAAGGATATCGGCAAGCTCCTGCCCGTTTCCGTCGACCGCATTTCGCAGTTCGCGACCCTGGCCGTGAACCCCAAGATGAACCCGAACGCCGCCTACACGCACTACCTCGCCCACTGCTTCAACAAGGACGAGGAAGAACTGATGGTCCCGGATTCGGGCCTCGGCGACAGCCACTTCCAGGACGAAGACGAGAACGCCACGGAAATCGAGAACAAGATGCTCGTGACGCTCAAGAACCACACGATCCTTCCGAAGAGTGCGACCAACATCAAGGGCCCACGCGGTGTCAAGAACCAGAAGGCCGTCAAGAACTTCTACAAGGCGCTCGAGACCTTCGTCAAGGAATCCGGCCTCTCCGTATGGGACAGCGTCGACGCGTTCATCAAGGACGCGAACAGCATCGCCACGAAGAGCAAGCTCGACCAGATTACCGCCTTCCAGAGCAACCCGCAAATTTCGGGATTCTTCCTGGGCCAGTGGGCCGACCACGGAATCGACTTCAGCGGCATTTGCGACGAGAACCGCAAGAGCAAGGGAATCGAGGACTTCTGCAAGACCATCACGACAAGAAGCCGCGTCCTGGTCAGCGAACTGGAACACGTGGTCGCACCGCAGAGCGAAGTCAGCTTCCAGCTCACGCTCCTGAACAACGACCGTTTCGAGAACGTTTCCGTCGACGTGAACCTCGTGGACGAAAGCGGCAAGTCGCTTACCTCGCAGAGCCTGACGCCGGAGGAGCCCGCCGGAAAGACGAGCCTCACGCAGCTCGGCATCTGCACGCTGATGGTCCCGCGCAAGGTCGGCAAGTACGAAATCCGCATCTCGCTCAAGGACAACGGCAAGGAAGTCAACTCCTCCGTCGAAGACCTGATCGTCATCGACCAGGCCGACGTGAAGAACGCCATGAGCAAGGTCTGCTTCCTCGACAACAGCGAAGAATCGAGCGACGCCCTCGCCGCCCTCAGCGGCCCGGAAAAGATTATCTTCACGGCGAACCTCAGTTCCTGGCCCGACGAGATCCTCTCCAAGATCGTGGACGTGACCAAGAACGGCGGCAAGACGCTCCTGCTTTCGGACATGACGCAGGAAGATATCGACTTCTTGAACCAGAGCCACAACTTCGACTTTACGGTGGAAGCGCACTGGAGCACGGGAGCAAACGGCACGAGCCTGCACTACCTCCCCAAGGATTCGGCACTCCTCCCCGTTTTCGGGAACAAGAGCGTGCTCGACCACAATGCCGCAGCCGTGATGCCGGGACTTTCGCTGAACGAGCTGCCGGGTGCGACCGTGTATGCACGCTCCGTGAGCATCAAGGATGGCGAAATCAAGACGGGTGTCGACCTGCAGAAGCTGCCGTTCGGCGCAGGACAGATTGTTTTCAATCAGTTCAGCGTGTTCGAAGGCCTCGAAACCAACGCTCTCGCGGACGCACTCTTTACAGCCATCGTGAACCTGCTCTAATAGCGGCAAGATTGTAAAAAAGAGACCCAGTGCGGAGAGAAACGCACTGGGTCATTACACCCAAGTCCGATACCGGCGACTACAAGACCTTGTCGCGGGTAAAAACAAACCTGTATTAGTAAAATACACTAAAGTGTGACGAAAATCAAGTTTCTATATTAAAATTATGGCAAAAAATTATTCCAACTTGGACGAATATTCCGACCTCCTGGCCCAAAACGCCAAGAAGGCCAGCAAGAACCTACGCACGCTCTCCGGCGAAAAGAGGAGCGCGGTGCTCAACCTCGTCGCAAAAATGCTCCGCGAGAAGAAGCCGGAAATCCTTGCCGCGAACAAGCTTGACCTCGAAGCAGCCGCCGGAAAGCTCGACGACTCGAAGATGGACCGCTTGACCCTGAACGACGCCCGCATCGAGGCCATGGCCAAGGGTGCCGAAGAAATCGCCTCCTTCGCAGACCCGCTGAACAAGGTTCTCGAAAGCCGCGAACTCAAGAACGGCATCAAGATTAGCCGTGTGGCCGTGCCTATCGGCGCCGTATTCTTCATTTTCGAAAGCCGCCCGAACGTGACCATCGACGGCGCCTGCCTCTGCTTCAAGGCGGGCAACTCCGTAATTTTGCGCGGCGGTAAGGAATCGCTCAACTCCGCGAAGTGCCTCGCCGGGATTTTCCATGAAGCGCTTGATGCAAACGGCATCGACAAGGACGCCGTGCAGCTCGTGACAGAAACGAGCCACGACCTGGTGGGCATGCTTTTGCAGCGCAACGACTGCCTCGACCTTGTGATTCCCCGCGGTGGCGAACGCCTGATCCGCGCGGTAGTCGACCAGAGCAAGATTCCCGTCATCAAGCACTTCAACGGCATCTGCCACGTGTACGTGGACAAGTCCGCCGACATGGACAAGGCGGTAAACATCCTCATCAACGCGAAGACGCAGCGCACCGGCGTGTGCAACGCCATGGAATGCGTGATTATCGACCGCCATATCGATGATGCCAACGTCAAGAAGCTTTTGGATTGTCTCGCCGACCGTGGCGTGGAGCTCTTCGGCAACAAGGATGCCCAGGGCCACGACAGCCGTATCAAGGACATCGGTGACGACTCCAATTACCACCACGAGTACCTCGCCCTCAAGGCAAGCGTCAAGTTCGTCGATGACGTCGCCGAAGCCTGCGACCACATCGAAAAGAACAGCAGCCGCCACACCGAAGCCGTGGTCGCCGAAGACGCGAGCGTGCAGGACTACTTCGTGGCGAACGTAGACAGCAGCAGCGTGATGGTGAACGCCAGCACGCGCTTTGCCGACGGTGGCGAATACGGCCTCGGCGCCGAAGTGGGTATTTCTACCGACAAGCTGCATGCCCGCGGCCCGATGGGCGTGGAAAGCCTCTGCAGCTACAAGTGGATTCTCCGCGGCAACGGCCAGGTTAGAGGTTAAGATGAAGTTCGAAGACCTGATTAAGGAAGTCAAGTTCGAAGTCGAAGTGGACGGCGTAAAGCTCGCGCCGGCAATCGTGCAGGATGCCGACAAGGGCGACGTGCTGATGATGGCCTGGATGAACGAAGAGGCCCTTCGCCGCACGCACGAATGCGGAGAGATGGTGTTCTGGAGCCGTAGCCGCAAGGAATACTGGCACAAGGGCGACACCAGCGGAAACGTGATGACGGTCGTGGAATGGGCCGCTGATTGTGACTCCGACGCGCTCCTGTTCAAGGTTCGCATGCAGGGTCCACAGGTCGCCTGCCATACGGGTGCCCGCAGCTGCTTCTTCAAGACCTGCGACAAGTAGTCTTCAGATTAATTATCTAAGGGATTTCTTCGCTGATTCCAGCGTTTCGATGACTTTGTCGCACCAGGCGTCGAATTCGGGGTCGGCCTTCTGGAACTCGGGATGGGCAAGCACGTATTCCACGGTGCGCCGGATTCCCTGATCAAAGCGGACCTCGGTGTGGAACGTGGGCACGGCGCACTTGAGTTTGAAATTATCGAACACCACAGAATTCGCCTTGTCACCGATGAGGCTCCCGAGCAGGTCGTAGTCGCTCACATCTGCAAGGAACTGCGAAGACACGTAGTACGGCTTGAGATCGACGCCGAGCGCATCGGCAACCGCCTTGTAAATCTGGTTCCAGGTAAGAGTCTCGTCGCTTGTAATCTGGAACGATTCACCGATAGCATGAACGTTGCCCATCAGGCCCACAAAACCGCGTGCGAAGTCGGTGTTGAAAGTCATAGTCCAGAGACTCGTGCCGTCGCCGTGAATGATGACGGGCTTGCCTTCGAGCATGCGCTTCGCGACTTGCCAGCTGCCGTTCTTGCCGTGGACGCCCAGCGGGATGCTGCGTTCGTCGTAGGTATGGCTCGGGCGCACGATCGTAATCGGGAAACCTTCTTCGCGGTACTTGCGCATCAGGAACTCCTCCCCCGCAATCTTGTTGCGGGAGTATTCCCAGTACGGGTTCGCAAGAGGCGTGCCCTCGGTAATGCGGTAGTCCGAAAGCGGCTTCTGGTAGGCGCTCGCGGAACTGATATACATGAACTGCTTTGTACGGTCTTTGAAAAGACGGTAGTCACGTTCGAGCGCACTCGGGTGGAACACGATGAAATCGCAGACCACATCGAACTGCATGCCCTTGAGTTTATCTGCAACGGCAAGTTCGTTGTAGATGTCGGCGTTGATGAGTTCAACACCTTCGGGAATGTCGCCCGCGGGGCGGTTCCCGCGATTGAGCAGGTAGAGTTTCCAACCCTGGGATGCAGCAAGCCGCGTGATGGCCATGCTGATGGTCCCCGTACCGCCGATAAAGAGCGCTTTCATGGCGCTACTCCAGCGTTGCGTGTGCTGCGATCTTGTAAATCTCAGTCACATCCTTCGCCTTGAGCGGGACAAAGCCCCAGCCGTCGCCCGGGTTCAGTTTTTCGACCATCTTCGGGATATCCTCTTCCTTCGCGCCGAGTTCTGCAAAGTTAATCGGCATGCCGATAGAATGCAGGAAGCGGCGGAAGGCCTTGATGCCCTCAAGGGCGGTGGCCTTCGGGTTCTCGAAGTTCATCTGGCAACCGAACACGCGGGTAGCCATCTGGGCAAAGCGCATCACGTTGTGGTCTACCACGTATTCCATCCAGGAGGGCATGATGACCGCAAGGCCCGCGCCATGGGCGCAGTCGTAAAGTGCCGAAAGTTCATGTTCGATGGCGTGGCTGTTCCAGTCCTGACTGCGCCCGCAGCCCACAACGCCGTTGTGGGCTACCGTCCCCGCCCACATGATGTTCGCACGCACCTGGTAGTTGGCGGGGTCGGCAATGGCGCGCGGGCCCTCCTTCACCATCGTGAGGAGCACCGCTTCGCACAGGCGGTCGGTAATTTCCACTTCCAGCGTATTCGTGAAGTAGCGTTCAAAAACGTGCGCCATGATGTCGGTAATGCCGCAGGCCGTCTGGTAGGCAGGCAGCGTGCAAAGGAGCGCCGGATTCTGCACCGCAAACTTCGGGCGAATGTGCTCGCTGCTCGCGCCGCGTTTGAGCATGCCATCTTCCTTAGTCACCACGGAGTCGCCGCTGCCCTCGGAACCGGCAGCCGCAATCGTCTGCACCACGCCAATCGGGAGCGCTGCCGCCGCCGAGGCCTTGCCATCGTAAAAGTCCCAGAAATCGCCATCGTAAACAGCACCCATCGCAATGGCCTTGGAGCTGTCAATCGTAGAGCCGCCGCCCACCGCAAGGATAAAGTCAATGCCGTTCTGGCGGACCATTTCAATTCCCTTGTACACGAGCGAATCGTGCGGGTTCGGCTTCACGCCGCCAAGTTCCACATGCGGGATACCAGCCGCATCCAGGCTCGCCTTCACGCGGTCGATGAGCCCCGAACGCACGGCGGAACCGCCACCGTAGTGGATAAGCACCTTCGTGCCGCCGTACTTCTTGACAAGCGCACCGCATTCATTTTCGCGGTCCATGCCAAATACAAATTCCGTGGGGCTGTAGAAATTGAAATTATCCATATTCCATCCTTTTTCTTGTTTTTTGCTTAAAAATACAAGAATTCAGCCGAAAATGCGCACAAATTCGGCTTTTTTCTGTGTACAGGGGGAAACAGGAATTCTTTAACCCGCTGCGGCGAGGGTGCTATTTCACATTGACCCTGTGCGCCTGGCGGCCCACTTGAACCAGATAATTGCCTGCACGGCGCATTTCAAGCGCGACGTTTCCGCCGGCATCCACTTGTCCGCGGGCAATTACGCGGCCCTGCATATCGAACACGCTTACCTTTGAGCCTGCCCGGGCGCCATAGACTTGCAGCATGCGACCTACTGCCCTGACGCCGAACGAAAGCGTCTTGGAAACTTCGCGAAGCGATTGCCTTATACCACTCGACCAGATGGTACCATTGTTTGTGTTTACGCAACTGTTCACGAATTTCGGGAAGGTGCCCGCATCATCCGGATGCCAGAAAAATTCTTCCCATACGGACTGGCTGTAATAATCGTTGACAAACAGTCCCGAAATGCTGTGGCCGTTGGATTGATAAACAGGAGTGGTGTCGCCCCTGCTCAGTACGCCAATGGGGTGCCACAGTACAATTCCATCCACCCAGTTGCTGTCGCCGTCCACGAGGGCGTCATTGACGACAATGTCGTTTTTCTGCCAGGCGCAGGGATGGGTTTCCGTAACCTTGACGCTATCAAGCTTGTTGCTCGTATACAATGCAAACCAGTACAGTTCATTGCGATCCGAGAGGATGTAGCAGCCGTTTTCGTTTTTGGCGGGCTTCTTGGGTTCGGGATACCAGTGCGCATAAAGGTCGAAATCGCGGCTGTAGTAGGATGTTTTCCCGAAACTCTTGATTTCGCTGGAATAAGTGAGTTTGTCAAACCAACCTACAAAAATAAAGCCTTTACGGGTCGGTTCTTTTAAGGTGATGTCGGTGTCGAAATTGAATGTTGCCGGATTAACGGGGTCATTCTCGCCACCGTTCAAGTGGTACGTGATCTTATAGTTGTTCGTTATCCACTTTGCATATAACGTGATATCGTCGTGGCGTTCCTTCGCAAGTTCTTTCACAGGCGTTTTGAACGTGGAATCGGCATACCAGCCGTCAAAAGTGTAGCCTACTTTTTCAAGCCCCTTTAATGTATAGGCCGCGGAATCCGAGGACCAGCGCGAGGGATTGATTTCGGGCTCCATGCCGCCATTGGCAACATAGGTCACAAAATATTCGCTTTTCCACCTGGCGTAAAGGGTGTAGTATTTTTTGGTACCGGCCTTGATGGTGTCAATCCGTTCCTTATACAGGCTGTCGGCAAACCATCCTTCAAAGGTATCGCCCTCCTTTGTGGGACTTGACAGAATAACGGCGGAATCGATTGTGTAGTACTCCGGGTTTTTGTCGCTGTTCACGCCACCGTTCAGTTTGTAGTCAAGGTAATACCTCACATTGGAACTTAAAACCGGGTATGGATCTACGCCCACGCTTTGTTCCCACGCGGCACCATAGGTGCCCTCCTGCAATTTCCCTAGAACGGTCCCGTCCCTGAATTCGTCCGCAGTCGCCTTTGATCCACCGTATTGGGCTGCCCCATCGCCGGCATAGTAGGTGTTCTTGATTTCAACATGGTGGCGGGAACTGTCATAGTAACACCATTCAAGATTATGAAGGCCAAAAATGGCATCGCCGCTATCAGAAACAGTTCCGATGTTGAATACGTTCTCGAGGGTTAAATCCTGCGCTTGACCGACAATGCCTCCGGTTCCATCATATAGGCTAGATGCACCGGAAACGCGGCCCGCATTGTAGGCGTTGATAATCTGAGTCACGTTGCTCGGGTTCATCGTGGGCCATTCGGGCTTTGCTAGGGCAGGCTTTGCCAAGGGAGGCGGAGCACAAAGGCACGACCAGTCTTCCTCGCTTATAATTGCACCGGCAATGCCGCCGGCGTTACCGCGCGCGACAACCGTCGCCTCGCTAAAAACATTGACAAGAAGCGCCGACTGGTCTATATAGCCGACAATACCTCCTGCATAACGGGTACCCTCAAAATAGGAATCCTTAATACCCAAGTTCCTTACGACGGGGGGCTTGCCGGCGCCTTCATAAAGCTTAGAGAAAAAACCGGCTTCATACTGTTTTTTAGTATAAAGCCCCGAAATGGTGTGGCCGTTGCCCTCAAATATTCCGCCAAATGCAAAAGGCTGCCAGTACATGATGTCATTGCGGGTGGAGTCCGGGTTCCCTTCCGCATCCAGCAGATTTTCATTGACCACGATATCGTTCTGGAGTTCTATGCAAGCAAAGGTGGAAAGTTTGGGGATGGCGTAAAGTTCCTCCTTGGAGGTGATTTGGTAACAGCTGTCAACACTTAACTGGGGTTCCTTGACTGCAGGGGCCCAAAGCGCTGTTAGCGTGTATTTGTCTCCACTGCAACGGGATATACTTTTTTGGGGAGCGTCGTAAAAAACACCGGTGGGAGCTTCTTTAAACCAGCCCAGAAACCGGGAACCTTCGCGGGTCGGCTCCTGGAGCGTAATCGCGCATTCGCTAGAATCTGCTTTTATGACGACATAGCTATCCGGGTTCGCGGGGTCATTCACGCCCCCGTTCAGGTAATAGGTGATAGTCAGCGTGTCGCCTACCGCGGCAAAGCCGAAGCCAGCCAACGACAACAGCAATAAAAAGGAATACAAACACTTCATATCCTTAATATAATCACAAATAAGTTAATCCGAGCAAAAAAAAGTAAAAAAACACGTAATTTCACGGAACGACGCACCATCTTTGTGCCATCTTAGGTGTAAAAAGAACTACCGCATCGGGAATTCTTCGAAGGCCTTGCTGTTCGCCTGCAGGTTGCTACCCTTCCAGTCGAAGAGCGCGGGGCCCCAGGCGCCGCCGAGCGTCGGTTCCCAGAAGAACGTGCCTATCCAGCGGTCGAGCCCCTTCACCATCTCGGTCGTGCGCTTGCGCGAGCCGTCGAAATTGTAGTGGTTCTCCGCATCGCCGCCGTTGTATTCCGCGACGATGAATTCAAGATTCGGATAGCTTGAAGTGACCGTCTGGAAGAGCGATTTCCAGTCATCGGGAGCCTTGTCGCCATACGCCGTGTAGGCGGAGAATCCCATCACGTCGGCGGGGACCTTCTGGTTCTTGAATATTTCCGTCATCCACCAGG
>JAEEGH010018878.1_pt1 | contig 14530 bp, 11 predicted proteins | sample 9134181 | NCBI WGS metagenome assembly JAEEGH01 (sample SAMN16246544, study PRJNA631951) | gut metagenome | biome: gut microbiome; feature: rumen; material: DP-attached | host: Bos | place: Iran: Karaj | collected 2018-10 | reverse complement strand
CTTCCCGGTCAAGAGTGTTTTCACTGTAAAGGAGAACCTCCCCGATTATGTCAGCTGCTCCTCCCACAACTGCCCGATGTGCAAGGCAGGGGAAAAGCTGACAGGACTGGTCAACAGCCACGGTGTTTCCTCCTTCTGAGGACGCACTTTTTTGGAAAAACGGAAGCCGGGCATCATGCCCGGCTTCCGTTGTATTTCAATGCCATTCGTCTTACTGACCTGCCGTAAACGCGTTGCCTGATCCCGGACTACTTGTCAGGCACAGACAGTATCCGCAGCGCTTCCATCATGAACGACCTTGCCTCCGCGTCATCCTGGGGAACCCATATGAGTATGCCATCGTAGCCATAGCCCTCGTAAACAAAGGCGACGTTGTACATGCTGATTTCGGGTGTTTCCTCCGCGACCCAGGCTTCAGTGTCGCCCAGGCTGTCTAGCCTGACTGCATAGGGTTACAGCAACCTGCCGCAAGATAAAAAGCATCCCCGGAACCTTTGTAAATAAGGCCTCGGGGATTTTGATATTATTCGAACTCGATCGTCGCAACAGGTTTCTCGCTGGAAGCCATGCGCGCCGACACGGAGAAGGGAGCGGAGAACCTGGCGGACGCGGAGAGCCTGTACCTGCTGGGGACGGAAATGAAGGGCGTGCGCTATACCAAGTACGGGATGGACATGACGGACTATACCGCGCAGCTGGGGGAGAACCTCTACCTGCGGATGAGCGTATACCAGATGGAAGTGTTCCCCGGGACCGAGGCGGAGGCAATCATCAACAGCCTGGCGGTGCAGTGCGGGGACTTCAGCTTCTCCTACGGCCTGAGCGGATGGGACGAAGAGCCGGACGGCGGGGACGGGACGGAAGGTTCCGCGTTTGACATGGACTATATCACCGGCAGCCCGTGGGTGACCGACGGGGTGATCCGCCTGGAGGAAGTCAACGGGGCGCCGATGGTCTACAACAATTTCAGCGTGGCGGACACATCCTTCTCCCACGACATGGAATCGGACAACTACTACAGCTATGTGGATTTCGACATCCGGGTGCTGGACGCGGATACGGACCAGCCGCTGCCGCTGCTGCGCCTGTGGTTCACGCTGACGACGAAGGAAGCGCCCATGGATATCACCTCCGTGACGTTCACCACCGGCGGGAAGGACTACACCTTCTCCGGCCTGTCCGACGAGGGGGACTTCTCCCGGAAGGAGGAAGGCGATTACCAGCAGAACATGCTGATTATCTTTGACGACAACAGCCTTCCGTTCCTGACCGAGCTGGAGAACAACCGCCTGGCGGGGCAGGAGACCCTGAAGACGGTATTCCACGGAAACCGGGACATCGAGGTGGAACTGGACCGGAACTTCTGGGACATCTTCTCCGTCTACTGGGAACTGTACCGGAACAGCAACGCCCCGGCCTGCCTGACGGACCTCGCGGGAACGGAAATGACCGCGGAGCCGGCCGCCTGAGCGGGAAGACGGGCCCGGAAGGGACGTGACCGGACCGGCGGGTCAGCCGGGCGGGAAAACAGAAAACGGAACAACGAAAGGGAACCATGGAAAAACCCGGCGCTCCGCACGAGCGCCGGGTCTTTGCTTTTTCAGGGATTACAGCCGGGTTTCCCAGCGACCGCAGAAGACGGTTTCCTCCGGCGTGCCGGTGAAAGGTGCCTTGCCGGTGACGCGGTCCACCAGGGCGCGGATGTTTTCCCGCTTGCTGCCGTAGGCGTTGATGAAGGTTTTCGCCTGAGGTACGTCGATCAGATGGTTGGTATAGTTGAGGCTCACGGCGACCGTGGGTACCTCAGAAAGATACCAGGGCTGGTCGATGGAGTGGTCGTAGCTCCAGGTGACGCGGACCTCGTTGGTCTGGGCGTAACCGTAATAATTCAGCACCAGGAAGATGACGTCGTACTTCTTTTTCAGCTCCTCGCGGCTGCCTTTTTCCATGACGGCGACGAAGTTGCGGAAATCCACGCCGTTCTGCGCTTCCAGGTCATAGAAGGTGGGGCATACGTCCACCGTAAAGCCGGCCTGTTCCAGCTCTTCCTTCACCATATCCCGGACGGGATCGCCCTGATAGGCCTTGCTGTTGGGGATGGCGTGGACGTAGACCAGCCAGGCGCGCTTCCCTTTCGGATCGATGGGCAGCAGGTGCCGGGTGTCCTTGACCAGGGTCAGGCATTTTTCGGCTGCTTCCTTCCGGAAGGCGATATGCTCGGGATTGCCGACCCATTTTTCCCGCATCTCCGGCGCCGGGAAGCGGTACACTTCTTTCTGAAGTCCCAGGGCGGCCTTCAGGGCCAGGATGCGGGTCAGGGCTTCCTCCAGGCGCTCGTCGGTGATGATTCCCTTTTCGAGGCCTTCCCGGATATACCCGAAGTCCTCCTCCACGTCATTGGCGAAGAGGATCATGTCGCAGCCGGCGGCGATGGCGGCGGGGAGGGCCTCCCTGCGCGGCATCATGGCGGCGAAGCCGATCATGGGGGTGGCGTCGGTGATAATGAGCCCGTTGAAGCCCAGCTCTCCCCGCAGCACGCCCTGCAGGAGCTCCGGCGAGAAGGTGGCGGGGAGGATATCCTTGTCCTCCAGGGCGGGATTGAGCTTTTTGCTCAGGGCCCGCTGGGCAATGTGGCCGACCATGACCGTTTCGATTCCGTCGTCGATCATGCCCTGATAGACTTTGCCGAAGGTGGCGTACCATTCCTCCGCGCTCAGGTCGTTGCAGCCCATGACCAGGTGCTGGTCCCGCTCTTCGGTGCCGTCGCCGGGAAAATGCTTGGCGTTACAGGCAATCCGGAAGCCGGAATCCCTCACGCCCCGGACGTAGGCGCGGACCATGGCCAGCACCTTGTCCGGATCCGCGCCGTAAGCCCGGGTATTGACGATGGTGTTGCGCCAGTTCATATACAGGTCGGATACGGGGTTGAACAGCCAGTTGACGCCCACGCTGCCGGCTTCCCGGCCGCTGGCCAGGCCGATATGGTAGGCGGTATCCTCCGTGCCGCCGGCGCAGGCCTGGGCTGCGGTGGCGACGTAGGTGCCGTCCGACATGCATTCGGCGCCGCCGGTATCGCAGTTGCCCGCGATGAACATGGGCACGCGGCTGTACTGCTGGTACAGACGGTTCTGCTCCCAGGCTTCCCGGGAATCCTTCCGCTGCCAGCGCAGGCCGCCGGGATGCCGGGTTTCCACCTCGCTCCGGATGCGGTCCTCATGCACGCCGGGAAGGTAGGTCATCAGCACAAAGAGCTGACCGATTTTTTCTTCCGGGGTCATGCCGGCCAGGGTGTCCTTCACCCACTGAACCTGGCTGTCGTCCAGGTAAAAAGGTTTTGCCTTCAGGTCAATCATCGCTTTGTCCTCCTGCCAGATTCATCATAAATTCCTCCGCCAGCTTTCTTTCCAGCGGCGGGTACGCTCCATCGAAAAACAGCTGCGCGGCCCGGGGGAAGCCCTGCCAGCTTTCCTCCTCCCGCCCGGCCAGGACAGGATAGAAAGCGACGCCGCTCAGCTCGGCGCTGGCCCGGTCGCTGGGCGCGTCGCCGACCATCAGGATCCGGCTGTCCGCGTATCCCTCCTGCCGGAGCCGGGCGATATACTGCGCCTTACTGCCGCCCTCCCGGCAGAGGAAAACGTCCACGTTTCCCGCCATGGCGGCGTGCGTCCACTCCGAGAGCACCGCCTCTTCGCCCGCACTGGAGAGCACGGCGATATCCGCGTGCTGCCGGGCGAACTTCAGCGAGTCCTCCACGCCGGCGAAAAACCGCTTTTCGTCCCAGGAAAGCGCCGCTACGGCGGCATTGACGGCCTCCGACCAGCGCAGGGCCTTCTCCAGGACCGGCGAAGACTGCCGGGCAACGGCCGCGCGGAGGGCGTCGTCGGAAAAGCTTTCCGTATTCTCCACCCATTCAGTCAGGACGCCCAGATCCGTCACCGGCGCCAGCCGGCGGTCGACCTCCTCCAGGGCCAGGGCCAGGGCGCGGAAACGGTGGATGCCCCGGGTCAACCCGTACAGGTTGATCCGTTCCCAGATTGCGAGCACCTCGTCCCGCCATTTTTCCAGCTGCCATTCCCGGACCAGGCAGGGGCCGAAACACCGGCGGTGCTTGGCCGCCAGGTTGTTTACGGCACAGCCGTCCGAGTCCACGCAGACCAGGAAATCGTGCCGTTTCCGGAATTTTTCCATCCGTCCGTTCAATTTCCACCTCCGGGCCGGCCGGTGTTTTCTTCATTCAGCCGGGTGATTCCGCCGCACTTTTCCGAGGCTTCGGGCTCCCGGGGAGGATTCCGGAGCCATTCCAGGATGCAGGGGATAAACTCACGGTATTTTCCCAGGGGCGTGTGCGGCTGCCCGGGGAGCGTGATGAGCCGGTGCGGAACACCGGCGCTTTCCAGCGCCTGCTGCACGGCGGCCTCCCGGTCCCAGGGAACCAGCTGATCCGCGTTCCCGTGAACGGACAGGGTGGGCGGGAAGGCCCGCACGTCCGGCAGGGAAAGCGGCGCGCCCCAGCAGTTGACAAACGCCCGGTAACGGTCCTCCGGGTGGCGGCCGACGGCATAGAAAGTCGCCATCGCACCCGCGCTGCCGCCCATGACGCAGATCCGGCCGGGATCCACCCCCAGGGCGCCGGCGCTGCGGAGCAGGTATCCGTACGCGAGATGTACGGCTTCCCCGGCTTTTTCATAGGCGGCCTGCTCGCCGCCCGCCGCGTCCAGCGCTTCTTCCGAGGCGAACTGGGGATAATCCGGAGAGACCACGACGAAGCCACAGGCTGTCAGATCCCGGGCGAACATGCTGATATAGGCCTGCCGCCGGTCGTTGGGCTCCAGAAACCCGCCGCCGTGCACGAAAATCACCGCCGGACGGCCGGTCCGCTCATCCCCGTCCTTCGCAATAAAGTCCAATTGATAGGTTTGCTCTTTTCCCGCAAAATCCCTCATCGTGCAGAAATCAAACACGCGCAGGGTCATGCCGGAATAGTCGGGTTTGTACCGGCTGCGCAGTTCCTGTTCCGGAATCATAGGCAAGACCTCCTTCGGATAAAAAACGGGCGAGGGCGCTGCCGCTCCCCGCCCATTCAGCCGGCTGACCGACGGCGCGCCGCTTTACGCGGCGGCGGCCGCCCGCTGCCGCTTCATTTCCTGCGCCTGGGCGATGCGCGCCCGGTCGTACCGGCGCTGCTTCAGCACGTTGCTGTTGGCCTGCCACACCAGGAAGGCGATGAACAGGGCCATATTGATGCAGCTGCTGACGGCGTCGGACACGTTGAAGGCCGTCAGCCCCATGGCGAAGATCCGCAGGGCCACCGCAGCGCTCAGCACGCCCACCGCCTGGTTGACGTACCGGGCGAGGAAGGTGCAGCCGATCATCATGGCAAACATGTTGGCCATGACGGAGCCGTTGCTGGTCAGGCCCATGCTGGCGTTCATGGAGCCGGAGAAGGCGCTGTCCAGGATGCCGGCCACACAGACCAGCCCGCCGGCTACCGTATAGCAGATAGCCACGTTCAGGAAGACGTTGATGCCGCTGTTCTTCGCGATCTGCTGACTGCCGCGGACGGCGCGGAAGTTATAGCTGAACCGGGTGTAGGTCATCAGGAACAGCATGAACACCACCATGACGGCGATCACCACCAGGGTGAACCGGGCATCGGAAAGGATCTCCGTACCCGGCATACCGACCACGCGCAGGCCGATGCCGCCGGAAACGGCGAAGCCCACGCATTCCAGGATGCAGGCCATGCCGATACCAAGCACCATGGGCGGCACGCGGAGGGTGACGAAGGCCGCGCCTACCAGCGCGCCGAACAGGATGCCGAACGCCAGGGCGAAGACCAGGTACCAGATGCCGGAGAGCCCCAGCGTCTGGGCCAGCAGGCCGCCCAGGATCGTGCCCGCCACGCGCTGCGCGCCCAGGGACAGGTCCATACGGCCGCTGGTCAGGTTCATGGACAGCGCGAACGCGATGGCCGCGCCGATCCCCGCGCCGCGGATGAGGTTGCGGAGATCCAGGATCGAATTGAACAGGTGCTTGCCCTGGGTGATATATACCAGCAGCTCCATGATCAGGAACATGGTGACGGGCAGGGCCAGCGTCATGCCCACGGATTTGAGGATTTTAACGCCTTTGCTGGTGCGTTTCATAGTCGGGCCTCCTTCCAAAAGGTTCCGATTTTCCGCGCCGGGGCCGGGATGCAGCCCCGGCGCGGATGCGTTGCTGATTACTTGCCAAGCTTCTCAATGATGGCTTCGGTGGTCAGGGCGGCGCCGTAGGCGTCGATATCCGCCCAGGTCACGTCGGGATTGGCCAGGCTGGTCATGGCGACGATGTCTTCCATGGGAACGAAGGAGTAGGGCATATCGTCACCGGACAGGGCGTTGTATTCCTCGGCACTGACGATGACCAGGGGCGCCTGGCCGTTCACGCGGCTGCAGTTTCCGCCGTCGCGCATCTGGTCCACATGACCGTCGAAGCAGTTGCGGATCATCAGGACGGAGGAGATGTGCTCATAGGTGCCCTGGCACACGATGGCGTCCACCACGGGATTGCCGGTGGAGTCGGTGCCGTTCATGGCCGTGCTGATCGTATCGGAGAAGACGTTGCGGCTGATGAACTTAATGTTTTTGCCGGTTGCCTTTTCCACTTCGCTGACGGAAACGGACAGGTTGGAGTAGATATCGGTGGTGCCGACGACCACGTCATACTCGCCGGTCTGGAGCAGGGGGCTCACGGTGGCGGTCAGATCGCCCATGCCGGGAACCACGGTGATTTTCACTCCCTTGTCGTTGGTGGCTTCCACCTGGGTGGAGGAGGTGGCCATCTCGTACAGGTCCTTGTCATAAGTCAGACCGTACACATCCTGCAGCGCGCGCAGGGAACCCACGGTGCCTTCGATGAAGGAGGCCGCGCCGTAAGGGGCCGCGCCGGAGAGGATCATGATGGAATGCTCCCCGCCGTCCGAGACAGCGGACTTGATGGCCTTGGCGTAGGAGTTGCCGTAGCCTTCCGCAGAAGCACCGGCCACGGAAATGTACATGGGCACGTCCGTGTTCTCCTTGGGGTTCGAGGAAGAGATGCCCACATAGAACATTCCGAAATCCTGGGCGACCGGCGCGCCCTGGTCGATGAAGTTGGCCAGGTCGACGATGACGCCGTTGCAGCCGTTGATGTAGGCGTTCTCGATGAAGGAGATCAGGGTACCCGCATCGGACAGGGCTTCGGAATACATGAACTCAATGTTCAGGGTCGGGCCGAGTTCCTTGTCGAAGAAGTCCTTCATTTTGATGAAGGCTTCGCTGTTCTGGTTGGTTGCCCAGGCGATCTTCATCTTCGGATAGGAGGGGGTGTCGGCAGAGGCGGTGAGGCAGGTGCCCAGCAGGCACACGGCCAGGAGCAGGGAAACCAGGATGCGTCTGAAGGTTTTCATTTTTGTTTTCCTCCTTTGTTGTGTTGCGGTTGTTGTAATTATGGGAACCCTGGAAGGTTTAACAAACGGTCTGATCAGCCGTCCCGGGAAGGCAGGCCCTTGGGCCGCTTCTGGCTGAGCACCAGCAGCACGATGAAGATCGCGCCGCGGATGGCCTGGATGATGGTGCTGGAGACGCCCAGCATCTGCAGGCCGGTATTGAGCACCGTGACCAGGATGGCGCCCAGGATGGCGCTCCAGGTGTAGCTGCGGCTGCCGCCGAAGGCGCTCATGCCGCCCAGGACGATGGCCAGCATGCAGTCCATGTTCAGGGACGCGGCGGTATCGGTGGAGATGGAGCCTGCGCGGATAATGGTCAGGATCGCGCCCAGCCCCACGCCGACGCCGGCAACCACGAAGCCCCAGAACAGGTAACGGCTCTTTTTGAAGCCGGTGAGCTCCGCGCAGGTTTCATTGACGCCGATGTAGCGCAGCTTGCGGCCGAAGCCCGTGAAGTGGAACAGCACCAGGCAGATGACGAAGAACACGCCGAAGATGATATAGGGCAGGCCCGCGTTCTTCATGCCGCTGTATACCGCGTAGGGCAGCGACACCGTGGAGGATCCCAGGATGCCTTTCTGCAGGGATGAAAGGAGGGTCATCATGACCACGGTGATGTACAGGACGCGTACCTTGAGCGCGGTGGACAGCAGCGCGGTGACGGCCAGGACGGCCGCGCCGGAAACGATGGCGATCGCGAACATCAGCGGAAGGGACTGGGTCGCCACATAGGCCTTGGCGGCGATGGTGGCGATGAGCGCGGTAGCGGCGCCCATGGAGATGTTCACGTTGCCGGTGGCGAAGATGAACACCGCACCGGTGGCCACAGTGGCCACGATCAGCGCCTGGTCGAGCATCAGCTGGAGATTCCGGGGCGCCGCGAACCGGCCGCCGGTGGCAATGGTGAAAAACAGCGCCACAAGCACGAGGATCGCAGGGGTCAGAAGACGGTTGAACCAACGGTTTTCAACGATTCTGCTCAGCTTTTCTTTCATTATCCTCGCCCCCTCTCAAATCATGTGCTCGATCAGGTCGTTTTCGGTGGGGTTGTCCGTCCGCATCACTTCATGGACGACCTTGCCGTCCTTCATGATGAGAATGCGGTCGCTCATACCGATGAGTTCCTGCAGCTCCTCGCTGATCAGCAGGATGGAACGGCCTTCCTGCTTGAACCTGTAAATCAGCTGGTACATGGCGGCCTTGACGCCGATGTCGATGCCGCGGGTGGGGCAGTCCAGGATCAGAATCCGGGAATCCGCGCCGATCCACTTGCCGAATACCACCTTCTGCTTGTTGCCGCCGGAGAGGGTATTCACGTTATGATACGGGGAGGCGCATTTCAGGCTCAGGTCTTTGACCTGTTTCGCCACATATTTCTTTTCCTTGCGGAAGGAAATCACCGGTCCGAACAGGCGGTTGGCGATATAGCCGGTGGAAGCGATATTCTCATGGATGGAACCGGCCAGGCCGACGGACTCCCGGTCGCGGTCCTTGCTGGTATAGCCGATGTTGTGGCGGATGGCGGTTTCCGGATCCTTCACGACAACCTTGTCCGGCCCGACCGTCACCTGTCCGTCCAGGATTTTCTCCGCGCCGAAAAGCGCCTTGCCTACGGTATGCATGCCGCACTCGGACAGACCGCCGATGCCCAGGATCTCGCCCTTGTGGAGTTCGAGATCGAAACACATGAGGTCATGCCGGGTGGTGATGCAGTCGGCTTTCAGCACCACTTCGTCGGAATATCCGTCGTAATCGCTGCGGTAGTAGCCGCCTTTGATTTCCCGGCCGACCATCATCTTTTTCATGACGTCGGGGTCAAACTCATCCTTGTCCAGGGAGCCGATGATTTTGCCGTCGCGCAGGACGGTCACGGCATCGCACTGCTCGATGAGTTCCTCCAGGTCGTGGCTGATGAACAGTACGGCCTTTCCGTTGTCCCGCAGCTCGTGCATCAGCCGGTAGAGCAGGGTACGCCCGGACTGGGACAGGGCGGTGGTGGTTTCATCCACGATGAAGATCTCGGGATCCCAGTACATGCCCTTGGCGATTTCCACCAGCTTGCACTGCTGCATGCTCAGGCGCTCGGTGCGCTCCGAGGCGTCGATGTCGATGCCGAGCCGGTCCAGCAGTTCCTGCGCTTCCCGGACCATTTTGCCGTGGTTGACAATCGGCCCGCGCATGAACATCTTCTCATGCCCGAGGAAGATGTTGTCCGCCACCGGAATGCCCTGGATGGTGCCGGCCTCCTGCACGATCATGCAGATGCCTTTTCCCTGCGCCTCCAGCGTGGACGAAGGCGCCCAGGGCTGACCCTTGTAGGTCATGGAGCCGCTGGTTGGCTTCTGCATGCCGCTGATGATGGAGGACACCGTGGACTTGCCGCTGCCGTTCTCGCCGATCAGGCCCCGGATCTCCCCACGCTTGACCACGAAGTCCACGTGGTTCAGCGCGACGGTGACGCCGAAGTTCTTGACCATGTCGTGGACTTCCAGCAGCACCTCTTTGTTTGATGCCATCTCATTCCCTCCTGTCTGATGTTTCTTCCAGGCGAATCTCCTGCAATGCCTTGTTGATCCGCTGTATTTGCTCCGGATCTTTCATGTTCCGGCTCAAAATACTTTTCATGGTGAGGCCCATGGGAATGACCGTACCCGCCTCCAGAATCCCGAAGAGTTCCGGAAGGGCCTCCCGGATCACATTCCGCGCGGCCGGGTTCTCCATCACCTGCTGGGCGGTATTGAGAATGGAGAAGCAGTCCGCTTTCTGCTCTCCCTGCAGGAACCAGTTGAGCACGTTTCCGCCCTGCCCGTCGTCCGGCAGGCGGTATTCCTCCGGCTCCGCGTCCGCCCGGGTCAGCTCCGCTTCGTCCCGGACGTCCCCGCAAGCCGCAGTGAGGGTGTTCTTACCCATGCGCAGCGGCACATTCTCAAAGAGGATGACGCCGTTCCCGCTGTTCCGCCGCGTTCCCACGGACTGCCCGTTCACGGTCAGCTCCGCCTCCGGGCAGCCGGTATAGATCTTCACGGCGGCCGTATCGCCCGCCCGCACCGCGTAGCGTTTGCCGCAGATGTGCAGGAACGGTTCGGACGACCACTGGGCCTTGTAGTAGTAATACGCGTCCTTCCGGGTTTTCCGGTCCCAGGTGACCAGCCCCTTTGCGTTGATCCCCTTCGTGCCGCCCTCGTCACGGCGGTCGCTGGAGAAATCGAACATGTTCCAGACGAAGCTGCCCCACATCCAGGGCCGGGCTTTCAGCCAGGGATAGACGGATTCGTGGTACAGTGCCTGATACTCCTCGGAATAGTCCTTCACCTTCGGGTCCGCGCTGTGCAGCCTCAGGTTCGCATCGGCGCCGTATTCACTGATGCCGACGGTGACGCCGGGCCGGGCCGCATGGAACGCGTCCAGATACTTTCCGTAATCGGAGAATTCCCCGTAATACCAGCCGAAGTAGTAGTTGTATCCGACGATATCGGTGATCCCGTTGAGCCCGCTTTCCGGGGGAACGGGGTAGAGGTTGGCGCACGCGGTGAGCCGGCCGGGATCCAGGCGTTTTGCCAGGGCGTTCAGCTCCCGGCACCGGTCATGCATGAAAGGCGCGTCCCGGAACATGGCGATTTCATTCTGGATGCCCCAGCACCAGACGGAAGGATGGTGGATATTCTGCAGAATCAGCTCCGTCAGCTGCTGCAGGGCGTTCTCCTGCAGGGCTTCGTCTTCGGTCATCTTCAGCATGGGGATTTCGGCCCAGCAGAGGATGCCCCGGCGGTCGCACTCGTCATAGGCGGCCTGCGGATGCTGGTAATGGCTGAGGCGTACGGCGTTGGCGCCGATTCCGTCAATCAGGTCAAAGTCCTCCGCGATCTGCGCGGCGGTAGCGGCGGTCAGGGCTTCCGCCCGGTCCTGGTGTCTGGCGACGCCGCGAAGAAAGCACGGGCTGCCATTGAGCCGGAGGCCGCTGCCGTCGGCTTCAATCCGGCGGAAACCGGTCGTCAGTTCCACGCGGTCTGCCTCCTGCCCGTCCACGGTGAGGACGGCTTCCACCGTGCAGAGCGCCGGATCCCTGCGCCCGTCCCACAGCCTGACGTGGGGAACGGACAACCGGACCGGTTCGTCCGCCGGCGTGACCGCGGACGCGGCTACGCAGCCCGCGCCGTCCCTTACCGTGAGCGCCAGCATGGCGCCGGAGGCGTTGACGACGTGCGGTTCCGCAGTCAGAATGCCGGCGCCTGATTCGTCCACATCCGTATGCAGGATCAGGCCGTCGGTACCGAAATACAGATAATCAAAATGGGTGTCGCCGCAGACGAGCAGGCTCACGGGGCGGGGAATGCCGCCGTACACCGTGAAATCGCCGAAATGCGGGCTGACATGTTCACTGACCGTATCGGAGACGAACACGTCCACGACAAAAGCGGGCTTTTTCAGCGCTTCCGCCGGAACCTGAACCCGGAAACGGGAGTATCCGCCCCGGTGGGAGCCGACATCCGTGCCGTCAATCAGCACGCGGCAGCACTGATCCACCGCCTCAAATTCCAGAAAAACGTTCCGCCATCCCTCACCGGTCTGCACGCAGCGGCGATAGACGGCGTTTCCCTTCCAGGGCCGGCCTTCCAGGGCAAGCGTATGGGGCAGGGAGACGCTTTCGAAGCAGGCGGCCGCTGTATCTTTCAGGGAAAGCTGATCCAGATCGCCATCGGAGAGCCGGGCGAACTGCCAGTTGTCGGGAAGCGGCTGACGGAGCATCTGTTCATCCCCCTTTGTTCAGTTTCTGAAAAAAGGATAACAAAACGTTCCGGAGCCAGGTTAGAAAAAAATCGATGAAAATAGCAAAAAAATATGCCGGTGCCCTTTGAACCGGCAAAAATTTGTTGTAAAATGATTTCAAAGGAACCGGAAACGACAGGGAGGACAATATGGAATATACCGAGGACGCGGCATTCGAGATCCGCTACCGCACCGCGGCGGACATCATTACCCGGCTGTACAACGCCCGCCTGACCGAGCTCCGCACCCGCGCCCAGGCGGAAGCCTTCTGCCGGGCCAACCGGCTGCACCGCGTGCAGTATTACCTGGACGAAAAGGTACTGAGCATCGCCCGGGAGACGCTGAGCGAGCAGATCTGCTTCGTGATCTGCGACGTGTTCCTGCTGCATTTCCTGCTGTTTTCCGTGCGGGGCGTTCCCTACATTTTCGGTCCGTTCTGCCCGGAACACCTGACCGAATCCGGCGCTGCCGCCGTGATCCGCCAGTACGGGCTGAACAGCCTGGACGCGACACAGCTGGCGGATTACTGCGGTACCTATCCCTCCATGAGCGACCTGAAAGCCCAGAACATCGTGACCGCACTGATCCACGCGGTGTATCCCGGGGAACCGGACAAACAGATCCGCCGGATCGACAGCCGATCGGGGACCGCGGACCCGGCGGAGGGGGAAGCGCTCCTGCGGGCCAACCACAATACGCTGATCGAACGCCGGTATGCCAACGAGCGCCAGATGGTTGACATGATCCGGCAGGGGGATGCCCGGTCCGCCATTCATTATCTGCACATCGTGGAGCAGGACGTTACCTATATCAAAAGCCGTGCGCCGACCGTGGAAAGGGAGCGCGTCGGGGCCGCGATTCTGCGCACCACGGTGCGGCACGCCGCCACCGAAGCCGGTATTCCCGCCCTGGTGATCGACCAGATTACCTCCCGCAACGCGGAAGAGGTGGCGGCTGCCCGGGACGAACAGAGCATCCTGCTGGCCAAGGAGCATCTGATCCGCAGCGTATGCAAGGCAGTGCGGGACGCCCGGGAGAACCGGTACAGCGCGCTGGTGCAGAACACACTGTATTACCTGGAACACGAATACAAAAACGAGGTCAGCGTCGAAAACCTGTCCGCGGAGTTCAGCGTTTCCGCCGATCACCTGATCGCATCCTTTAAAAAGGAGACCGGCACGACGCCGAACGCCTACCTGACGAAGGTCCGCATGAAAAATGCGGCCAACCTGCTGATGACAGGCAGCATGGCGGTGGGGGACGTCAGTATGGCGGTGGGCATCGCCGATCCCAACTATTTTGTGAAGCTGTTCAAAAAGGAGTTCGGGGAAACGCCCAGTTCCTTCCGGAAACGGCACACGATCTAGACGGAGCCGGAAAACCCGGGAAGCAGGTCCTGAACGCGGACCTGCTTCCTTTTCTAATTCGGCGGATTTTTTTCTAACGCTGCCCGGAACAAATCCTGTACATTAAGGCCGGAGAAAACGATGACACCATAGAAGGAGGAAGCCTGACCATGCTCCCATCCCGTTTCCTGATTGGCGTCGATTCCGACGGAACCGCTTTTGACAGCATGAACATCAAGCACCTGGACGCCTTTATCCCCGCGACGCTGGAGATCTGGCCCATGCCCGCGGAGGCGGCGGAACGGTTTACCGAAATCGAGAAGGCGGTCAACCTGTTCTCGTCCCTGCGGGGCATCAATCGTTTTCCCGGCCTGCTGGAAGCCTTTGAACGGCTGGAAAAGGAATATCCGGGCGCGGCGTGGCTGCCGGAACTGACCGACCTGCGGGCTTACGTGGAGGGTGAAACGAAGTACTCCCCGGCCACGCTGACGGCCTGGATCCGTCAGCATCCGTCGGCGGAGCTGGAGCGGGTGCTTGCCTGGTCCGACCGGGCGGACGAACTGTTCACCCGCGCGTGCGAAGGGTTGATGCCCTATCCCGGCGTACGGGAGGCGCTGGCGGAAGCGCACCGGACCGCCGCTGTGGCCGTGGTCTCCTCCGCAGCCAGGGCAGGCCTGGAAAAGGACTGGGCGGCCGGCGGCCTGACCCCCTGCGTAGACCTTCTCATGAGCCAGGAGGACGGAAGCAAGACCGCCCAGCTGCTGAAGGCAAAGGCACAGTGCAGCAGCGAGGTCCGCGCCTTGATGCTGGGCGACACGGACAGCGACGGCATCTGTGCCCACGAGGCCGGCGCGCTGTTTTACCCAATCATGCCGGGGGACGAGGAGGCGTCCTGGAAGCGCTTCCGGGAGGAAATCCTGCCCCTGTTCCTGGCCGGGAAATACGGCCC
>JAEEGH010018875.1_pt1 | contig 14531 bp, 9 predicted proteins | sample 9134181 | NCBI WGS metagenome assembly JAEEGH01 (sample SAMN16246544, study PRJNA631951) | gut metagenome | biome: gut microbiome; feature: rumen; material: DP-attached | host: Bos | place: Iran: Karaj | collected 2018-10 | reverse complement strand
CTTATGTGGCGCTCCCCCATATAAATGTAACATAGTAGCTCTGCGTACCAGTTTATATACTGGTTCTTGTTTAGGAAATGATTCTTATCCGGGAACACTTGCTTCCCCATTTAAAACCATTACAAAAGCTGTAAATAGTCTTTCTCTTCCTTCTGATACAGAAAATACGGTTTATCTTTTAGGAAATATTGATGATAATATCATTATCCCAGAAGCTGGTCCATTCTACGTAAAAATTGCTTCCAGCAATCAAGGTTCCGACGTATATTCAATTGCAACATCTAGTAATGAATCTGTTGCAAAAACAAAAGAAGTTGAAATTGAAGGCAATAAAGTTATTGTTTTTGACTGTATAAATGAAAATGCAGCAGTTCTTACAATCCCAGAAAACGCAACCGTAATTCTTGAAAATCTTAATATCACCCGTGGAAATATCATAGTCGGACAAGGTGCAAAGCTTTATCTGAATAATGTTGTAATGAATGAAGGTATAATCGAAGCCCACGATGATTCCCGTGTAATTCTCGGCGGCACAACAAAGATTAAGGCTGCTTTGGATGATGAAGGAAATCCTGTTGTAGATGCAAGCGGCTACCCAACCAGCGGCGCATGGATATTACTTTCAAGCTCAGCAATAATTCAGCTTGGTGTCGATGATGAATATAACAGCAGAGGTGTGGCTACATTTACAAGTCCATCTATCAAATACAATGAAGATACGGCAGAATTAGTTATTATCCGAACAGAAGATGACTTCCCTGCCCTCGAGTCAGTTATTATCGAAAGCGAAAGTCCTAAGACAACGGCTACATTACCAACCAAGTTTAAGGAAGATTTGGAAAGCGAAACAAATCCATGCCAGTTCTTCAAGCTTGTTACACCTAGATATTACCTCGAATACTCTACAGCAACAGGAAAAGGTGTAACCGGAATCCCGGCCGCTAAGATAATCGAACCAGAAATCGGTGGTTTCACAATCGAACTTGATGAAGAGCATGATGAAAATAATGTATGGACATATCAATTGTCAACACGAGCTACAAGAAAGTCCATCACAGCAAAAATCATGAAAGGCAGTGAAGATTACACAAATAAATATGATGAAGAGAAGAAGATTTATCTTATTACAAATAAAAAGTTCATTCTCTCTATGGACGGAGATGTAATAACAGGAGGAACATTCTCTATAGCAAACGGAAAAGACTTTGAAATGGAAATTCCATATACACGTACAACTTGTCCTGTAGGAAAATATACACTTACAATTTTATTTGACTACGACGGAATAACATATTCAGACGAATTATTACTGAATCTTGTGGAATAGGAGGATAAAGATGAGAAAAATTACATCAAAAACATTACTAATATCAAGTTTCCTCTTTTCTTTTATTTTTGCACTTTCGGCTTGTAAAAACAGCTCTGCTCCGGTAGAAGAAATCACTTCAGAATCTTGTAAATGCACAATTTATATAGAAACACCTTCTAAGACTGCCACTCCGGTTCTGCCTGACAATATCTGGTATACATTGATTGCCGCTCAAGAACCGATTGCACCAGAGTATGATGATGAAGGAGAACTCAAACCCGCATTAGAAGATTTGGATTCCGAAGGAAAATATAAATACAAAATGGAATCCAATTTCACTGGAACAAATTACTTTGTAATGGATTTGAATCATAACGGAACCTGGTAGTTTTATATAGAAGGTTATGCTATAGATAATCCCGATGAAAAAAGAACTAAAGACAAGAGAATCCTTATAGGTTCAACTTCTGGGGTAGCAAAAGGTAAACATTATAACGTTTCTCTTAAAGTGGATTTTTTACCTAAAGGAAATGGTAAAGTAAACCTTTCTATTGATGTTAAAGAAACAAATATCAATAAACTTAAAATTACAAACACGGACGGAATACTTAACGAAATCTATAGAACCTATGACAGAGATACCAACGGTCAAATTGTAATCAGTGCAGACAATATTCTTGCAGGAGCCTACCCCGCTACTTTAACATTTTTAAAAGACGACGTAATAATCTTCAGAATTCAGAATGAGACAATTAACGTCAAAGACAACATGGTAACTGATGCCTGGATTTATTCAGAGCACTGCGATTATTTAGAACCGCAAGAAATTACCCATTCAACCGACGACTCTGCTTTTCCGTCGGATGAAAGAACAATAACCGACACAGCTAAATTTAAAATAACACCAGGATATCTGCATAAAAGATGCAATACATTCTGTTATGTAAGTAAAAATGGTACGGATTCAAATATAGGCTCAAAATTAAAACCATTCAGTTCGCTGCAGCCTGCATTTAAACACATAGTAGCCCTTAATGAAAACTTTTATAGAATTAATGAAAAAGAAACCTTCACAATTTATATTGATGGTGTATTGGAAGATGACGAAATTGATTATATAGTACCTGAGCCAACAAATCCATTGTCTGTTATCATCACACCTGAGCCAACAAATACCGGAACATGTGAAACAAAAGGTCACCTTAAATTTGCAGAAAATTATAATATCACCATTGATGCAGGAGCCACCTCTGATGATGCAAAGAAGCGTTTTAAATTTAATGATATCGTAACGCACTCCCCTATTTCTATTAATAACTGTACGATTCAGGGCGACCTCACGTTTGATGGTGCCCTCTCATTTGACGGCACAGAAAAGACCTCAACAATTTATAATTCAATAATCGGTTCAACAAGTTCCCCGGTAGACTTTACAGTTATAAATAGTAAAGTCGCTTTTATAAACCCAGACGAATCCTTAGATTATGCAGAACGAGGTTCTATTACAGCCTTTTCTATTAACAATATGAGCATCAGCCAGAATAGTGATGTAGAAATATACAATTCTGCATCTACATCTCAGGCTGCAGCGAAAATATCTGACAGTCTTAAGATTAACAGTTCTACCTTTAAGATATCGAATACAATATTGTCTGTTACGGAAACTACCGAAATAAAGAATTGTACACAAAAGGTAGAATTCGGAAGTGGAACAGATTTCACCACAAAATATTATGACGTTTACAATTGCAGCAATTTAGTAATTGACGGGCCATTGGACAATTTTACTGCAAGCAGTAGTTTTTATGCAGAAGATAGTACATTAAAGGTTTCAAACAGTTCCCTTTCTACCCAAGGAACCTTTACGCTTAAAAATTGTAATTCAGAATTTAAGGGAGAGGAATGGTTCCAGACTGAATTCGACTTATCCGGACAATTCGAACTGATTGGCGGAACAACAGATATAGTTCTTTATACTTTTACTGTCGGCGCTGGAATTGAGTTATCCCAGAATGCAAAATTGACAGGAAACATGATTGCATTAGGACCTGACAGTGACAACTATATGAACTCACTTAAATTCAAAGACAGTACAGTCGAGCTTGTTGATTCCAAAGTTTATTATAAAGATGATCTTGAAATTAACAACACAAACTTCTCCTTTATTAATAAAAATGGTAGAAAACTTTTCTACGGAAAAGATGCCGCCTCATTCACAATAACCGGTTCTACAGTAGAATTTGAAAATGCAGGACTAAACTTTGAAAATGTATCTGCTCTCCAGAATTACATAAAAGGTGCATCTGGTGCAAAGAAAAAAACAATATTTGACAACAGTGAAATAACAATAAGAACTACTTCATCAAAAGACAACGATAAATCATATTTCAGGGGAGATATATTTGTTGACGAAAATACAAATCTTTCTTTCATAGATTCTAGAATTACTGCAGGAAATCTTTTGGTTGATAATTCTTCAAAAGCTATTTTCAGCGGTTCATCAGTACTGGTAAGAGCAGCAGATAGAATTTATCTTGATAGAAATGCAAAATTCTACGTACAAAATCCTCCTAGTGACAAAAATACGACAGTTGCCCGGCTTTTTGATTTAAATCCTATAGACAATCAGAGTCTGGTAGTATTATATGATTCCAATAAAAATGAAATTGGCTTTACATCAGATTTTGACGACACAGATAAACGTTATACAGTTGAAAATGTCGGATTCAAACTGACTTACAATAACTCCGAAAATGTACGTAAAGGTATGCTTACTTATGATACAGATTCCTTAAGTAACCTTCTTACAAATTGGGGCGCACGTATGCGTTATGACGAGATTGGAACAGGAAATGATGCAATTATCGGTGCAACACAAGGTGCAAGTGGCGCTGAAGTTCCAGCTGTCAGTTCATATAATCTTGCAGCTGCAAAAGAAAAGGAAATAATCGGAGGTCTCTGGAGTAAAAAGACCGATTATACAGGAAATCTCTTCGGTTATATAAAAGAAATAACCTACTCTATTTTCTATGGAGATGAAGTTATTGCTGCACAAACATCAATGACTGCCAACAAGAGTATGTTCATTCTTTCAGAGTTGGAAACAGATCTTGAAAACAAATTAAGTACAAATAATTCTGTAGAATATAATATAAGAATGACCTTCGTTTATGAAAACACAAGAGATACTACAAACAACGGTAATTACACCTGCAACATCCCATTAATCGTAACAAAAGATTAATCCAGACTCCCCCTACTCCATGGGGTTGTCAATTTCTTTTTTGAACAGGATGATATCCTTTAGTTTAAGCGAAAAAGTTGCATCCAGCTGATTAAGACAGAAGGCCTGGCTTACTAGAGGAACATCAAAATGGTAAGTAAAATCATTGTAGCCTTCAGCCTTTATAAGCATTGAAAAATGAAAGTTTTTGCTGATTCCTTCTTTTTCTGCGGGCAGAGATTTTACCCAGAAATTATAGACACCCTTTGTACTCTGGCAGGTTATGTAAGGATTTATCCAGGTTTTATCGACCATTTCTACGGCTTTGCCTTCATACATCAAAGTAATATTTGCACCAATTATCGGCTCAAATGTTGAACCATCTAAAATTGTTCCTGAGATAGTAGAAAAATTAAATGAAGGGGTCATCACAGGCTGAGGATTACATTCATTGCGTTCATTAAGATGGAAAGGTCTTTTTGTAGCACTAACAGTTCTCATTCCTTCAAGAGACAATTGATCAATATCTGCCTTTAATTGAAGATTTCCTATATCTCTTGAAGAATGGGTAACTCCTCTGCCAGAAACAACATATTTTGGAGGGATTCTATTCAATACATAGCAAACAGTATCCAGGCGGCAATTCATACAATCACAGGAAAGCCATTTACAGCCATCTTTTTTTACCTGCTCGTATAAATCATCAACATTCTTTTTTACAATATCTTCCATTATGTTATGAACATTCATTTAATACACCTCACTTTTTATTATTTTCCGATGATTATCATCTGACTTTATTATAAAACACATATTTTTGAATATCAAATATTTTTTTTAGCTATTTTTCGTTATTTTGGCCATATTTTACTTGACTTATTGAAGTTTTCATATTATTTTGATTATGAGGGTTTGTAAGTTTATGAAAGCAGAATTAAAAAGACGCTTTGGCGTTATCATCCTTTTTCTTTCCTTTGCCTCTATTCTCTTTAACTTGCTTCTTAGCGTTTCGGGTGCCGGTAAGAAAAAAGAAAAAGAATCTTTAGAGACAGAAGCTTCTTTCTTAGTAGAGACAGCAGAAGTATTTTCAATAAATCTCCTTGATGAAAATATTTGTCAAAATCTTTCAACTCAAAATGAAATCTCCTCCAATCTTTCTATTTCTGAAATAAATATTAGTCAGAAAATAGAAGCTTCAAAAACTGCTGACTGTCAAAGTAAAGAAGAAAGCAATCAAATTGAAAGAAACAAAATCGAAGAAAAAAGGCTAAAATCTCTCCAAATACAAAAAGATTCTGCAAGTAATAAACTTACACTCCCCTCTTTTTCTGGAAATAATTATCAAAATAATTCTAACGATGAATATAATAATAAAATAAAAGTTTCTGCCTCCTGTGGAATCTCGCCAATATATTTTTTGGGAAACAGCTTTATCAACAATTATTTTCCAAAACAGACATTTGTATTTTTCCCCTGCCTGACCTTTTCACTTGTTTTTCCATCTAAAACAAAGTGGAATTGCGGCATAATTTTTCAAGGAAGAGGTTCAAAACTGGAACACACTGTAACAAATTATTCCAATAATCAGGATTTAATAATGTCTACACAGTTTTTCAGTTTTCACACCGCCTTTCTGCTTGAAAAAAAGATAATTTCACCACAGAATCTATTAGCTTTTCATGCAGGAATCGGAATAAGTAATTTTTTGAATTCTTCCTGCCAGATTGGAAACAGAAAAAGTTCACCAGTCCATTCATCAATTTTGTTTTTTAATTGCGGCATAGCTCTACAACATAATTTTAATAAGAATATTTTTTGCAATTTATCTTTCAATTTTAACTATGCCATCTCGCCATCAGAAACTTTTATTTTCTTTGAACCAGCCATAACAGGAGGTATTCTAATTTGAAAATAAAAATAATATTATCTCTGATATTTTCTTTTTGCTTTACTTCATGCTCCAATTTTCATACGAATCTATCACAATATTTTTCAGATTTTTTAAATAATAATACCAAAGTAATTAATCAGCAGTTTTCCAATATAGAAAATATAAAGGAAAAAATGGAAGCTTTTTCAAATCTGGATTTTTATTTTAGAATTATCAAAAATCAGGATACTAATGATTATCAGCTGGCAAAAGAAATCTCAGAAGGGCAAATTATAAAAATTGAAGACACCATCACTTTTAATACAAGAGATAAAATTGAACTTTATAAAATCACAGACAACCTTTCTAATTCTATTATTCTTAATGATGATATTATTTCTCTTTCAATTTTTTTAGATTCTTCTCTTATAAAAAAGTACGAAAATAAAGAACCAGTCTCATTTCTTGATTTAATGCCTGAGCAAACCTACACTCTTGTTGTAACATTTAATTACGCCAGCATTATTCAGGAAGCACAATTTTACCTATACCTCAAGAAAAAATAAAAAGGAGTTTATCATGAAAAATAAATCTAATTTACAATTGTTACTACAGCTTCTATTGCTGGTATTATTTACCGGCACATTTACAGCCTGTAATCATACAGTACATAGTGTAAATCAATACACAAATGCAAAACTTGCAGTAAGAATTATTTATCCTCAAAGCTCAGGTTTTGCAATCCAGCATCGCACAGCAGTTCCAGTTTTACCTCAAGAAGAAATCTTTTGGAAAGTGGAAGCAGAAAATACATCGGATTCATCAATTACCCCAGAAGAAATATCCTTACAAAGCTCTTCCGCTAATACATCTACAACTTTTATTTTAGAAATAATACCTGGTAACTGGAAGATTAGGGTTTTGGGTTTTGAGAATGAATCGGATGCGGAAGAAGGACTTCTGGAAAAAGCAATTTTTCAGGGAGAAAAAGAAGTTTTTGTTAATGACAAGGGACAGTACGAAACAAGTATTCAGGTCTATTATGTTCAGAGCGGTAGAGGAAATATAGATCTTTCGATTGATGTTTCCCAGACAAATCTTGAAAAGCTTACAATATATGGAACTGAAACTTGCATCGATGGGGTCTATTTTAGAAACGAAAACGGATTCTTTGTTATTCAAAAGCAAAATGTTCCTTCGGCTACTTACAGTCCTGTTCTTACCTTTTATGAAGGTCAAACAGATTTTGTACAGGTTTTATCCTTGCAGGAAAAAATTAATATTCGCCAGAATATGACAACACAAAAATGGATTAAATCTGGAAATACTATTTATTTGATTGCTTCGCAGGATAATTATGCGGATTTTGTACTTACGCCAGAAACAATAATGCAATTAATAAATACATCCTTTTATGTTGCAAGTACAAATGCAGAAGAAAGAAAACTTCCTCAAATTGTTGCCCAACCTTCAGATTCAAACTCAGGTTACTGGACTGCTCCTTTTGAAACAATTCAGGCGGCAATTAAAAAGATTCAGGTTTTGAATAAAAATGCCGTAGAAAATAATCTTTCCTCTGATTCAAACTATACAATTTATGTTGACGGTCCTCTTTATGGGCAGGAATGTTCATTTCTGGAGATGTCAGGTTTTCCGTGTGTAGTTACAATAAAACCCTATAGAAATACACTCGGAGAAACTACTGCAATGATACATGGACCTAATGCTGCCACAAATAACTCCGGCAATTCTAGCAATTCTGGAAGCTCTACAAGTACGCCACCTTCCCTTCCTTCCGTTTTTACAATCGACAAGGAAAATACCTTGATTCTATCTGATATAGAAATTGAAGACGGAAATATAAATGTAGAGAATGATGGAAATCTCATTCTCCAGGGCCAGCCTGAACTTAGAAATGGTCTAATTCTCTTAGAAGAAAGTGCAATTCTTCAGCTCGATGACATAAGCAGCACTAATAATTCAGGTGGAACTTCTTCAGCACAAAATCCTATAATTGCAAATATTAAATCTGCTGCGCCTGTCAAAAATAAAGTTCTTGTGAAAGGCTATAACAATCAAATTATATCGGAAGATGTAATTTCACGATTCAGATTGAAAAATCCCGGTTATTATCTGGACTACGATGAAAGCTTACATCAAGGCTTTATAAACGCTTCTTCGGTGACCATAAAATTACCAAAAATTGATGTTTGCACTGTCCATATAAATGGCGCAAACAGCCAGAATAATATTACAAAAAACAATGATAATTGTTTTCTTATCAGTCAGGATTTTTCATGCACTCCACAGATTACTGCCTCAGAAACTCTTTTTTCTGTTTATGTTGAAACCCCAGAACTCAACGAAGAAAACCAGAATATTTGTCTTGAAAATGAATCAATCAGTCTGGCTTTGTATGTGGACGGTATACCATTTGTGTATGGAACTAATAGCACAGTAAATAATATAGAAAAAAATCTTGTTTTACCCGAGGATTTTATTTTCAGCGGAAACTATATTCTTGAAGTTTCTTATGAATATGACGGCATTTACTATGATGAAAAAACACTGGTAAGGGTTTTATGAGTATCAAATTAAAACAATACTTTGCTGAAGTTTTATTTTTACTTTTATTTTTCTCATTTATAAATTGCAGAAACTCTATCAGAACAAAAAAATCTCTGCTTAAAGTCAGGTTAGAATATGATTTTTGCACTAGCGACAGCAATCTTTTTGCAGGATATTTGCAAAATGAAAGAAGCGTCTTTCCTGATTTTAATGCGGAGAGCTCCAATATTTTCTGGACTTTTACTTTGCTGGACCAAAACGATAATCCAGCAGACAGTTTTTCTTTTGCCTCCACTCAGAACTTATCTTTTTTTATTCCAATTGAAGAAGGAAAATGGAAGGTAAAAGTTCAGGGAATATTTTCACAAACAGAGAAAAATCTCCCCGAGGAAAACCCTTCTACAGACAATACAAGTTCACTTCCGCCAGGAGATTTTGCCATATTAGAAGGAAGCTCTGATTTCTTTGAAATAAAAGATTCGTATTATTATGATTTATCAATTCCCGTAGCATTACAAAATAATTCAGGTTACGGGAAGCTGAATCTTAAAATAAATACAGGCAATTCTCCCGTCACAAAAGTTATCATTACTGATACGTCGAATACTTTTAATCATACTTTTTACAAAAATGAAAATGGCATTATAGAAATCAGCCTCACAGAACTTCCTGCAAAAGCTTATAAGTGCCTTATCTCTTTTTATTCAGATTCAATTTATTTGTTTTCGCTCACGCAGATTATTAACATAAGCTCAAATCTTACTTCTAACAAATGGAAGAATCCTTTTCAAAGCTCCGAAAGTCAGACTTTTTTACAAACAGATAAAGACACACTGTTTATCACCCAAAAAGATATAAATCATATCAAGGGAAATACATTTTTTGTGCAGGGAAATGATTATGAATCTCTTGCAGAAGAAAGTACAACAGAAAACAATTTTGAACAGACGCTTGAGTCCAATCAAAATGCCATAGAGAAAACACCAGACGGTTCCTTTTTTAAGCCATACACATCAGTTCAACAGGCAATTGACGTACTCAATCTAATTAATGATGAAGAGACCGAATATAAAATAATTCTAAAAGGTAACATACAAAAAGCCCCCCACGAAGTATTTTCAGAAGAAGACAATTTTGCCTTTATCAACATTTCTTCCGAAAAGAACTTAAACCTAGAAATATCAAGTTATTTTTCTGAAGCCTTTATTGACGGAAACTTTTCCACCACAAACTACGGCAGAGTATTTTATTTAGGCGGAAAAACAAGACTAACCCTTAAAAATATTACTGTAAAAGGCGGCTATGCCGAACAGGAAGGTGGAGGAATATATCTTAATTGCACAAAACCTGACTCCGTTGAAAAATACAATTTAACTCTTACTGGGCATTCAAAACTATGCAACAATCATTCGGAAGATTCTGGAGGTGGGATTTTTATAGAGGAAGGTTCAGCGCTTTTTGATGGAGAAAATGTTCTTGTGACACAAAATACTGCTATAAACAAGGGTGGCGGAATCTGTCTGGAAGCTTTAGCAAATAAAGACAAAAGACTTCTGGAATTAAATAATTGCACCTTAAGTCATAATACAGCCTTAAAAGAAAACGGCAAAAATGGAGCTGGTGGAGCAATTTATACACAGTTTGCTACGCTGACAATTTCCAACTGTGTAATTTCGGAAAATCAGGCTGCTAACGGAGGAGCAATTGGAATTGCGCAAAACTCAAATACTTATATCAATAATTCCCGCATAACAAATAATACTGCCTCATATTCCAGTGGAAAAGGCGGTGGAGCAATTTTTGCATCAGGTGTAAGTGCAAATCTACATTTGGGGAATGGAACTTATATTTGGCAGAATAATTCTTTTGCTCAGGAATCTAAGGCAGGCGGAATAAACATTACTTCAACAAATGTTTTTATCTATGATAATGTTTTTATAAGAAATAATTATTTTGTCATGGAAAACCAAACGCCAGAATCAAATGCCTTAGAAGAAAACAATATATGTTTTAAATCTGGAAAAACCGTAACAATATCAGAAGAACTACACAATACCAATATAAGCTTTACAGTTATAGATTATTCAAGTCCACCTGTGATTACAAAAAATTATTCAAGATTTAATGAAGCCCCACCTTCTCTCTACTTTTTTACGGATGATAATAACTATTATATTACTGGAAATGAAAATAATGAGGCAGTTTATATGTACCGAGAGTAAAATCTATAACTATCTATGGTTGATTAAGATATCATAAATACGTTCAAAGTCTGTTTTTGAAGTAAAACCAATCTCAAGAGTTCCTTTATCCATGTTACCTTTGAGATTAACATTCTTAACTCCAAAAATATTTCGTACTTCCTGTTCAAAAATTGCTACATCCGGGTCTTTTTTAGGAGCAGTTTTTTTCTTTTTAGCAGCTGCACGACCACCATTATTATAGGTATCTGCAAGAGCTTCGGCTTCACGTACAGACAAGCCAGAACCCACAATTTTTCCGAACATAACGTGCATATCTGAATCATTTTTTACCATAAGAAGAGCACGCGCATGACCTGATGATATCTGACCACTTACCAGCGCTTTCTGAATATCCTCCGGTAATTTCAAAAGACGAATAGCATTTGCAACTGTCGAACGATTTTTACCAACTTTTTTTGCAACTTCATCCTGACTCAAATCACTCATCTGAATCAGATTATAATAGGCTGCAGCTTCTTCAATAGGATTCAAGTCTGCACGCTGAATATTTTCGATTAAAGCATATTCAAGCTTCTGCTGTTCATCAAACTTTCTAAGCTGTACCGGAACTTTAGTAAGCCCGCACATTTTAGCGGCTCTTGAACGTCTTTCACCAGCGATTATGTAAAATTCTTTATTAGAATCATCAACAGCTTCAATAATAATTGGCTGTAAAATTCCATTTTCTTTTATGGATGCAGCAAGTTCATCCAACTGTTTCTGGTTAAATTCAATTCTTGGCTGTTTGGGATTTGGTTTTAATAAGGCAGGATCTATCCATAGACCACCGTTTTCATCAACTTCAATACATGAAGGAATATTTGCATTTTTTAATGTGATAGAATTTAATCTTCCCGTAGAAATTGAAACTTCTTCTGAGGCTGCCGGATTATCCTGAAGCAATGCACCTAAACCTTTTCCTAACGCATTTTTAGCCACGACGAATCACCTCTTCTGCTAATTTTTCATAACTTTTTGCACCAATACAAGTAGGATCGTATTTACAAATCGGAAGTCCATGAGAAGGAGCTTCAGAAAGTCTGACATTTCGAGGAATAATTGTATTGAAAACTACATCCTTAAAATAGGATTTTACCTGCAGAACAACATCCTGAGCAAGTCTGGTTCTTGAATCATACATTGTAAAGAAAATGCCGCCAATCGTAAGGGCAGGATTGATTTCCTTCTGAACTTTTTTTACAGTCTGAAGCAACAGTGTAATTCCTTCCAAAGCAAAGTATTCACACTGCATTGGAACTAAAACAGAATCAGCAGCTGCAAGACCATTCAAAGTCAAAATACCAAGAGAAGGAGGACAGTCAATCAAAATGTAATCATATTTATCCTGCAATGGTTTCAAGGCTTCTTTAAGATAAAACTCACGGTCTTCCTGGTCAACAAGCTCTATTGCCGCACCAGACAAATCAATAGATGCACTGATTGCATCAAGATTTTCAACCGGAGTATGTTTTACGGCCTCTTCTGCAGAAACCATTCCGGCAATCAATTCATAAACAGTTGGCTTTCGTGTAGAAACGCCTACTCCGCTAGACATATTTCCCTGAGAGTCAAAATCAACAAGAAGAACTTTTTTTCCCGCCAATGCAATATATGCACCAATATTAATTGCAGAAGTAGTTTTTCCGACTCCGCCTTTTTGATTTACAAATACTATGCATTTTCCCATACCTACAGTATAACAGTTTTAAAAAAAATAGTATACTATAATAAAACCCGGCAAACGCATTATAGGAAAAATAAATATGATTTTGAGCGTCACCCTATCAAAACCTTCAAAAAACGTTCAGGAAATACTCGGTAGAGAGTATGAAAAGATTAAAATCAAGATAAAAAACTCTGCAGACGGTATTTCATATTATGCAGAAATGTTTACAAAAACCCAGGCCTTTCATAAACATTTTTCTGAAAAGGAACTGGAAGATTTTTTGCTTCAAAATGAAGGCAAATCTTTTAAAAACTGCATAAAAATCACAGAAACAGAAGAAATTACTTCCCTTGCAAATAAAAAAGGCGAGCTCCGCATTTTTACTAAACCTATAAAAAATAAGGCTCAGACTGATGTAACTTCCTCACAAAATACAGCAAATCTTAAATATTTTGCCACTCCTCAAAGACAAAAAAAATATATTCTTGAAGAAGGAAAACCGGTTCCATTTCTGGTATTGCTGGGGATAATGAATACAGATGGAAAAGTCATTTCTTCAAAATACGATAAGTTCAGGCAGATAAATCGCTTTCTTGAGTTTATAAAGGATATTACCCCAGAGCTGATAAAAGCAAAAAAATCCGAAGACTCTCAAAGTCCAGCTCCTGTTAGAATTGTTGATTTTGGCTGTGGTAAATCTTATCTAACCTTTGCCATTCATTATTATTTTACGGAAATCAAACAGATTCCATGTAGTATTGAAGGATTGGATTTAAAAGAAGATGTCATTTCCTATTGTAATGAAATTGTTCATAAGTTAAATCTCAAAAACATTATTTTCAGAACCGGAAATATCGAAAATTATTCAGAAGAAGAAAATCCTGACTTGATAATCACCCTGCACGCCTGTGATACAGCCACCGATTATGCACTAAAATATGCTGTTGAAAAAAATGCAAAGGCAATTCTCAGTGTTCCCTGCTGCCAGCATCAGATTAACCAGCAGCTGGACAAAAACAAATCACTTTTGCAGGAAAATGTAATGGAGCCCTTGCTAAAATGGGGAATCATAAAAGAAAGATTTTCGGCCCTTGTCACGGATGCCCTCCGCGGAGAATGGCTGGAAAAACAGGGCTACAATGTTCAGATGCTGGAGTTTATTGACATGGAGCACACTCCCAAAAATCTGATGATTCGTGCTGTCAAAAAAGAAGGAACAAAAGCAAAAAAAGAGGCAATCCCAGAAATTATAAAATCTCTTGGTCTTGCCCCGGAAATATTCAAATAAAGCAGACTAGCAGAATACAGGAAGCTGCAATAATTTCGACCTATTCCTGATAATTTTTCCAGGCATCTATAAACTCAAGCATAAACTGCTGTATATTGCTAAACCATTTTTTCTGGAACTTACAAGCTTCAACACCAATATAACGGAAGTGCCAGCATTCCCAGCGGTAACCGGTAACATCCTCGTAGCCTTTAGGAAAACTCAAACTCCAGCCGTATTTATCAGCATTTTTGTACATCCATCTGCCACCAGGAGTTGTATCATAATCATCATCAATTGAACCAAAATCAATTGCTACTCCAAGCTGATGCTGACTGGTGCCCGGTCTTGCAGATTCTCTTTCCGCTTCTTCAAGCCCGTCTAC
>JAEEGH010018869.1_pt1 | contig 14532 bp, 7 predicted proteins | sample 9134181 | NCBI WGS metagenome assembly JAEEGH01 (sample SAMN16246544, study PRJNA631951) | gut metagenome | biome: gut microbiome; feature: rumen; material: DP-attached | host: Bos | place: Iran: Karaj | collected 2018-10 | reverse complement strand
ACAACAAAATGGCAAGAAATGAGATTACTTTCCAGGTGAACCTGAAGAAGGACACCAACTCGGCCAGCCGTACCTACGGCATGTACTTCGGAGAGGCCGAATCGAAGGAGCCGTTGAACCTGAAGGGTTTCGCTAAATTCATTTAACTAATTGATTATCAAGCATTTAAAGACCTCTTTAAACTTTCGTTATTCCTACTCGTTCTTTTGCAAAGTTAGCAATTATCTTTGATATAAAGCACAGATTTACATAGTTTAACATGGAAGTGTTGAGGAATGTGAAAATAGGCTATTACGCTAAAAATGCTGCAACTATCCATCACGGACAATTGCAGCCGCTCAAGTAATATATATAAAACATTCATTTATCTGTTACCACTGTAACATATCGTTTTAACTTAATTCGTCTATTAGCTTGTTAAGTTCATCACGCTTGCGTAGAAGTTCGTCAAGTTTGGCTTGCTTCTCTCTTTTTTCAAGTAGTGTGGCAATGGCTTCTTTTTCTTCATTGCTGCCATTCACTAACATATCTTTCAGAATCTCTATTTGTCTTTTCTGTTCCTTGGTGATTCTTTTCTTTCTCTCCATAGCTGTAAGTTTTATAAGGGTTAGTTAATATCGCTGCAAAGGTAGTCATTAGTTTTGGTATGACAAAGAAAAAGGGAAACTAAAATAGTAGTTCCCCAAGTAGATATATTTTTTTGTCTTTAAACAAGTCATAATTGATATTTGGCTCATTCCCTTCTAATAGTGCAATCTGACACCGTTTAAGTATCTTCCCCATATAGTTGTGCCCACCGCTGTATTTGCCTATATAGTGTATTTCGTTTCTTGCGTTCTGAACAAGTTCTGCAAGTTCTGCTTGGTTTTTCTTGGTCATTCCAAGTCTAACTTTCCGCGAATATTGCAGTTCCGTATATCGTGCAACTTTGTCGCGTGCTTGCTCCAATTCTTTATTGATACTACCCCAATAGACATTAGTACTCTCGTGTACTGTTGTGCTGTTCTCAATTATAACTGCATTTCTTGGAATTGAAAGAAGTTTATCTGCAAAGTCTTTATTTCTACACTTCGCCCAAATCACATAAAGCATCCAATCTGCTCTTATTTCATCCCAATCTGTTCTTATTAAATCGGTGTGGGTGTTCTTGATTCTTTTCTTTGCGATATATCCGTTTCTCTCCATTAACAGCTGATTCTGCACACTAATACATTCTTCTGTGTTGCTAGAGAATTGCCCACATAGGTAGGCACTTTCGGAAGTGTGGAATGTGTGCCCTTGAATGGTGAAGGGGTAGCCGCTGCACTGATTTCCCAAGTCTAGCGTAATGCCGTCTTTGGCATCGTCTGCGGTTTTAAACGCCCAACAATCATAAAGTGTGGTATCATAAACGTCTATTGTGTCCCAATTCAGATTGAAATTGAAAGGCTCTTTGTTCTTGCTGACATTGGCTTTGTTTCTCTTATTGGCTGCTATAATGGCTTTAGCTTCTGTTGGTAGTACCTTAGTTTCGTAGTCTATTTGACTAACCAACTTTTGAAGTGCTGCAAATGACTTTATCTTTCTAATCTCGCCGTCCCATTCTATATATCCCTGCACGTCTGATTCAAGCACCTCTTTTGCATCATCATCATATAAAAGGTCTGATGATATATTAAGGGCATTAGCAATCTTTGCTAATGTGTTGGGTAGTAGTTCTTGCTTACCGTTTAGTATTCGGTTAACCGTACCAAACGCCAAACCACTCAGTTCTGCTAACTTGGTTTGCGATATTCCAAGTTCTTGCAACTTCTTTTTAATCTTCTCTTTCGATTCCATTCCATTCTATTGTTTTATCGTGCAAAGATACAAAATAGCTATGATATTCAAATCATATTGATAGTGAAATTATGATTATTTGTGATTTTAGACTATCACAAAAAAAAGGGAAATATTTCTATTCCCCCATTATTTCGTTTCTTTCCAAATACACACGTTTCATTACCCTACCCAAAGCATTAACACCCCTATATTTACCTATACTTTCATCCCAAAGAACACCATTGAAGTTATCTCCCCAATAGCTATCTTCACATAATACTTTATCTTTATATTTATCTAATACTTCTCTAAATTCCTTGCAGCACTTATATTTCATTCTAATTGCAAGGTACTGATTTTTCCATTCATCAAAGTAAGCATTTTCCCAACCTAAGTTCTTTTTCTTCCAACTTAAAATCTTCTCATAAAAGAAATGTGTCCTTGGATTTCCCTTTACTTGTTTCGCGTTTTTCAAGTTCAATAAAAAGCTAATTCTACTCACTACACTTGGAACATCTTCTATATATTCACCCCACTTTAGAAAGTTAAAAAAGAATAGAAGTTGCTCTGAACTATGAAACTTATGATTGGTATATAATACATCTTTAAATTGAGGCTCAATATATATTGAACAATCACTGTAAAGATTGCTCAATATACCTTTTTCCTTTTCAATTAAATCGTCACTTTTCAAGCAGTAAGAATTGAATAAAATAATGTCATTCTTATCGTATTGCTTTTCATATTTTGCAAACTCTTTTAAGTTTTTACCCATACCTAAGCCACAATTATAAATGATTCAATCTCACTGCAATAGTACACGTTCTTATCATTCTTATTCCCCACATATTCCACTGAAATACTATTCCCTTTAAGAAAGTCTAACTTAAACGTTGTAACGCCATAATCAAGTGCCTTTCTAAGTATTTCAATACCCTTTGAAGATTCTTTAATCACTTCCGTTTTTACTTCTTCAATTGCGGTTTCTGCTGCTGCCAAACTGCTTTCATCTGCTTTCTCAATCGCCCTTATAAAATCCTCATTAGTTTCTTCTTTAACTTCTTCTTGATGCTTGCTTTTCGCAAACCTATCCGATTTCCTGCCCTCAATTCCTAATTGCTTAGTTCTGTTCCAAGTTTGTGCTTTCTTGTACTGCTTTGTCAAGTCAATTTCATTACTTAACTTTTGAATCTTTTCACTTTGAAAACCAATCTCATTTAACTTGTTAATCACTTTTTCAATAAACACTTTCTTTTCTGAATCACTAGTAACTTTACTCATAACTTTTTAATTTTAAATAATACAATATATCCCAAATCCTAAGTAATGCAAATATACGAAAAAAATTTGGATTGACCAAATGGAAATGCAATTATTTTTTAGTACAGTTACCTATTACGGTTTGCGTCTCTTAGTCGCATTTAAGGCTATTTCCTGCGCCTCTGTTGGCGTTATAGGCGTTCGGCTAATAACATATCCATTGAGGTAGGAAAAGCGTCTCTCGGTGCATCTATACAAGCCATTCTTATCTGCCTTGACTATCGCTTGTACCTCTTTCGTTCGTGCCCTTTCCTTCACTAGTTCCCCTTCTGCCGTATATACATAGGACAATATAACGTGTGGCTCTTTTGCTTCTACTTCTTTATAGATACGTCTTGCAGTTTCTTCATCGTAGCGGTTTTCACTGATTAGTCTATCATCTATTACTCTATCACCCTTTTTCAGTAATGTTGTGCCCTTCTTGTGCTGCATCTGCCATTGGTATTTGCTATCATAAGCACCTACTAACTTACCATCTTTATTGTAGGAATATAGGGGTATTCTTTTCTTTCTTTCATTAGGTATGAACACTTTCCCGTGTGCTAGTCTATCTCTATACATAGCTGCTGCCACATCTTTAGTTAGTGTTTCTTGGGAAAGCAGGAAACCATTGTATATCCATTGCCTTTGCACGTAATTGGCTACAGTGGTAACATTACCGTTTAGATACTTAGAGCAAAGGGATTTGCTCTCTATTTGCTTGACTAATTCGCCATCACTGCTATATAGATAACATTTCACATTCCTTGATGGTCTTTGTGGCGAAACATACCCAGAGAGTACTTCCGCAATTTCCGCTCTAGTTCGCGCTACTATTCTATCCCAATTCTCCCAATTGATTCTGTCATTTGATATTTCTTTAATGCTGTTATAAACTACCATTTTTTTTATTATAAATATAAAATGAAAACCGTTTCTTCCATACGGAAGAAACGGAAAAAACAAAGTATTATAAAACTATGAATAATAAACATCTATTCAATGTTGAAACGCTTGTCAATCTGTCGGCGTATCTCATTCTTTGCACGGGTGTCAAACTCTACCCACTTGCTTTTGAAATACACATTTGCTCCAACCAAACCGCCACCTATGACAAAGCACTGCGCAATGTATATCAGTACACCAGTGGCGATATTGAAAGCATTGAGAAAGAAAGACAAGAAAGCCAACAATATTCCACTGCCAATCAGCGTGAAAGCAACATAATAGCTTATTCTGTCCTTGATGGGCAATTCCTTGAAATACTTATTATTAAATTCACTCATTTCTTTCTTAATCTCCTTTGATAATAAATATCATAATAATGAAAAAAGTGAGTGATTAACACCCACTTTTTTTGAGATTATTTTGAATATAGTTTCACCCAATAGGCAGTACCATTAACATTCACAGAATGGAATAATGTGCGCGTTCCTGTTATAAGTGTAACACTATCTAATGCAGTTCCTAATAGTGCAAGTCTTGTGCCATTCCAGTAGACACCATTCGCCAAACGTGTGCTGATAACACAACTAACGTAGACATTCTTGTTTGTGGTATTATAGGCAAATGGTAACACTTCAATTGTTTTTCCTATAAAGTTCTGCGGATTTGGTAACTTAACGCTTGTTGTGCTGCTCCAATTGCTTGACTTAGGCATTAAGTTTATAATGTCTGCCTTATAGGTACATAAGTAGAAACCACTTGGCCAATCATCATAATCGTGATTTGTCATTGTCTGCAACTGTGTTAGGCTGTAGTATTTACCTACTCTGAAACCATAGTTGTAGATTCCGTCCGCATTAGTGTTAGCGCAATAAGCCCACTGTTCGCCGTTTTCGTCTGCGTAAATTCCGCCCTCCATAAAGTAGCAAACAGAGTGGTAGAAATTACTTGACTTAATTGTACCGCCGAATGTCAGTTCTTTCGTTGAGGAATCCACGCCCATAATGGTGTTGCCGCTGTTATCCTGCCATTCAAAGTTATCTGCCACACTTGTAATCTTACCGCTTGTTAGACTGATTCCCGCCCTATACAAGCCTAACTTAATCTCTGTTGCGGTTTGACTTATCTGTGACTGTGTGCTTGAATAAACGGTGTACCAAGGTTTGAAATTACTTGCTGTTATATCTCCCTTATATAGTGCTATACGGCTTAACTGTAACCACGGTGTATCATCATTGTCTAAGACTTGCTGAGTGCTTGATATAGTCCATCGTAGGCGATAATAGGCTGCTGTAGATGGTGTGAACGTGAATCTATTAGTTCGATATACATAGTTCGGCGATTGGTCTACAGTGTGCGTGATAATGGTATTAGCAGTTACTCCACTAAGGTTCTTATCCGCGTTTGCTTTGCTTGAATATCTTATCAGTTGCAACGTAAAGTTGGAGTACTCCAATATCAGATTGAAAGACATTGTATGAATAGAATTTGTAAGATTGATGGGTTTGGAGTAAACACTAACGCTACCAACTTTGTTCAACTCAATCTGTAATTGAGCGTCTTTCAGAACTCTACCATTGTATTCGTCACTTGTACTTGCGTAGTAGTAATAATAATCTTCATCTTCGTATTTCAAATCGCCATCATCAATTAACCAACCTTCACCATCATAGGCAGAAGTTCCAAGCAGATTCAACTTGTCACCATTCATTAGGTAATCATTTGCGGCTTCCAAATCGGTAACGTCACCTTGGAGCGTTGAAACTGTAGAACTAAGTCCCGTTGCGGTTTGTTGCAATGTTGTCACACTGCTGTTTAGTGTGGTGATACTTGCGTTAACATCTAATGGGCACTCGCTCCAATCAGTCGCCATTGTTCCCTTCTCCAACTTCATTGCACACAGTTCGATACTGCCCGCGCCTTGAATACCAATTTGCATTGATACGTTAGTAACCGCTGAAAGGCTGAACGTATTACTAAAGCTGCTCCAAGTTGTAGACGAGATAGTTTTGGTGAATGTCATTGCGGCACTGTTCTTTGTACCGTCCCAACATCTGATAAGTAACACGACACTCGAAGAAGTTGAACCGTTTGGAACTCGTGCCCATCCGCTAACAGTATATTTCTGATTAGGCACATAGGGTATTGTAGTTTGCGCAAAGTCACGGTTTCCGCTTGTGTTACCGCTGATTCTCCAACCGACACTAACCAACTTGTTAGGGCTGTCGGTAAGTGTGAACGTGCTGCCCGTACCATTGCCGCCACTTGTCACTTGCCACTTGCCATTTGTATAAGTGCCCGTACCACTTGCCCCAAGTGAAGAAAGTTTATTCGTACCCCTTAATATCTGTGTGCCACCGACATTCAGATTATTAACCTTAGTTTGAAGTGTTCCAACTGTAGAACTTAACCCAGTAGCGGTTTGTTGCAAGGTGGCAATACTTGTTGTATGACTGCTAACTACACCGCTGACTGCTGCAATGTCCGTAATGGCATCATCAGGGTTTGGTGTCCATTCAGTCGCCTTTGTGCCAAACTCCAACTTCCAATTGGTACTGTACACTAAACTTTCTTTATATCCGCTGTTTGTTGACATTAGTGTGCATTCCATATACCAAGTTTGTGCGCTGCCTATCACAGTACTTGCACTTGTTGGTACGGGAATGTCTACCGTGTAACGTGTTGGTGTTTTAGTTGGTGTGATTACTATATTATAGTCTACGCCTATTCTCGTTCCATCTGCTGCGTACACTTTGACACCAAACCACATCGGGCAATTATTGGTACTGTTATAGAATATATCTGCCGACAACTGCCAATGTCCCGTTTTGATTGGTTGTGGCAAATATACCCTCTGACTAAAGCCGCTCCACGCTGTAGATGATGCAGTCTTTAACACTCGCCACCTCTTACCCAAATAATCGGTATAAGTGGAAGTTGAGCCATTGAATCCCGTTACCCAATTAGTACCATCTTTCGCGAAGTTTGAGTTAAGTATATAATTTCTACCGCCCACATTTAGATTGCTGACATTTCCACTTACTGTATTTAGATTAGTTCCTAATGTGCTGATACTGTTAGTGTGGCTTGTTACCGTACCACTTATCGTATTGATGTTAGTGGTGTGGGTGCTGATGGTTGAAGTCAAACTGCTTGCGGTTTGCTTTAGGCTTGAAATATCATTGGTGTTTGTAGTAACCTTACCGCTCACAGTTCCAATATTGGTGTTTAGAGTGCCAATCTGTGAAGTGTGCCCAGTTACTGTTCCGCTGATACTGTTAATACTTGTTGTGTGGCTGTTAATGGTAGACGTTAGGCTGTTTGATGTCTGCTGCAATGTCGCAATACTTGAAGTGTGACTTGATACCACGCCACTGACTGCCGTAATATCTGCTGTAACGTCCAAAGGGCACTCGCTCCAATCACTTGCAAATGTTCCCTTCTCCAACTTCATTCCGCAAAGGTCAAGTGAACCGACACCAGCCAAACCGAAGTTAAATGACGTTGTTGAGGGTGTGGTAACGCTAAATGTATATTGGAAGTAGTTCCAAGTGGTACTTGATATTGTTGGCCGCCACGTCATTTGTGCGCCTGATGGTGAATCCCAATTATAGACACGTATTAACGCCGTTACTGCCGAAACACTTGATTCACTTGCGACACGTCCCCAAAATGAGAAAGTATATTTTTGATTAGCCTCAAATGGTACTTTCCTTTGCTGAAAGTCTCTGTTTCCGCTTGTGTTGCCACTTAGCTTGAAGCCGACTTTAACCAACTTGTTTGGTGAATCTGTCAAGTCAAAAACAGAACCGATTGCATTGCCACCAGAACCGTAGACGATTGTGCCGTCTGACCATAGGCCAGTGTCGCCACCGTTTTCAAGTCCCTTGAATCTTGATTTGTCATTAGTACCCCTAAGTATCTGAGTACCGCCCACACTGAGACTGTTAACGCTGCCGCTTAGTGTATTAAGATTAGAGCCTAAAGTGCTCAATTGTGTTGTGTGGCCGCTTACCGTCGTGCTGATGCTGTCTGCCTTTTGGTTAATCTGACTGACCGTGTTTGATAGTGTCGTAAACTCCGCTTTGTAGTCATTGGGGTTGGGCTTCCAACAACTTGCAACATTTGACCTTTCAAGCATCATTCCGCACATTTCGACAATCCCCAAATCAGTTGAGTTGTTTGATGCTGCCTGCCATTTACCTATATATAGATGTGTGGCAGAGCCAGGAATACTGAAAGTTAGACTGTATTGTTTCCACGTGTCAGTCAATACAAAAGTCTTGTTATTATAGTTATTGGTACTTGCATTTCCTTGTCCTTGCTGTAGTGCAAACGTAGGCGTTCCACTCGTTGCCCTTGCGTAACAAGTCAATGTGTATACTGCATTAGGCATCACTGGGACGTTATTGTACCTAAACCACGTAGATGAATTGTTATTTGATGTCACCGTAGCCCTAAACCCTTTTTCAATACCATTCACGGGCGCATCTGATATTGTTATCAATTCACGTGTTCCACTGCCTGCGCCTGCATTGCACCACGTTCCATCACTCGCACTGTTGTAGGCATCATTAGTGCTTCTATACTTAGGTGTGGCTGTATATCTGATAATATTATACCCACCTATTGAAATATTATCTAAAGAGTTTTGCAAGTTGGTAATGTTAGTGGTGTGGCTGCTGATAGTAGAGGTCAAAGAACTTGCAGTTTGTTTAAGACTTGATATATCATTCTTATTAGTTGTAACTTGTCCGCTGACTGCTCCAATGTTATTGTTAGCTGTCTGTATCTGTGTGGTGTGGCTGTTAATGGTAGAAGTCAGACTGCTTGCAGTCTGCTGCAACGTGCTTACAGAATTTGTAATTGTCGTTAACTCGGCTTCATAGTCATTGGGGTTTGGTTTCCAACAAGTAGCCACATTACCACGCTCCAACATCATACCACACAGTTCTATTGTACCTACTGTATTGTCACTTGCGCCTACGTAGATGTGTGTGGAAGATTGGTTTGCGTCAGTCATTGTGAAAGTCTTGGAATACTGTTTCCAAGTGCTGCCAATGGCATAGGTATAGCGTGAATATATATTACCGCCACTGTTTGAATTACCATTCATAATACTTAGTCTAGGGCTTCCACTTGTTGCCCTTGCGTAAACGCTGATGGTATATTCTTCATTGGCTACTATTGGGGCATTGTTATATCTAAATTCCGCACTATACACACTATTTGAAGTCTTAGTCAGTCTAAAGCCTTTCTTAATGCCATAGACGGGCGCATCTGTTATCGCAATCTGTTCACGTGTTCCTGCATCTGCCCCACCGTCTGACGCTCTGCACCACGTGCCATCACTTGCGCTGTCGTAGTTATCGTTAGTACTCCTATACTTAGGGTTGGCAGTGTAACGTAGGATATTATACCCACCAATCTCAATATTATCTACTGTTCCACTCAGTGTATTGAGATTATTGTTCAATGTAGTAATACTTGTGGTGTGTCCTTGCACTGTTGCTGTTATATTGTCAGTAACTTCTAACGTTGCCCCTGCTGCGAAAATAATTGCTACTATTGACCTATCAAATATTGTGCTACCACTCACTAATTCAACCGTCAAGTAAGTTGGTTTAGAAGTAGCTTTGTGATAATTTGTTATATAAGTAGTATTAGTGTAAGATGGGCTAACAGTATTAGTTGACAAGTTGGTATTGGTGGCGTTAACGTCACTGTGAAAACGTACATAAACGCCGCTTGTGTTGGCTGTAACGTTGCTGATGCTTGCACCATTTACGTACTGAATGTTATATTCCAACTGAATCCCTAACGTGCCGTTCTTGTCTACGATTGCTTTCTCTGTTGTCGGATATAATCTGTAGAATGTGGCGTTAATACCATTAGTTCCATTCGTTCCGTTAGTGCCGTTTGTTCCGTTAGTACCGTCATTTCCAACATAGCTGACTGTGTAGGTCTTTGTACTCTTACCATCACTATAAGTCACAACTGTCTTACACCAAAGATATTGACCTTTGGCAACTGTTGGAATTGTAGACGCTGTGAAAGCACTGTCAGACGGTTGGCTGTTGCTTGTAGTTACCGCGTAAGTCACAGACGTAGAACTAACCGAAACACTTGTACCACTATCACCCTTATCACCTTTCAGTTTTGCCCAAGTATAGCTTGTATAAGTTTGAGGGTCTGCCGATGTCGTGGTTGTGCAAGTTCCTATATACTGCGCACCACTAAAGTAAGTAGTGGAAAAACCACTCTGTCCGTTGGCACTGTTGGCGTAGGCAATGTGTAGGTAGCAATCACGGCCATTCGTTCCGTTTGTTCCATTCGTTCCGTTAGTGCCGTCACTTCCAACACGTGAAACTGAATAGGACTTTGTACTTGTGCCATTGCTGTAGTTTACGACTGTCTTAGCCCAAAGGTAGCTACCGACTGCAACCGTTGGAACTGTAGACGCTGTGAAAGCACTGTCAGCGGGTTGGCTTGTGGCTGTAGTGACTGCGTAGGTGATTGAAGTTGCCGTAATTGTTACGCTTGTACCGCTGTCGCCATATACGCCGATAATGTGAGGTGTTGAAGTAGTGTTAAAGTCTGATGGTGCTTGTGAATAGTCTGTTACTTGCTCGCCATATTCCAATTTCCAATTGGTGACATATACATTACACCCTATTTTCTGAGTGACAGACATTAAATCCACTTCAAAATATCCTACCTCTCCATCACTGAGACTATTATTATAGGTGTCAGGGATATTGATGTCATAAGTGTATCTTGTCGGTGTAGATGTGGGTGTAATTGTTTTCATCCAATCTTTTAGATTTGTGTGGTTGCTTGTCCTAATCTTCAAGCCGAAATACATATTGCTTACCGTCTCGGAATCTGAGTATATATCTGCCGACAACTGCCAATGTCCTGCTTTGTAAGGCTTGGTAAAGTAGACTTTCTGATGTGTACCGCTGTAGTCTCTCGTACCATCCACTATCATCTTACACCATCTTTTCCCATCCGTACCATCTACATAGCTAAGACTTGCACCGTTATAGTAAACCCAATCAGTACCGTTTTTCTTGTAGTTGGAGTTAACAATATAGTTTCTGCCTTTTTCCTCTGCTGCAAACTCTGTCGTTTCGTAATACCAAAGATATTTGTTTGTATTGCTCAATGATTGTGGTGTCGTGCTCCAACCTGCCGTTGAGGTGGTTACGTTGGTAGCTGCATTAGTTGCAAGATAGTAGCCCGTCACATTGGAGATATAAGCACCATTAACGCCATTAACGCCACTGTCACCCTTATCACCTTTGTTTCCTTGGTCGCCATATACACCAATCACTACGGGCGTAGTCTTTGCTGTCGTGCCATCGCTGTAGGTGATTTGTTCGTAGTTCCAAAGGTACTTGTTTGTACTTGTAAGTATTGGTACTGCTGTACTCCAACCAGTGCTTGCAGTGGTTACGTTGGTAGATGCTGAAAATACTTTGTAATACTCAGCGATTGAACTAATACCCTTACCGCTTGCGCCATTATTTCCATCGCTTGCGTAGTTACCAATGATTACGGGTATTGTCTTACTGTTAGAACCATCTGAAAAGTTCATTTTCTCATAGTTCCAAAGATACTTTTTCGCTGCTGTAGGACTTACGAAAGTGGTCTGCCATCCCGTTGTGGCAGTGGTCACATTGGTACTTGCAGAACTAATCAAGTAGTATTCCGTTACGCTTGTTATACTTGTACCATTGTCACCTTTGTCACCATAAACACCAATCACAACTGCACTTGTCTTTGCAGTCGTTCCATCGCTATAGGTGACAAGTTCATAGTTCCAAAGGTACTTGTTAGTTGGTGTAAGAGTAGGTATTGCAGTGCTCCATCCAGTAGTGGCAGTGGTTACGCCCGTGTTAGCTGAATAGACTTTATAGTACTCTGTTATTGAACTAATACCCCTACCACTTGTGCCATCGCTTGCGTAGTTTCCAATTATTACGGGTGTGGTTACTGTGTTGGTGTTATTGCTATAGAGAATCTTTTCAAAATTCCAAAGATATTTCTTTGCCGCTGTTGGTGTCTGCATTGAAGTGCTCCATCCAGTAGTGGTAGTGGTTACGTTGGTACTTGCTGAACTAATCAAGTAATATTCAGTTACCCCCGTAATGCTAACGCCATTAGTACCGTCAACACCTTCTGCCTTGACATTGGTATTTGTACCGCTGATATACCAATAGCCATTCTGAATGTAAGGAGTTGCGCCACTTGCGCCATCTGTTCCTTGGGCTTTGACATTCGTATTTGTAGAACCAATGTACCAATAGCCGTTTTTGATGGTAGGTGTTTGTCCGCTTGCTCCATCTTCACCCTTGATAAGTGCCCAAGTGTAAGCCGTTACGTTAGTACTGTCAGCACTGTTGAAGTCAACGTACTGACCAAGGTATTTGCCTACAGTTTCACCATTGTTTGAGGTGAACGAATTGCCACCGTCGTTTGAATATTTGATGTGTAGATAAGATGTCCTACCGTCCACGCCACTTGTGCCACTAACGCCTTGCTCACCCCTTTCACCTTGTGCGCCCTTGACAAGTTGCCACGTGTATTTGCTTGGTGTAGTGCTGTCTGCCTTTGTGCTGTCTACGTAAGTACCTATATAGTCTCTGTTTGTTGGAGTATCAAGTGAGAAGTCTGTAATAGTTCCTGCCGTTGTCTTGTTTGCGTAGGCTACGTGAAAATAGGAACTTGTACCGCTTGCACCGACCACGCCATTAGTACCATTCAATCCATCTTTTCCCGCTGCCTTGACGTTGGTATTAACACCATTGATATACCAATAATCATTTACTATATAAGGAGTGTAGCCGCTTTCACCCTTGTCACCCTTTGCACCATCTTCACCCTTTGCCTTGACATTCGTATTTGTGCCGCCAATGTACCAGTAACCGTTAATGATGGTAGGCGTTAGGCCACTTTCACCAGTTGCCTTTACGTTGGTAGATTGCCCATTTATATACCAATATCCATTCTGAATGTAGGGTGTTCCAGCCGTTTCAATCAACTCTACAACATCATCACCATTGGAAGTGATAAATTCACCTTTAAACTGATTCAATCCATTACTGATAACATTAAGACGATGGGCTGAAAGGTCGTAGTCATCAATGCCACTGTACTGAACAATTGAAGGTGCTTTCAGTCCCTTGTCAAGAAATTGGCTGTTGTAGGCACTGATAATGATTGCCGCTTGTCTTGTTGTGTCTGTTCTATTACCAAGTTGAACGATGTTGTCACCTACCTTCGGAACTGCATTACTGTAACTGTCCTTGTCAGTGTTAGACAAATCAATATAGTGGCAATCTACACTATTGCCGTCAATGGTTGTAGAGGTCGTGCCAGTGCCTACACACAAACGCCAATAGTAGGTATTGCTAACGTTATAGCTTACACCAGTTGCAGCGTTGAATGTTTGGCAGACAACTTGGTCATTCACCTCAAAAGTGTTGCTCTTTTCTTTGTCTTCATCTTTTGCCCTAAAGTAACACCTATAGTTATTGTTTACTACTTCAACCTTATCAATTATTGCATTGCTTGGAGTGATTATAACTTGTCCCTCAGTGGCCTTGATTTCATCAATCATTAGCTTGAAGAAATGCGCTGCTTTGGTCACTGTCAGATTGTCAACTGTTATTTCATCACTCAACAGCGTCTTGACATATCCGCTAATCGCTTGCAACTTGTCTGTAGTCAGTTTGTCATTGACCGTTACAGTGTTTGAAGTAAGTGCCGATATTGTGGCTTGTGGTGAAGTGATTGAGTTAGTGAACGTACCATTGTGGCCGCTTATTGTAGGGGCTGTTATTTGGCTTGTGAACGTGCCAATTTGACCGCTAACGGTATTAGTAAAGGTAGCATTGTTTCCGCTCAACGTTGGGGCTTTAACAGTGCTTGTAAACGTTCCGTTAGTACCACTGATTGAAGGTGCTTTAACGGTGTCTGTGAATGTGCCATTTTGACCGCTCAACGTTGGGGCTTTAACGGTATTTGTGAACGTTCCATTGTTTCCGCTCACTGTAGGGGTCTTTATTTGGCTTGTAAACGTGCCGCTTTGACCACTTACGGAATTGGTAAACGTCCCATTGTTGCCACTGATTGAAGGTGCTTTAACCGTACCCGTCACAGTGACGTTTGCACCGCTGAACGTACCGCTTGCGTAGATACTCCCAACGTTCTGCAAATCTCCGCTAATATCTTGGGTATCATCGAAGTATTTGCCCCACAAATAATGTGGCTCAAACGCATTTCCTGCCCCACTGTTGCCGTTGTTTACGCTGTTGTTAATAACTGCACCTACACCGTTGGAATCACGTAGAAAACGATTCCTGAAGATGTGCGGTATTGACTGAGTTTCTATTATCATAATTGATTGGCTTCTATTTCTCCATTATTATTGGATAAGTCGTAATTTGCTTTAGTGACTCTAATAGTCTTTCCAAGGTTGCT
>JAEEGH010018866.1_pt1 | contig 14533 bp, 11 predicted proteins | sample 9134181 | NCBI WGS metagenome assembly JAEEGH01 (sample SAMN16246544, study PRJNA631951) | gut metagenome | biome: gut microbiome; feature: rumen; material: DP-attached | host: Bos | place: Iran: Karaj | collected 2018-10 | reverse complement strand
CAGGCACAGCTGGATTCAACATAGGTTACGGTTGCAAGGGTGTCACCGACGAACAGATGATGGAGGCCGCACGCGCAGCCTGTATAGACGGATACCTCGATTCAAATGAGGGACTTGACACAGTAATAGAGCAATTGGGTGCGAATCTGTCGGGAGGACAGAAGCAGCGTATCTCAATAGCCCGTGCGGTGTGCAAGAAACCAGAGATCTACATCTTCGACGATACCTTCTCTGCTCTGGATTTCAAGACGGATCTGAAGGTTCGCAGCAATCTGAAGAGGATCACGGATAAGGCCACCACGGTCATCGTATCGCAGAGGATAAGCACCATCGCTGATGCCGACAGGATCATAGTGATTTCCGACGGAAGGATAGTCGGGTCCGGCAGGCATGATGAGCTGATGAGGGATTGCGACATCTACAAGGAGATGGCGAAGATCCAAGAGTTCGGGGAGGAGGGGCAATGAGCATGTCAGGCACCCCGGGTATGGGCTCATCCAAGAAGCCCGATAACTTCAAGGAAGCTTGGATCAACATATTCCATTACATCAAGCGCTACCGCTTGCTGTTCATATTGACGGCGGTATGTTCTGCCATAGCATCGGGTCTGGCGCTGTTCGGCCCCTATCTTCTCAGCGAGATGACGGATCTCATCCACGACGGTCTGACTTCCGAGATGGATATCGATGAGATCTGGGGGATCGGTTACATCCTCATAGGGATTTACGCGGTCAGCGGATTGCTGACGTTCTTCGAGAACTACATGATGGCGACCGTCTCGCAGAGATGCGCACAGATGCTCCGCAGGGACATATCGAGGAAGATGAACAGCATTCCTCTACACTACTTCGACAGGTCCTCCAAAGGGGATGTGATGAGCCGTGTCACCAATGACGTGGATACGCTTGGGATGTCCCTCAATCAGTGCATAGGCTCTTTGGTCACGGCAATCACGACGCTTGTGATATCGTTCATCCTCATGGCGATACTCGACATACCCTTGACCCTGCTGTCGGTGGTCATTGCGGTGGCCGGATTCATAATAATCAAATCCATCGCGAAGCGTACCCAGAAGTACTTCAGGTCCCAGCAGAAGAGCCTCGGTGCGATGAACGGTCTCGTCGAGGAGCAGTACACCGGGCATACTGTGGTCTCCATCTACGCAGGTCAGAAGGAAGCTATGGAAAGGTTCGACAGGATCAATGAGGAATTGGGCCGTACGGCTTTCAGGTCTCAGTTCCTCGGAGGCATATCGAGTCACCTGAGCGGACTCATCAGCAACATCGGATACGTTCTGATATGCGTGTCCGGTGCCATGCTCTATATGGACGGCATCATCTCGTTCGGGGTCATCGTCGCGTTCATGATCTATGTCAAGCTGTTCACCGGTGCCTTCAGTCAGATATCGGGAGCGATTGTGAGCATGCAATCCGTTGCAGCCGCAGCTGAACGCGTGTTCATATTCCTCGGATACGAAGAGATGTCCAAGGAGGAAGAGACGGTTGACATGGATCGCGCCAAGGGCGAAGTGGAATTCAGGGACGTCTGCTTCGGCTATTCTCCAGACAAGGAGATTATCCATGACCTATCCATGAAGGTGGAGCCCGGTCAGAAGATTGCCATAGTCGGGCAGACGGGTGCCGGTAAGACCACCATGATCAACCTGCTGATGAGGTTCTACGAGGTGGATTCCGGAGACATACTCATCGACGGCATCTCGGTGAAGGATCTCACCCGTCAGCAGGTCCGCAACCTGTTCGGCATGGTGCTCCAGGAGACATGGATGTTCGAGGGCACGCTGAGAGAGAACATAGTCTTCAACAGGACCGACGTGAAGGACGAGGATCTCGACAGGGTATGTGAAGCGGTAGGGCTGCATCATTTCATATCGTCGCTGCCCAACGGATATGATACGAAGATAAGCGACAACGATTCGATGTCCGTTGGCCAAAAGCAGCAGATCGCTATCGCCAGAGCGATGATCGACAATCCCTCCATGATAATCCTGGACGAGGCCACAAGCTCTGTGGATCCGCTCACCGAAAGGCTGATCAAGCAGGCAACCGACCGCATGATGGTAGGCCGCACATCATTCATAATCGCCCATAGGCTTTCCACCATAATCGACGCGGACCTTATCCTGGTCATGAAGGACGGAAGCATCGTGGAGACCGGTACCCACGAACAGCTGATCTCCAAGGACGGCACCTACAGGGAGCTATACTACAGCCAGTTCGATGTAGATGACCAATGATTCGCCTTTCGCGAAACGATCGGACATATGTTTATTTTAATGTTCATCTATACTAGCATCATGGATCCGTTCACGATCTCCTGTATAATCCTCGTTGTAGGAATTCTGTTCCTAATCTACGAGGCGTTCGCGCCTGGAGGATTCCTGGTGATCCCAGGTATCGTCCTGTTGGTCCTCGGTATAGTGGGGCTGATCTGGCCAGATGTCTTGATGAGCATATGGGCGCCCATAATAGCACTGATTGTCGCGATCCCCGTGACTCTGCTAACCCTCAAGTTCTATCAGTATTTGGCAAAGCCAGAGCCGCCGACGACAACGGTCGCAGACTCGCTTGTGGGAAAGGAAGGCGTAGTGACAGTGCCTACGGAATCAGGCAACATGAAGGGCAAGGTCAAGATAGGCGGCGACCTTTGGTCGGCGACATCCGATGAGCCCATCGAGGAGGGAGCGGATGTGATCGTGGAGAGCAGCGAAGGCGTTCATGTCCACGTTCGCAGGATTTGAGGTGATAGAAGATGGATGAGATTATCATAATCCTGGCGGTCGTTGTCATAGTGGCCGTCGTATTGGTCGCAGTCAGCGGTATCAAGATCGTCAAGCCTTATGAGCAGGCGATCTACATGAGGTTGGGAAAGTTCGTCAGGGTCCTGAACCAGGGACTCAACGTTGTGTTCCCCCTCATCAACGAAGTTGTGAAGATGGACCTCCGTACCGAGGTACTCGACGTCCCCAAGCAGGAGGTCATCACCAAGGACAACTCCCCCGTGGATGTCGATGCGGTCATCTACATCAAGGTCACCGACCCGAAGAATGCCTTCTTCGAGGTCACCAACTACAGGTTCGCCACCGTGAACCTCGCTCAGACCACGCTCAGATCCATCATAGGAGACATGGAGCTGGATGAGATCCTTTCCTCCAGAGAGAAGATCAACGTCAGTCTGAGGGACATCCTCGACGAGAACACCGACAAGTGGGGTGTGAAGATCGAGGCCGTAGAGATCAGGGAGGTCAACCCTGCAAGGAAGGTCAAGGACTCGATGGAGGAGCAGACCTCGGCGGAGAGGAAGAGGCGTGCTGCCATCCTGGAGGCTGACGGTCAGAAGAGGGCTGCAATCCTCGAGGCAGAGGGAAAGAAGAGGTCCCGTATCCTGGAAGCAGAAGGTCTGAGGCAGTCGATGATCCTCGAAGCGGAAGGTAAGAGACTCGCCACCATCCTGGAAGGACAGGGAGAGGCACAGAAGCTGAGGATAATGGCCGTCGGTGCCGCATCCATGGATTCCAAGGCAATGTCCGTTCTTTCCATGCAGACCCTGCAGAAGGTCGGTGAGGGAGAATCATCCAAGATATTCTTCCCGCTAGAGGTCACCAAGCTGATCGAAGGCGTATCTGAATACATGGGGACCGCCAAGAACGTTCCCGACAGGGAAGTGTCCGACGTGGACTCCATCCGTAAGGCCGTCGGCGATCCCGATGACATCCTCGGACCGATCCCGACCATCGAGGAGATCAACGAGGAGACATCCAAGGCCGCCAAGGTAAAGGAAGAGATCGACGACGACATAATTCCGGACGAGAAGATCTGAAACAACAGGGGGCACAGCCCCCTTCTTTCATTCTGCAGTTTTTGTGCATAATTGTTTTTATATCGTTCCAATAATCCACGGCACATGATTCAGTGTCCGCGCGGTACAAGGGATTTCCTCCCTGATGAGATGGAGAAACGCAGGTTCTATGAGAACAGGCTCAGACATACCGCACAGACATTCGGTTTCAGGGAGATCGAGACCCCTATCTTCGAGGATGCGGAACTCTTCATCCTCAGGTCCGGACCCAACGTCCTCAAGGAGCTCTACGCTTTCAAGGACAAAGGGGACAGGGACATCGCGCTCCGTCCCGAGATGACGGCGCCCGCCATCAGGATGTTCGTCAACGGTATGAGCAACGATCCCAAACCGATCAAGATATTCTATTTCGGACAGTGCTTCAGATACGAGAGGCCTCAGAGCGGAAGGTACAGAGAGTTCTTCCAGTTCGGTGCCGAACTTATCGGTTCCGCTACTCCAGAGACGGATGCAGAGGTCATCTGCATGGCAGCGTCCATGATCAAGGAGCTCGGTCTGAAGGATTACAAGATTCACATCGGACACATCGGAGTACTCAGGCAGGCCATTGCAGATGCCGGAGTCCCTAAAGAGAGGACAGCGGAAGTCCTTCAGAAGCTCGACAAGAAGCTATACGACGAGGCACGCCCCCTTTTGGAGGAGATGGGCGTAAAGGCCGATGTCATCGATTCCATCTTCACTCTCACCGAGACCGTTGGGGGTACAGAGGTTCTCACAAAAGTCCCCGGAGAGGCAGGCGATTACCTCAGGCAGGTGACCGCTTACATGCACGCCATGGGCGTGGATAACTACGATATCGATCTCGGAGTCGTACGTGGCCTTGATTACTATACAGGAATGGTCTTCGAGGCAGAGGCGCCCGCTCTGGGAGCGGAGAAGCAGATCTGCGGAGGAGGTTCTTACACCCTGTCGGAGCTGTTCGGAGGGGAGAAGGTGTTCTCCACCGGATTCGCGATAGGATTCGACAGGATCCTGCTTGCCATCGAAAAGGAGGGACAGGTCTACGAGCCCAAGGGGATCGATGCATATGTCGTACCCGTATCCGATGACATCAGACTGAAATCCGCTGAAATCGTTGCCTCTCTCCGCGCTGCAGGCGTCGCTTCAGACATCGACATCATGGGGCGCAAGATGGCAAAGGCCATGAAGTATGCTTCAGCAATCAGGGCGAAGTACGCGGTGATAGTCGGAGCCAAGGAGCTTGAGGAGGATTCTGTCACTCTCAGGGATATGACTTCCGGTGAACAGAAGTTAGTGAAGATCAAAGAGTTGGTCGATTCCATCCGGTGAAATAATTTAAGAATCCCGTAACATTCACCTGTGAAAAGGTAATAATACGTTCGTAAAGATTCCAATACCATGACAATGGCCGATCGTGTCGTATCTAGCACCGATGGCGATGATAAGGATAAGGTAATAGATTTTTGGGATCGTTATTCGAAACCGTTCAGTGATTACACCCGTGAAACCCTACAATTTAATGATTGGGTTGGAAAGAAGATATCTCTTCTTTTCCCAGACATTAACAACCTCAGGGTCGCCGATATCGGTACAGGTGCCGGATTCATGGCGATATCGTTGGCACAATTGGGTCACGATGTTGTTGCCACAGATGTCAGTGAGAAGATGCTCGAGGAAGCAAGAAAGAATGCCGATGAATATGGTGTGAAGATCGATTTTAGGCTTGATGACATAGAGCATACCAAATTGGAAAAGGAACACTTCGACATCGTGATACTCAGAGATGTGATCTTCAACATTAAGCACATCAGGGGAGCGTCATCTGAAGTCATAGGGCTGATCCGTCCAGGAGGGTACTTGTTCGTGGCAGATGGGAACTATTTTCTCCATTGTCATGATGAGGATTATCTTCACAGACATGATTATTATTACGTTCGTGACAGGAAGAGCGAGTATCAAAAGATGACAGAAATGTCCGATTCATGTTATAGGGAATTGGAGGATATTGTCAAATCGTTCGAGGTCAATACTGTATGTCGGCCGTATGCAGATCTGCTTCTCTTAACTAGGTTTGGATTGGAGAACATAACCATCTCTTGTAATGATCCGGACGAGTATCAGAGGCTGACCGAGTATGGTTGGACAAAGGTCCCGTTTAGGTATACGCTTGTAGGTCAGAAACCATATGATGACGGTCAATCTGGTTTTATTAACGGTCATTTCATTGAAAACATTTTCAAAGAAAAGGAAATGGTTGTAGAGAATCTCTCCAAGGTGTTCGATGCGTTATCCAACCCTGACAGGGTGAAAATTCTCAGTGTTCTTATCGAGGGTCCGGCAAATGTCGGAAAAATCTCTAAAGCGGTCAAACTTTCCGAGAAGATGACCTCATATCATCTGACTCTGATGAAGGATATTGGCATCGTAAATAGTGAGAAAAATGGGAGGGAAGTCATATACTCCCACACAGACATGCCAGCAGTTCTGACTCTATTTAAAATCGCCTTCGAGATTTCATCGCATCATTGATTGTCCAAATATTTTTGGGATGTTATGTTGTCGAACTGTCTGTTTTAAATATGGTTCGTTAAAATCATCGTTTGGATTATTCATCCAACGGTGATATAATGGAAAATCAGAAAACAGTGCTCATCGTGGCAATCGTGGCGATAGTAGCCATCGTCGCTGTGGGCGCATTCATCTTAATGAATAACAATGGGAACGGAGGAGGGGATGTTGACCCGGACGATTACCTTACACCTAACTCTGGTAATGCAAAGGTGACTTCAATAGACACAAAACTTCTCGTATTCGGAAATGCGAACAACGACGTCTATCTCAACAAGGAAGATGTGACTTTTATTCAGAACATTGTTGACGGAAAGACTAAATGGGATAAAAAGGCCAACCCTCTCGCCGACACTAACGCTGATGGCGAGATCACAGACAAGGATGTAGGTCTTCTCAAAGAGTTCCTCGACAACAATAAGGCTCCCATGTTCTATCTCAACTCGCTTCTTGAGACCAAGAAGATTCAGTTCCCGCTTACAGGAAATATCGTTATTTCACAGTACATCGATGCCGATATGCTGAAAATCTGTGGAAAATACGATCTGATTACTGCTAGTACTGATGATGCAATTACACCTAATGAGGATGTTTATCCTGGTTCGTCCAAGTGGAAGAATGTCGGCGGATATCCGTACGATTACGAGAGGGTAGTAGCCTCTGGCGTAAGTATTACCCTTGGGCAGAATTACAATTATGATGAGACTTTCGACAGACTCGTAGAGAATGGATACTCCTCTTACAGGCTCGACACTGTTAAGCTGTATGAGGGAAGGTACATGAACAACATCGATGCTGTCAATTGTACCGTCACACTGGGAGCTCTCTTCGGAAGCTTCAATGTATCTACCTACAAAGAATACCTAAATTATGTTGCCAACATTAACGAAATCGTTGAGAAGGCAACCTCGGGCATTACTACCCCCAGGAGCTATTCTTTGGTCCTTTCCCACGCTACTACTTCGCCTGCTGACATGGGAATAGACAACAGGTCCTCTGGACTGACCAACTACTCTGATGTTGACATGGCAGAAAGCCTGAAGATGACCCCCTCCTATCCAGTCGGAGCCGAGGGATACATAAGAGGATTGACCATTGAGGACATTCTCAAGTACAATCCTGACGTAATTTTCATCGAGGAATCCAACGGTTCCCAGACATACGATGATTTCCATGCAAAGGTTAACGAGATCGCTGGATGGTTCAAGTCATCTGGATACAAAGGTACCATTATCGGTATCCATTGGAATGTCTGCGGAAGCTCTGCTTTCGTAGCCGCACTGCCCCTTTTGGCAGTTTATACATACGGGATCAGCGTTTACAGCGAAGATTCTGCATGGCAGGATTTGGCGACCTATTATAACAGCTTCCTCGGAGGAGATTACACCGTAGATGAATTGAAGCATTCGATCTACGGGCCTTTCAAAGTTCAGTAATCACTTGGATAAACCTTTTTCCCCTCTTCATGAGGGGGCCTATAAACGGATGTGTGCAAATGAAATTCATCGATGATATAAGCGAGGATCCGCTGATAGCCAGGCCTCTGGTCAATGTGGTCAGGAAGTGGTCCTCAAACGACGAAGAAGATGAACCGGGATTCAAGAAGCAGATGATGGATTATCATCGTACCCTTAAAAGACGCTTAGTTTTCATCCTTCTTTGTGTCGCGATCATGGTGATAGCTGCTGGATATGCGGTCGCATACGGTCCTTTGGATATAGGCTTCATAGACGCATATATTACGATTTGGAACCACATAATAGGGAATATTACGGATACCGGGATGGATTACATAATCATAACTGTCAGATCTCCAAGAATAGTTGCCGGAATAATCGGAGGCATAGGTCTGGCAATATGCGGTGTCGTCATGCAGAGCGTTCTTAGGAACCCCTTGGCAGATCCGTATACGACGGGAGTCTCCTCGGGAGCAGGATTTGGAGCGACCTTGGCTATAACTGCTGGTTTTTCGGTTGTAAGCAAGACGCCGACCATTATTCTGGCATTCCTGTTCTCCATGTTGCCGACACTGGCCATCATCCTAATGTCGAGGCACAAATCCTCTTCGTCACCAACGGTTATGATCATGTTCGGTATCGGACTAATGTACATATTCAACGCATTTACCACAGTGATGATGTTGTGGTCTAACCCAGATGACCTTGCAGCAGTCTATCAGTGGCAGGTTGGAAGCCTTGCAAAGGTCACGTGGGATGACATTCCATATATGCTTGCTCTGGTAATACCTGGAACACTTTTGGTTCAATTAATGGCAGGCAAACTCAACGTCTTAGCTACAGGGGACGATAATGCAAAGGCATTAGGGCTTAACCCGCATCGCACCAGGATTCTTTTATTGGCACTCACCGGCCTGATATCGGCGGCAGTCGTTAGTTTTACCGGAATCATAGGTTTCGTCGGTCTGGTGACCCCACATATTGTTAGGATATTCATAGGTGCTGACAACAGGTATCTCATCCCCGCATCAGCACTTTTCGGTGGCATGTTGATGGTAGTGGCAGATCTGCTTGGAAGATGCGTGATCCCGGATGCCACGCTCCCTGTAGGGGTGGTCATGGCGTTCGTCGGAGGCCCAACCTTCATATGGCTGCTGATGAGGAAAGGAAACAAGGCATGGTGATATCATGGGATTCAAAGATTGGAAACTGGAGTTCAAGAATGCCTTCAAGGAGGATGAGGACATACAGTCCGAACTCGCTGAGATTGTTATGAAGAATGTTTCTTTTGGATACGAGCCAGAGAATCCTGTCATAACAGACATTAATTTGACTCTGAATGAGCCTGGGCTGTACTGTATCGTCGGCCCTAACGGGGTGGGGAAATCCACTTTGATCAAGTGCATGTGCAAAATACAAGATCTTACTGAAGGCGATGTTACGATAAATGGGCGCAGCATTAGAGGTATGAGTCACAAGGATGTATCCAAGTACATCGGATATGTGCCGGTATCAACAGGTGACGTATTCTCCATGTCTGTTCTCGAGACCATACTGGTCGGGTGTCAAAGCAAGAATTCAGATGAATCAAAGATGAAGGCTGTGTACAAGAGCATGAGCCTACTGAACATCAACGATCTCGCTTCGAAGAATTTCGGCGAATTATCCGCTGGGCAGCACCAGAAGGTTGCCATAGCTAGAGGCATCGTACAGAAGCCTAAGATATTGATCTTGGATGAACCCACGGCGAATCTGGATGTCAAATATCAGGTGTATGTGACGGAATTGTTACGTGCACTGGCAGAGCATGAGAAGATGATGGTGTTGATGATCAGTCACGATCTAAACATGTCCGCGAAGTACGCACATAAGGTCATAATGATGTCTAGGCACGGAGTCATCTATAAGATAGGAGATCCCGAGGAGGTCTTGACTAAAGAGAACATCGAAGCGGTATACGGAGTGTACTGTAAGATTCTGCATGATGATGAATTCGGTGTACCCATAGTGGTTCTTGGACAGTCCATGATGGATGAGGAAGGGAATCTTGTGGGCGAAAACAGTAAAATTGCAAAGGAGGAATTGGAAAATGGTAGGGAAAGAAGCAGGGAAATCAACGCTAAAGTTCTGGGGCGAATCGGCCAGAGGATACAAAGAGGGCGTGAAGAAAGAGCTCGAGAGCAAGAACATAAGTGATAAGTGGATCAAGAAGATTCTCGAGAATGCTCCCGATAAGGATAAGCTCAGAATTCTCGATATCGGTTGTGGCCCTGGATTCTTCACTATCAACTTCAGCAAACTTGGGCATGATGTTACGGGAATCGACATCAGCCGCGAGATGGTGATGGTAGCAAAGGAAAATGCCGAAGAACAGGGTTTGACATGTGACTTCAAGGTAATGAACGCTAATACATTGGAATTCCCTGACAACACATTCGATCTGATCATCAACAGAGTCGTCACATGGACACTGCCCGATCTCTACGAGTGCTATCGTGAATGGAGGAGGGTATTGGCTCCAAACGGTCGTCTCATCGTCTTCGATGCCAACCATTACGCCAACATTTTCGACGAGGAAAGGGCAAAGAAGATGAGACTGATGATGCGTCAGCACATCCTGGATGGAAAGGAACCCTTCACTGATCATTTCGATTTCCACGTCAGGTGGAATTACTGGGGAGACTGCCCTATGATTGGAACTCCCAGGCCCAAATGGGACAGGAACATGCTCTACAAGCTATGCTTCGTGAACATCTACACCGAGGAGAATCTCTTCGGGGATATGGAAGGGAGCGGGACAGCAGAGCCTATGTTCATGATCAGGGCAGAGAAGCCCAGTCAGGAAGAGGAGAACGAATTCATAGTCAATGAGTATTGGAACGCTATTGCCGGTTGCGTGAGCGCCAGAGCGGTGCAGATGCTCTCAAACGGTCTTGCGGAGAAGTATGCGGACGCCATCGCTTCCAAGATTCCCGCAGGTTCCAATGTCCTGGACCTGGGAACGGGATCAGGTGTTGTGGCCATCTCTCTTGCGAAGAAAGGATTCAAGGTCACAGGAGTGGATCGTGCGTTCGCTATGATCGATATGGCGAAGCTCACGGCGCAGGAGCAGAAGGTCGATGTAGAGTTTATTGAAGCCGATGCCGAATGTACCGGACTCGACGAAGGTTTGTTCGATGCAGTGATTCTCAGGAATGTCGTATGGAACTCATTCCACCCCGAGAACATACTGAATGAAGCCGAGCGTCTTCTCAAGAAAGGAGGCACATTGATCATTACCGATGGTAACTGGCAAGCGGATGTTGGTGATTGGGAGAATGCGAATCCCAAGTCCGATGTGTTCCCTAACTGCAAGAAGCGTGACCTAGGGCTCGGAGCTTATGACGTCATCAACGTCTACTATAACAGGCTCCCCTTGAATCTCGAGAGAAGACCTTCCTGGGATGACAAGAAGCTGAAGGCCGACGGCATGACTGTCGAGGTCTGCGAGAAGTTCGATGATCCCATGATCACTGAGGATCTCAAGCCGATACTCAAGAGCGGCTTCATAGTGGTAGCTAAGAAATGAACTATCCAGCCGTCCGAGTCATCGGACGGCCTACCATTTTCGAAGGGATCTGATGGTAGAGGAAACAGAGAACATTAGCATAATGGGTACCAACCCCGCGAAGGCCATCAGGACAATGTCCATTCCCCTGATGTTCGCTTTCTTGCTAGCCAGCGTTCAATTGTATATAGATTCGTTCTGGTGCGCAGGTCTGGGCCCCGATCCGAACTCCGCCATAACGCTGGCGGGACCCATATACTGGATAATACTGGATGTGGGAGCAGGTCTGGGCGTCGGTGCATCTACGGCAATATCCCGTGCACTGGGTGCTAAGAACTATGCCCGTGTGAACAGTTTGGCATCCCAGATCATCGTCCTGATGGTTCTGGTCTCTATTGTGCTGTCATTTATCCTGTTCCTTGTATCCGAACCGCTGATCTCTTTCATGAGCGGAGGAAAGAATGTTGACCTTAGCATGGAGTATCTGATCCCCTATCTTGTCTGCAGCCCGTTCCTGATGTTGAATGGTATCATCCTAGGAATGCTGAGGGCCGAATGGGAGGCCAGACGTTCATCAGCTCTTTCCATATTCGCATCCTTAATCAATATTATCATGGATCCTATCCTGATCTATGTTCTCGATCTTGGTCTCTTCGGTGCTGCTTGGGCTACATGTCTATCATTCATCGTTACCACAGTGATCGGGCTGTGGTGGTATCTTTGCGGCAGACTGTTCATCAAACCTTCATTCAGGAACTTCCATTTCATAAAGGAGCAGATTTGGGATATCTGCAGGGTCGGAATACCTCATTCTTTGGAGCTTGCGGTCATACCCATGCTGATGATGCCCCAGAACTCTCTGGTCGTCGCTGTGGGAGGGACGGATGGAATGATTACCTACAGTCTCCCATACCGTTACATCTCCATTGCAATGGTGCCGGCACAGGCCATAGCAGCCGCCATGATTCCCGTCGCATCTTACTCTATAGGAAGAGGGGACAGGGAGAATGTTATGTTCAGTTTCAAATACTCCGCCAAGCTGATAGCACTTATCAGTATCCTTCTGACGATAGTCCTTATGATATTCGCGGATCCGTTCGCTTGGGCGTTCACATACACTGACGATATGGCGCAGTTCAGGGATGAGATAGCGATGGTGATCAGGATCTATGCTCTGGTCCTGATCACGATAACCGGAATACACTTGTGCTCATCGATACTACAGACTCTATGCTATTCTCAGCTCGCTACCGTCACGATGTTCATCAGGGAGATAATATTCCTGGTCCTGTTCTACATTTCTACCTTCTTCGATATGACTGCAATCTACTGGTCACTTGACATAGCAGAGACGGCAGGCGCATTGCTGATGGTTGCATGCGTACTATATGCATTGAAGAAGACCATACCTAAGTCAGGAATAGTTATGGAAAGATTCAACTCTGTTTGATCTCAAGTCTTCTTGAATACAGAGATGAAACTGCTTCCGACTATCTCGCGGATGCTCTTGTCGATTAGCACGTCATCGAAAGTGTTGCTCTCCACCAATACCATCCCAAGACCTTGACATTTAGAAATTTCCCACTCAGGACGGCATTTAATCGTGAGAGGTAGGTTCCGGAACACAGGGTCGATGACATCCGTTCCGCCGAAACCGGTCTCTCCAGACCTGATGCGGACCCCGTCATCGTTGAGTGCAGGACGTTTGGTGGATAGTTTGGAAATCCAGTCAGAATCGATAATGGCTAGGATGCCGTCTTTATTCAGGACTCTGAACGCCTCTTTCAACACTTTTTCGGGTTCATCGAACGCCCACAGGCTGTTACGGATGACAATAGAATCGAAATGATTGTCATCGAATGGAATCTCACAGGCATCTGCCATGATAAACTTAGCGTTCGATGCGACCTCCGATGCACATCTTTTGGCCTCCTTAATCATTTCCTTGGATGAATCGATACCAACGGCATCTAATCCTTCGGAATCTGCTGCTATCGTCAGGAATCCAGCACCGCAGGCCAGGTCCAGAAGTTTGCCCTTACGGAGATATTCCTCAAGACTGGCGAAATACTCTCTGCCTCTACCATCTTTACACAGTCTATGACATGTTCCGCTGTCGAAAGGCGCCAAGCCATCCCAGTATTCATCCGTCAGCATCCTGCGCTCATCCTCTATGGACGGTTTCTCAGCGCATATTAGGAACAACGGGGCTGCATCTTCAGGATTAGGCATCCTGTCAAGTTCAGTGCCCACCAAACAGTCTATACAGGTAACAATATTGAAAAATCTGAGTTTGATGAGCATGTTACGGTCCCATTGCGGGCGAGGCATCCCCAGCATCGGACGTGTTTCCATGTATGAGCTGCGGAACATGAACCCCGTATTGACGGAACCGGAATCCACCCCTGCAATCTTCATCTCACGGATGAGTTCTCTAAAGATCCTGTCATGTTCTGGATCGAAGAAATTCAAATTGAAGTTGGAATCGAAAACGAGGATACGGCCTCCTGGTGAGAGGACTCTTCTCCACTCCCTGTAACAATCCATCATGTCAGGTATGGTCCAGGTCACGTTACGGTTGATTATGAGGTCGAATGTATTGGAATCGAACAACAGGTTGTCGGCATTCATCGGGCGGAAGTCACAACTGACACCAAACTCATGAGCATTCCTCTCGGCTTGTTTCAGCATGCCTATGCTGAGATCGACGCCGGTGACATCATGTCCGTCCATTGCCAGAGCTATGGAGAAGAAACCTGGCCCGGTGCCTATATCAAGTACTTTGAGTCTCTTTTTCTTGGGGGCATATTTGTAGACAAGGTCCATCCAGATATCCTTATCGGACGATCTGAGCTGTTCCTTGACTATCTCGCTGTATTCTTCCGCTGCGGAATTCCATGCTTCTATCGTTGTGGATTCCTCATCCATTCAATAGCCCCAAATTATACTCTATTGGATGATATTAAAAGAGTGGAGATATGGGTATGCAATAGTCCAAGAAAAGTTGGACTATTGTACCTACTGACCTTCTCTTAATGCTTATCCATCTCTTGGTTCAGAAGGAAATCTGCGCGTGGGATCAGTTCCTCTGACCTGCGTACGTTGCGGAACCTCACATTAGGGA
>JAEEGH010018863.1_pt1 | contig 14535 bp, 11 predicted proteins | sample 9134181 | NCBI WGS metagenome assembly JAEEGH01 (sample SAMN16246544, study PRJNA631951) | gut metagenome | biome: gut microbiome; feature: rumen; material: DP-attached | host: Bos | place: Iran: Karaj | collected 2018-10 | reverse complement strand
CACATTGGGCCTTCCTATAATCGTCACAAATCCGGAATGATATTTTTTTTCTTTCTGATTCATACTGATCCCTCTTCTTATTACATACTATGCGGTCCGAAACCTTCCGGAAGCAATTCCGCGAGCGTTTTTTCCTCTACGTGATCCTCCCATGTGACAAGAACACGCAGTTCCGGCGCAAATTCATTGAGAACCTGCCTGCAGGCTCCGCAGGGCCATGCTTTGGTTTTCGCTGAAATAGCAATTACATCAAAGGATCGGGCGCCTTCGCTCACAGCTTTGAAAACAGCGGTTCGTTCAGCGCAGTTTGTCAGGCCGAAGGAAGCATTTTCCACATTGCATCCCGTAAAAATCCGGCCGTCTTTACTGTGAAGGGCGGCTCCTACCGGATAGGAAGAATAAGGGGAATAGCTCTGAAGCATGGCTTCCCTGGCCATGGAAAGAAGAAGCTGATCTATACTGTTATCATTCCCGTCCCTGGTAACGGAAGCCGCTGATAGAATTTTCTCCTCCATTTCCCGCATCCTTTCTTTATCACATTCTACCATATGATCATAACCCATGAGGTGACAGATCCCATGAACGAGAAGATAAACCCCTTCCCTTGTAACAGAATGACCGTATTCCTGCGCCTGGGCTATCAGATGAGGCACAGAAATAAACAGATCACCAAGGAAAGCGGCATCATACTGATCATCATATTCCCGTTTTAACAGGGGTTCACAGCTGCCGGCTGTCTTCCCTTCCGGATAGTTTACAGACGGAAAAGAAAGAACATCCGTCGAACGGTCTATGCCTCTGTACTGTCTGTTGATATCGGCAATTGTTTCATCATCACAAAGGCACACATTTACAGCGCACGGAATCCGGACATTCTCGCATTTGAGGCACAGGTCCGCAGCCGCCTGCATACGGTTCCTGAGCGCTTCATTCACCTGATATCGGATATCCCATTCAATCAGCACTTTCAGCGCCCTCATTTCTTTGTAGTTCGGAACTTTCAGCAGCTTCATCCGAATTCCTGCTGCCTGTTTCTTCAACGCTGTTCTCGGGCGGTGCAGGAATTTCGTTTTTCTGTTCAGTTTCATTGTCGTTTTTTGACGGACCGGATGGTTTGCTGCCGTTCTGTACAGCATATTTCTCCACTGTAGGGTATTCAATCCGCTCATGGTATACACCCTTCAGGATGCTTGAAAATGCATTACATATCTGATCAATATCTCCCAGAGACAGAGGGCATTCACTCAGCTGACCGTCTTCAAGCTTGCCTCGGATCAGTCTTTCAATATACTGGTCAATCGCTTTGGGAGTCGGATCCTTCATGGAACGTACGGCAGCTTCTATACTGTCTGCCATCATAACAATAGACGCTTCCTTTGTCCTGGGTTTGGGACCGGAATACCTGAAATCGTTGATATCCACATGCTTTCCGTCGGACATCTGCAGCGCTTTGTGATAAAAGAACATGACAGGCGTTACACCGTGATGCTGAAGGATAATATCCTGGATTTCAGGCGGCAGATGTTCCTTCTGAGCCATCAGCGCACCGTCTTTTGTATGGGATGTCAGGATGGCTGCAGAAACATAAGGATCGGTTTTTTCATGCGGATTGATACCATGCTGGTTTTCACTGAAGTAGCCCGGCCTTTTCAGTTTTCCGATATCATGATAATATGCGCCTGCCCGGGCCAGATAGGCATTGGCTCCGATCTGATCGGCAGCCGCTTCTGCGAGATTCGCTACGATGATTGAATGATGGTATGTACCCGGAGCTTCCAGCATGAGCCGTTTCATGAGCGGCTGATTCGGATTGGTAATCTCCAGCAGCCTGCTGGGAGTTGCAAGATGGAATATGCCTTCAAATGCCGGCTGTAAGGCAACCGCAAGAGCGCCGCTTAAGAGACTGCCGGTCAGCGCCCAGACTCCGGTCTGAATCATGTTGAGCGTTTCAGCGGATGTCAAAAACTTGACGCCCACAATCATAATAAAGCAGAAGAATGCTGCAATCAGTCCGGAAACAAGAACGCGGACACGCTGGGGGCGGCCTTTCAGGAACCATACGGTGGCAATTCCGCTGGAAAGCGTATTGGCCATAATCAGCACAACATCATAGAATGTGGTATTGCCGCTGCAATTTGCAATGCCGCCGAATAGCAGCGTGAGCGGAACGGTCAGAACCAGACCCGCCCGGTATCCGAGCAGAACTGTACCCAGAATGGTTCCGAGCGCAATCGGTATGACATACAGGCTCGGTAGCAATGTCGCAATACATGCGAACCCGTAACAGAGAATAAGAATAATCAGAACAACTGCCAGTTTGCGGATATCTTTGAGTACATCCTTCATCAGCAGATGAAGCATCATCAGAAGAGCAATCATCGCCAGAACAGCCGTAATTGTTGCTCCGCCATAGACAGAATAATCGTAGTGATTATCGTTTAAAAACCCCAGATTCCGAAGCATTTCTATCTGGTTGAGCGTAATATTGTCACCCTCGCGGATGATATTCTGTCCCTGCGGAATGATGACCGGTTCCACCGCATCCCGGGCTTTCTGCCGCTCAGCCTCGTAAGCTTCATGATTAATGATACCATTCGGTTTAATACAGGTGCGCAGCACGGTGGGAATGATATTCTGAATATAGGAAATGTCAACAGCCGTATATCCTACATTCTGTATAATGAGCATAATCCCTTCCGCAACCTGACCTTCCCGAAGCCCTGAATTCATTGTATTTTCGACAGCTTTGGAAACTGTGGATACCATTTTTTCAAATTCATCTGTATCAGCCCGCAGTACAGTAGCCAGCTGTGTTCTGTTCAATGAAATGATATTTAGCTTTGACAGTGCGTATTGAATTTCATCTTCAGAAAAAGGCCGGTTGGTAACGATGCTGCCGTCCGGCTGGGTTCTGAGGGCTAAACCGTACTGTTGAATTTCCCTGAGTTCCTGAAAAGCGCCGGCCATCTGATCCAGAACTTCTTCCTTCACGCCCGGTTCAAACTGATAATTGGGTTGTACCGTGTCTGCCGCAGCGTTTCTCAGATCCTCTGTTGCGACGGCATCTTCCACGTCCTTGGTAGCTTTGATTGTCACATGTGAAATCGTCCCGACGCGCAGGTCATATTTCTTAGGGGTGCAAACGCAGTAAAAAAGACCAAGAATAATAATAAATGTACCGAAAATCATCAGGAAACATACGCTGGATGATGAATGCAGCCACTTCTGAAAAGAATGTCTGAGATTCTTTTTTTCCGGCTCTTTTCTTTTTTCAGTCATTTTTCTTCCTTTCCGGATGAGGAATCCGAAACGCGAGATGTTTTCTCATATGCTTCAACAATTTGCTGGACAAGCTCATGCCTAACGATATCTTTGCCGGACAGCTCGACAATACCGATTTCGGGAATATGCCTCAGCAGCTGAACAGCTTCGGCGAGTCCGGATTTTTTTCCTGCCGGAAGGTCTGTCTGGGTAATATCTCCGGTGACAACAACGCGGGAATGAAAGCCCATACGGGTCAGGAACATTTTCATTTGTTCGGATGTTGTATTCTGTGCTTCATCCAGGATAATAAACGCATCTGAAAGGGTGCGTCCGCGCATATAGGCAAGCGGGGCTACTTCAACAATCCCCCGTTCAATAAGCTTTGTATAGGAATCAGCTCCCATAAAATCATACATGGCGTCATATAAAGGCCGAAGATAAGGATCTACTTTCTGAGTCAGATCGCCCGGAAGGAAGCCAAGTTTCTCGCCCGCTTCCACTGCGGGGCGAGTCAGTATAATTCTTTCCACTTCCTTATTCTTAAGCGCCATAACAGCCAGGGCCATCGCAAGATATGTCTTTCCGGTTCCGGCAGGCCCGACGGCAAAGGTAAGCAGATGATTGCGGATTGAGTCCACATAGTTCTTCTGACCGATCGTTTTGCATGTGATTTCTTTTCCGCGGTGCGTAACAGCAATAACCCTTTTGAGATTTTCTTCGATCTGGCTGACTTTTCCTTCACGCACCATGGCAATTGTATATCGGATGCGAATCCTGTCCACATTTTCATTGCGGTGAATCATTTCCAGAAGGAGTGTGATCACCTGTCTTGCCAGTTCCCTGTCCTTTGCCTCACCCGAAATTACCAGATGATTGCGCCGAAGAGCTACACTGACATTGCATTCCTGCTCAATCAGAGCAATATTACGGTCGTTCAGGCCAAAAAGGGAAACATACGCGTCCATCGATTCTGCTGTAAGTTCGAGTTCTGTTTCTTCCGGCAAATCATTTACTTCCCTTCGTGAGTAAACTTATATAAATATAATGATACTGAATTTATGTTGTTTGTCAAACGAAACACTTCATTAAATATATCCTTATTCAAAGTCTTCTGAATACAGAAAAAAGACATTGTTTTTTCATGCTCTGCAGGGGTGTCTTTTATTGACAGTGCGCATGAATTATGATAGTATCCATGATAATTTCATAAGACAGAAAGACGATGATGGATGATAATCCCTGGTGCAGACGCTTCAGAGAGCCGTTGGTAGCTGCGAAACGGTGCCGAGCTCAGGGAAACTGCTTCCGGAGTTGATTCCCTGAACGTATAAATGCCAATAAGGGAATCCGGATGCCCCGTAACAGGCTGAGAACTTGATTGAGTTCAATAAGTGACTCCCCCACAGGAGTAACATGGGTGGTACCGCGGAAATCGTTTTTCGTCCCTGAAGCAATGCTTCAGGGTTTTATTTTTCAAGGAGGTTTTTTCCTGCATGAACAGACCAGAACTTGTAAATGTATGTGACTGTACGCTTCCGGAAGCTGAAAATCATTTTCAGCTCAGTTTCAAAGAAAAGATTGAACTGTGCAGACTCATTGACAAACTTGGTGTTTCTACCATTGATCTTTGTCCGATCCGCCAGAAAAAAATAGACCGGCTTCTGGTTAAGTCCATCTGCTCTGCTGTCCGAAACGCTTCAGTAGCGGTTCCTGTCAGCATCACGGATGAAGAATCTGTCAGAATCACCTGGGAAGCACTCCGGGAAGCGGTCAATCCCAGGCTTCAGGTCGTTGTTCCTGTAAGTTCTGTACAGATGGAATATCTTCTGCATATGAAAACAGAAGCCATGCTTCGCGCAGTCACGAAAACGGTCTCCGCCTGCCGTGAGCTTACAGGGAATGTGGAGTTTATTGCTCAGGATGCCACAAGAAGCGATCCGTCCTTTCTTGTTAAATTGATTGCTGCGGCGATCGAAGCCGGTGCGTCAGTCATTACTCTTTGCGATACGGCCGGAACAATGATGCCCGATGAAATAAGCGGATGGTTCGAAGATTTAAAATCAACGCTTCCGGATCTCGAAAAAGTAACCCTTGGTTTTTTCTGTTCAGGTGAACTGAATATGGCTGACGCAAATGCAGTTTCAGCTATCCGTTCCGGTGTCCGTGAAATTAAGGCAACAACCTGCAGCGCTACGGCCATTTCCCTTCCTAATATTGTTCGTCTGCTGAATATTAAAGGCGGATCCATGGGCGTGTATACAAAAGTCGGTGTGGAACAGATACGCCGGATAACCGGACAGGTTTGCATGATCTGCCAGTCCTCCGGCAAGAAACATGACGCCATGAACGGATTTGAAGAGGATAACAGGGATGCTGACTATCTTCTGAGTATCCACGATACAATCGAATCTGTGATCCACGCATAAGAGAAACTGGGATATGACCTGAATGCGGAAGATCAGCAGAAGGTTTGGAAATGCTTCTGTCAGACAGCCGAAAAGAAGGAACATATTACACTTCGGGAGCTTGAAGCAATTATTGCAGCCGAGGCCATGCAGGTTCCGCCGGCCTATCATGATATCCTGTATACGATCAGTACCGGAAATCAAATGGGAGCTATGGCTCATATGGAACTGAAATTTCATGATCAGGAAATAGCGGGCACAGCCTCCGGCGACGGTGCGATAGACGCTGCTTTCAACTCCATAGAACAGGCTACAGGCCGTCATTTTGAACTGGATGACTTCCAGATTCAGTCCGTTACACAGGGACGCGAAGCAATGGGTGAAACCATCGTCAGATTGCGCTGGGAAGGAAAGTTATATTCCGGGCGCGGGATTTCCACTGATATTGTCGGTGCTGGCATCATGGCATATATTAACGCCGTCAACAAGATTGTCTATGAGGAGGAAGAAGCATGAATCTCTCCTTTTCCACCAGAGGCTGGAATGCACTTTCCTGGGAAGAACAGGTCCGTGACGCAGTTGACATGGGCTTTCAGGGAATAGAGCCTTATAACATTCAGGAGTTCCCTGCTCTTTCCGGCCGCGGAGGTGCATTTCATGCATACAGCCAGAATGAAACCCAGCGCGATCTGAAGAAGAATAAGCTGATTCTTCCCTGCTTTGATACTTCTGTCGATCTTTCCCTGCCGCTGCAGTCTGAAGAAAAAGTACAGTACCTGATCCAGACTGCATCCTCCATGAAGGTGCGTTATGTCGCTTTCTGCGCACTGCAGGATTGTGAAGAGCAGATCCGGACCAATCTTGAGATCATCCTGCCGCTCGCACGTTCTGAAGGCGTCTGTATTCTTCTGAAGACCGTCGGCATCTACGCCGACACCGGACGGCTCCGCGCACTGATGGACAGTTATGCCTGTGACGAACTGGCGGCGCTTTGGGATATGCATCACCCCTATCGGGATTTTAATGAAACCCCGGATACGACAATCCGTAACCTTGGCGGTTACGTCAAACACGTTCATCTTCGCGATTCCGATGATGACAGGTCCTACAACCTCATCGGTGAAGGTACCCTGCCGATCCGTGACATGATGAATGCCCTGTCATCCATCGACTATGACGGCTTTATTTCCCTTGAATGGAAAACAGAATGGATTGAGGACATTCCGGACCGCGAGATCATCTTTCCGCATTTCCTCAACTATATGAACCGTTTCGACAATCCCAGGGGAAAGAAAAAGAGCCTGTATTTCAATGAAGACGGAACCGGAAAATATATCTGGAAAAAGGACGAGCTTATCGACCTGACCTTCGGCCGCGTCCTGGATCAGCTGGTGGAGGAATTTCCGGATCAGTATGCTTTCAAATACACAACGCTGGATTATACCCGTACTTACTCTGAATTCAGGGATGACGTGGACCGTTTCGCCCGCGCCCTGATTTCCATGGGCGTGCGTGCCGGATCCAAAGTAGCCATCTGGGCCACCAATGTGCCTGCATGGTATATCACCTTCTGGGCCGCAACAAGAATCGGCGCAGTTCTGGTAACCGTCAACACCGCCTATAAGATCCATGAGGCAGAATACCTGCTGCGCCAGAGCGATACCCATACCCTTGTAATGATCGAGAGCGCGCTGGACAGCAATTACAGGGCTATTATCAACGAACTTTGTCCGGAGATCAGCACATCCAAGGCAGGAGAACCCCTGCATTGCAAAAAACTGCCTTTCCTCAGGAACGTCATTACTGTCGGTTATGTACAGCAGGGATGCCTCACCTTTGAGGAAGCTATGAAACGCGCTGATTCCGTCCCGGTTGAAACCCTGGAGGCGATGGCCCAGCGCGTCAAACCTGACGACGTCTGCAATATGCAGTATACTTCCGGAACCACAGGCTTCCCCAAAGGCGTTATGCTGACTCATTATAATGTGGTAAATGACGGAAAGTGCATCGGTGACCGGATGGGTCTTTCCACCGCGGACCGGATGATGATTCAGGTGCCTATGTTCCATTGTTTCGGGATGGTTCTTGCCATGACAGCATCTATGACGCATGGAACAACACTCTGTCCGCTTCCCTATTTCTCCGCAAAAAATTCCCTTGCCTGCATCAATCAGGAAAGAATCACCTGTTTCCACGGCGTTCCGACGATGTTTATCGCCATGTTTAATCATGAAGATTACCGTAAAACTGATTTTTCCTACATGAGAACTGGTATCATGGCCGGTTCAGGCTGTCCTCCCGAACTGATGAAACGCGCAGCCAGACCGGATGAAATGAACATGCGCGGAATCGTCAGCGTATATGGTCAGACTGAATCTTCTCCCGGCAGCACAATGTCAGCCTGGACAGATTCTCTGGAACTGCGGACCGAAACAGTCGGGTATTCCTTCCCTCATGTACAGACCAAAGTGATCGATCCAGAAACCGGCAAAGAGCTTCCGGACGGGCAGGACGGTGAATTCTGCTCCAGGGGTTATAACATCATGAAAGGGTATTATAAGATGCCCGATGCCACCAACCAGACCATTGACTCCGACGGATGGCTCCATTCCGGCGATCTGGCCCGCCGCAATCCCGACGGTACCTATCTGATTACCGGACGCCTGAAAGATATGATTATCCGCGGCGGTGAAAACATCTATCCGAAGGAAATTGAAGAGTTCATCTATACGCATCCGGCCGTTGCGGATGTTCAGGTCATCGGTGTGCCCGACGCCAAGTACGGTGAAGCAGTGATGGCCTGTATTATCCTGAAAGCCGGACAATCCGTAACAAAGGAAGAGATGATTGAATACATCAAATCACATATGGCACGCCATAAAGTACCGCAATATATTGAATTTGTGGATTCATTCCCGATGAATGCAGCAGGAAAAGTGCTGAAGTATAAAATGCGGGAAGAAGCGGCTGAAAGGCTTGGCCTTGTAGGAGCTGCCGGAATTGATACTGCCGGCGGTGTAAAACAGTAAGAAAGAAGACCTGACAGAACGTCAGGTCTTCTTTTCAGCTGTTTGCAAGCAAATGCCTCATACTTCCGGGATCGGTCACGACTCTGGCACAGCCGAGAACGACACAGTCTCTTGCGTCAGGAGATACATGACAGGGAATATTGAGCACGTCTCCGATTGCTTCGGAGAGTCCGTAAAGGAGCGATCCTCCTCCGGTCAGGGTAACACCGCTTTCAAAAACATCTGAGGCCAGCTGGGGCGGTGTACGTTCGATAACTGCCTGAAGTGATTCAATCAGATCATTTACCTGGTCGATCAACGCCTCATAAATCTCGTCTGATTCAACGCTCATTGTCTTAGGAAGCCCGGAAAGAAGATTCCTTCCGGTGATATCCATCACGACGGGCGGATCCCTGCGAATGGCACCGCCGAGCGTGATTTTGATCTGTTCGGCTGTTCTTTCACCGATCAGCATATTGTATTTCTTGCGGAGGAATCTGATGATGGCTTCGTCAAAGTGGTCCCCGCCGATATGTACTGTGCTGATTACAGATACATTACTGTTGTAAAGAACTGCAAGATCCGTACACCCGGCACTGATATCCATAACGAGGCTGCCGTACGAACCCATAAAATTCATCTGTGCACCGAGGGCAGCAGCGATATTTTTGTCAAGCAACTGGGTTCTGCGAAGTCCGGCATCAAACATGGAACTGATCAGTGCCTTTTTTTCCATATCCTTTACGCCTGTGGGAACCGACATGACAGCTCTCGGACGGGAGATCAGGCGCTTTCCTATAACAGAAGAAACAGCATAGCGAAGCAGCGCGCTTGTCAGATCGAAATCAAGCATTTCACCCTGCGCAAGCGGACGGATTACATTTACATTGGCAGGAGTACGGCCGATCATCCGGTGTGCTTCCTGACCGAATGCAATAATGTTCTGTGTTTCCCTGTCAACTGAAACAACAGCAGGCTCACGGAAAACAATTCCGCGTCCTTTCATAAATATAACAATATTTGATGTTCCGAGATCAATCGCGATATCGTTCGTCTGAGCCATGATGATACCCTTTCATCATCTTCAATAATACCAAAGAATCATACCATTATCGATAAAAAAATACAACCGCTGCGGATTCCGAACCATTGCATTTCTTGACAATGCAGGATGAAGAAAGCATAATATAATGTGGTAATTTTCAGGTGTGAGGTGTTGGTTTTGTCCGTCAGGATCTTCTCTGTTTCTGCCGGTTCACCGGCGGATAAAGCCGGTATAAAGGCTGATGAACGCATAAAGTCCATCAACGGCGAACCTGTTACGGATGAAATCGATTATCAGGCGCTTTCCCTGGCAAAACGTCTTGTCATCGAAATCGAAAACGCCGGAATTATCCGGGAAGTCAGCATAAAAAAGGATGAATGGGAACCGCTTGGTCTCTGTCTTGATGAAACGGAAGCCATGAAACCTCGGCATTGCCGGAACCGTTGCATGTTCTGTTTTATAGACCAGATGCCGCAGGGGATGCGTGAAACATTGTATGTGAAGGATGACGACTGGCGTCTGAGCCTGATGATGGGCAATTATGTTACACTTACAAATGTCTCAGATGAGGAATTTCAAAGAATTATTGCCAGGAAAGCCTCCCCTCTCTATATATCGGTTCATGCCACAGATCCTGAAATCCGCTGCGCGATGCTGCGCAACAAAAATGCCGGTTCTCTGATGGACCGCCTGAAAACACTGAAGGAAAACGGACTTCAGTTCCATTGCCAGGTTGTCTGCTGCCCGGGAGTAAATGACGGAGCCGTTCTGAACAGGACCATCGAGGATCTTGCATCATTGTATCCGGCTTCCCAGTCGATGGCTATTGTTCCTGTCGGACTTACAAAGTTCCGCGACGGACTGGCGGCACTGAAGGGATTTGATGAACAGTCCGCCAGGCAGTTGATTGAACTTGTTCGACAATACCAGAAACGTTTTCTTCAGGAACTCGGAACCAGGTTTGTATATCCGTCGGATGAATTCTATTGTATTTGCCGGGAACCTGTTCCTGACAATTCCGAGTATGAGGATTATCCTCAGATTGAAAACGGCGTGGGTATGCTGCGCCTGCTCGAACAGGAATGCCAGGAAGCTTTTGAGTACCTCTTCTATGACGGATATCCGGAAACGGAAAAACGGAACATCCTGATCCCAACAGGCATTTCCGCAAAGCCTTATATCGAAAAGATAACCAAACGATATGCGCCGAATGGTACAAATGAGAATGTGGTAGCTGTAAAAAACCGTTTTTTCGGTGAAACAATTACAGTTACCGGCCTGATTGTCGGAAATGATCTGATTGATGCACTTAAAGGTATTCCATGCGATGAAATATTGCTTTGCGACACCATGCTGAGGGCAAACACAGATAAATTCCTTGATGATACTACACTGGAAGATGTTAAACACGCACTGAACGTTCCGGTCAGGGTTGTCCAGAATAACGGAGAATCCCTGATCAGGGCGCTTTGGGGATTGGAGGAAGAAAATGTCTAAACCACTCGTGGCGATTGTCGGACGGCCAAATGTCGGAAAATCAACTTTTTTCAATAAAATGGCCGGAAAGCGGATCAGTATTGTTGATGATATGCCCGGAGTTACACGGGACAGGATTACAGCGGACACAGAATGGCTCGGCCGCGCTTTCACTATGATCGACACCGGGGGTATCGATCCGAAAAGTGACGATGTCCTGCTGAGCCAGATGCGTGAGCAGGCAGCTATTGCCATGGAACTTGCGGATGTAATCTGTTTTTTTACGGATGCGCGTGACGGGCTGACAGAAGATGACAAGGAAGTCGCCAACATGCTCCGCAAGACCAGCAAGCCTGTTTTGCTGGTAGTAAACAAAGTGGATTATCTCGGACTGAACGATAACCTGTATGAGTTCTACGAACTCGGATTGGGTGATCCGGTTGGAATCAGCAGCGTGAATATGCTCGGGTTCGGAGACCTTCTTGATCAGATGATTGCCCTGTTTCCAAAGGATGATACCGCCGGACAGTAGGAGGCATCCCCTATTCAGCTGGCAATTGTCGGTCGTCCGAATGTCGGAAAGAGTTCCCTTACAAACCGCCTGCTTGGTGAAAACCGCACCATGGTTTCTGATATTGCAGGAACCACCCGGGATGCGATCGATTCACTGTATACAGATGAAGACGGTACGGTATTCAATATCATTGATACTGCAGGTATACGCAGAAAAAGATCCGTGGAAGATGAAACACTGGAGCGATACAGTGTTCTTCGTTCCATTGCTGCAATCCGGCGATGTGATGTTGCCCTGCTGCTGATTGATGCAAATGACGGCGTTACTGAACAGGATACTAAAATTGCAGGGCTGATCCATGACGAAGGTAAAGCAGTGATTATTATCGTCAATAAATGGGATATGCTTGACAAGGAAACGGGTACATATGAAAAATACAGGAAAAAGGTACTTGATGACCTGAAATTTATGAGTTATGCGCCTGTGATCTTTATTTCCGCTGTGTCCGGACAGCGGATCAGTGCGGTTTTGCCAAAGGTTAAGGAAGTATATGAGACTGCCCGCCGCAGGATTACTACCGGTGTCCTGAATGATGTGCTGAATGATGCTGTAAATGCGCTTCAGCCGCCGATGCAGGGGGGAAAACGGCTGAAAATTTATTATGCGACACAGGGAGGAATTCAGCCGCCGTCCTTTGTGCTGTTTGTTAACGAAGAAAAACTGATGTTCTTCGCATATGAAAGATACCTTGAAAACTTCTTCCGCAAGACTTTCATGTTGGAGGGTACGCCTATACGCTTTATTCTGCGGGAAAAGAAGAAGGAGGAATAAATATGGCCAGGGAAGCTGCAATAATCGTAGCCTGTATTATTGGGTATTTGCTGGGTTCACTGTCCGGCGGTATTATCACCGCAAAACTGGCGAAAGGGCCGGATCTTCATACTGTCGGCAGTAAAAGCACAGGCGCAAGCAATGTACAGCGAACCATGGGCTGGAAATACGGAATCATTACTTTTCTTTTTGATGCGATAAAGGGCCTGCTTACCTGTTTTATCGCAGAGATGATTACAGGAAGCCACATGGCTGTACTCCTTGCCGGGTTATGCTGTGTAATCGGACATAACTGGCCGGTGTTTTTCAGCTTCCGGGGAGGAAAAGGTGTAGCGACAACCGGCGGAGTCATGCTGTACTGTTTTCCCGTACCCGCATTGATCTGTATTGCCATGACGATTGCGGTAATTGCTTTGTTCCGTTATATTTCAGTCGGAAGCATGCTGCTGGTAACCGCTTATTTTATCTTTTCCTTTTTCTTCAGCGGCGGAAACGTATGCGTCATTATCTGGGCAGCAATCCTGATGGTAATGTGCATTGCCAGGCACCATGCGAATATTGACAGGCTGATCCACGGAACGGAAAATAAACTTGGAAACAGGGTCAGATAAACGGAGGATTTCATGAGCACCGATATGAACAGAATCAGGAATTTCTGCATTGTCGCTCATATAGATCACGGCAAAAGTACACTCGCGGACAGAATACTCGAAAAAACCGGCGTGTTTGAAAAACGCGAAATGGTGGAGCAGATCCTGGACAGTATGGAACTGGAAAGAGAACGTGGAATCACCATTAAAAGCAAAGCGGTCCATATGACATATCATGCAAAGGACGGCAATGAGTATATTCTGAACCTAATCGACACACCCGGACATGTGGATTTTACCTATGAGGTCAGCCGTGCGCTGGCAGCCTGTGAAGGCGCATTGCTGGTGGTTGATGCGACACAGGGTATAGAGGCGCAGACTCTTGCCAATGTCTATATGGCACTGGAACATGATCTGGAAACAATTCCCGTCATCAACAAGATCGATCTCCCTTCTGCAAGGCCTGAGGAAGTCCGGCAGGAAATAGAAGATGTTATCGGTCTGGATGCCAGTTATGCTCCCTGTATTTCAGCCAAAACAGGCCTGAATGTTGAAGATGTGCTTGAAGCGATTGTAAATCATATTCCGCCGCCTGTCGGAGATCCGGATGCGGCACTGAAGGCTTTGATTTTTGACGCATATTATGACAATTACCGCGGAGCAATCTGTTTTATCCGGGTAATGGACGGAACAATCCGTCCCGGTATGAGAATGCGACTCATGTCAACCGGCAGTGAATTTGATGTTGTGGAAGTCGGAACATTTGATCCCGGGTACAGGCCCTGTGATGAACTGAAAGCCGGTGATGTCGGCTATGTTTCTGCATCCATAAAGGATGTTCGTGACACACGGGTCGGCGATACCATCACGGATGCTGCAGCTCCGGCTGCTGAACCGCTCCCTGGTTACCGTCATGTTACTCCGATGGTATACTGCGGCATTTATCCTGCGGACGGAGCGGACTATCCCGCATTGAAGGATGCACTCGAAAAGCTACGGATGAACGATGCTTCCCTGTCATTTGAACCCGAAACATCGGTCGCTTTGGGATATGGCTTCAGATGCGGATTCCTCGGCCTTCTGCATATGGATATTATGACAACCCGGCTTGAGCGGGAATTCGACCTGAATCTTGTTACTACAGCGCCCAGTGTCATTTATCGTGTTACAAAAACAAACGGAACGGTTTTAATGATTGACAATCCGACAAATCTTCCTTCTGTTGCTGAAATTGCAGAAATGGAGGAACCGTTTGTCCATGCCACCATTTATTCTCCGCAGGAATACGTCGGGACTCTGATGGAGCTTTGCCAGGATAAACGCGGCGTGTTTATAGATATGCAGTATGAAGGCAACCGTGTAAAACTGAATTATGATATGCCTCTGAATGAAATCATCTTTG
>JAEEGH010018862.1_pt1 | contig 14535 bp, 9 predicted proteins | sample 9134181 | NCBI WGS metagenome assembly JAEEGH01 (sample SAMN16246544, study PRJNA631951) | gut metagenome | biome: gut microbiome; feature: rumen; material: DP-attached | host: Bos | place: Iran: Karaj | collected 2018-10 | reverse complement strand
AACGCAATTACGGAAAATCATCGAAACTACCAAATTTTTCGCGTACTTTTTTATTCTTCAGTGGCGCGAAGCTTCTGTACGTAAATAGCGTGCTCCATCTTCAGGCGCTTCAGTACAGATGGTTTGTCGAACTGCTGACGTGAGCGGAGTTCCTTTACAACACCTGTCTTTTCGAACTTTCTCTTAAACTTCTTGAGGGCCTTCTCGATGTTCTCGCCTTCTTTTACGGGTACAATAATCATTTGTTTTTTTGCTTTAAAATTTAAATTAGACATATGCCTTCGGACACAGGTGCCACGAAAAGCGGGTGCAAAGTTACAACATTTTTATGAAACGAGCAAATCTTTTACTGATTTTATTAAAAAAAAGTTATTTTTGCCTCTCTTTTCATTCTAATTAGGGGGTTTGGGGTTTACCGGCACTAAACTCGGAGTTTACCGGTACTAAACTCGAGGTTTACCGGCACTAAACTCAGAGTTTAATATTGGCCCTTTTTTAACTATAACTCTTGAGTGTTCGCTCGCAACCACTCTGACTCGTCAGCATCCAGATAGGGCGAGAGTCGCTCGCGGACAGTAGCGTGGTACTGATTGAGCCAAGCAATTTCCTCAGGTGCCAACATGTCGACGATGATAGGGGCAGTATCGATAGGACAAAGCGTCAACGACTCGAACTGCAGGAATCTCCCAAATTCCGTTTCCTTGTAGGGCGTCACCAAAAGCGTATTCTCGATGCGGACGCCAAACTTACCTTCCAAGTAGATGCCTGGTTCATCAGTTACCGTCATGCCGGCCACAAGTGGTGCTGGCTTCCACTCCATACGAATCTGATGAGGACCCTCGTGGACATTCAGATAAGAGCCTACACCGTGTCCAGTACCGTGCAGATAGTTCAGACCTTCGCGCCATAGAGCTTGGCGAGCAAGGACGTCGAGCTGAGTGCCGCTAGCACCAGAAGGAAACTTGCAGAGCTCTATCTGGATGTGTCCTTTCAGAACGAGAGTATAGATACGTTTCTGCTCTTCAGTCAAAGGACCTAGGGCAATCGTGCGGGTGATGTCAGTCGTTCCGTCTAAATACTGCGCTCCGCTATCCAGAAGCAGGAATCCTTCTGGTTTCAAGGGGATATCCGTCTCTGGCGTTGCCTCGTAGTGAACGATAGCCCCATGCGTCTCATAGCCCGCAATCGTATCGAACGATATATCGCGAAACAAAGGTTGCTCAGCACGAAGAGACGCCAATTTTACAGAGACCGAAAGTTCCGTCTGACCACCAGCCTCAACAGCAGGTTTCAACCACTTCAGAAACTTAACCATCGCGATGCCGTCTTTCAGCATCGCCGACCTAAAACCCGCTATTTCCTGCGCGTTCTTGACGGTCTTCATCCGTTTAACGGGCGATTCGGCTTCGATGATCTCGCGCGTCACCTGCTTATAAAGCGTATAGTTCACTTCGTCTGGGTCCAACAGGATGTTATACTCAAAGTAATCCTTCAGTCCCTTCTTCACATCCTCATAAGGCGCAACCCCTACCCCTTCAGCCTTGAGATAAGCCTCAACCTCAGACGTCAGCTTCACCTTATTAATAAATAGGGTAACATCTTTAGTCGAAATAAGCAGATAGCTGACGAACACAGGGTTGCAATGCACATCCGTTCCACGAAGGTTCAAGGTCCAGACAATATCGTCGAGTGCCGACATCAACATACCATCAGCATGCTGCTCTCGCAGGGCTTTGCGAATACGAGTGATTTTATCGCGACAACGCTCGCCTGCATATTCCAACGGATAACGTTCTACAGGATTCTCAGGAATAGCAGGACGTTCAGGCCAAATTGTTTTCAAAGGATCGAGATTAGTGCGCAGCGTGATGCCCCCTTGGCGACGAAGATCAGCAATCAACTCCTTGACGCTATTGGCCGAGTTCACCATTCCATCAACAGCCACCTCGGCACCAGCCCCACATTCACGTCCTATCCACTCGGCGATGGTTGGCGTGCCTTCCACCTTCAGTTTCATCAGCTGATATTCCGTACCCTTGAGTTGTTCTTCGGCAGCTATAAAATAGCGCGAGTCAGTCCACAGGGCGGCAGAAGTCATTGTGACCACAGCCGTTCCTGCCGAACCGTTAAAGCCAGAGATAAACTCGCGACCTTTCCAATGGTCAGGCACATATTCACCCTGATGAGGGTCGGTACTTGGGAATATAAACGCTGCAAGGTGCTCGCGCTTCATCACCTCGCGAAGAGCTTCTAGTCGTTGATTGATATTCATCTGCATCTGATTTTGTCATTTCGAGATTACAAAGGTACGAAATAACCAGCAGAAAATAAGACGATTAACACAGATTAATAATAAAAATCCACTTTATATAAGTCTTTTTTTGTATCTTTGCAGCACTTTAGATAATCAAAACTTATATAATACAATTATGGCATTAACAAACGAGAAATTGACCATCGTCGGTGCAGCCGGTATGATTGGTTCTAACATGGCTCAGACCGCTTTGATGATGGGTCTGACAACTGAGATTTGTCTTTATGACGTTTTCTCTCCAGAGGGTGTTGCTGAGGAGATGCGCCAGAGTGGTTTCGACGATGTAAACATCGTTGCTACAACTGATGCTGAAGAGGCTTTCAAGAATGCTAAGTACATCATCTCTTCAGGTGGTGCTCCACGTAAGGCTGGTATGACCCGTGAGGACCTGCTTGCTGGTAACTGCAAGATTGCTGAGGAGCTCGGTCAGAACATCAAGAAGTACTGCCCAGACGTTAAGCACGTTGTTATCATTTTCAACCCTGCTGACCTTACCGGTCTGGTAACTCTGCTCTACTCTGGTTTGAAGCCTGGTCAGGTTACTACACTTGCTGGTCTCGACACAACCCGTCTGCAGAGCGCACTGGCCAAGAAGTTTGGTGTCATGCAGAATCAGATTAAGGGATGTGCTACTTATGGTGGTCACGGCGAGCAGATGGCAGTATTCGGAAGCCATGTAGAGATTGCTGGTCGCAAGCTGACAGACATCATCGGTACTGCTGAGTTCCCAACTGAGGAGTGGGAGCAGATGAAGGTTGACGTCACCAAGGGTGGTGCCAAGATCATCGAGCTTCGTGGACGCAGCTCATTCCAGAGCCCTGCTTATCTCTCAGTTGAGATGATTCGCGCCGCTATGGGTGGTGAGCCTTTCCGTTTCCCAGTTGGAACATACGTTAAGACTGACAAGTACGACCACATCATGATGGCTATGAAGACCACCATGACTGCTGAGGGTGCTAAGTTCGAGGTTCCCCAGGGAACTCCAGAGGAGAATGCTAAGCTTGATCAGAGCTACGAGCACCTCTGCAAGATGCGCGACGAGCTGGTTACTCTGAACATCGTTCCTCCTGTATCTGAGTGGAATAAGATTAATCCAAACCTCTAAGGCGTATTTTGATACACAATAAAAGGGACATTCTTCTGAATGCCCCTTTATTTTTGCTTTCACACAGAATGATGTTATTTCATTCCCATCTCCTTTAGCAAACGATCCGCGTGTCCCCACTGGTCCATCATAAACAACATGTAGCGCACATCCACATTAATGGTTCGTGCCAGCTGACGGTCGAAGAATATATCGCTTGCTAGGCTGTCCCAGTTGCCATCAAACGCCAAACCTAGCAGCTCACCCTTGCCATTAAAGATTGGTGAGCCTGAGTTACCACCTGTGATATCATTATTCGAGAGGAAGCAGAGCTGCATAGTGCCTGTAAGGGCATCGGCATACTTTCCGAAGTCCTTTTGCGACATCAGTTCATGCATGACTGGCTCAGCATAGTATTCAAAGTTCTCATCAGCCTTTTGCATCTTCTCCCACAGCGAACGGGCAGTGGTATAGTAGCCTGAGGGACGTCCACCCAGCGTGTATTCACCAATCTGGCCATACGTCATACGCATTGTGAAATTAGCATCAGAATAGTTGGGCATATCCATCTCCATACGTAGCACAGCCGCACAGAGCAGTCGTTCCTGCTCAGAGATATCAGAGCTGAACTTCCTGATGTCAGCATTAATCTTAGCCATTATCTCGCTGATAGAGACGCCATACATAACACCAATATCCTTGTTATGACCCTCTACGTTGAAATAGATGGGTTCACCACTCTTCATCAACACCGAATTCTTATACAAGGCATTGACATAGGCAGCATAATCACCATGAAAGTCCTGATCGATAGTCTGATAGAAGTCAGGCTGATAGACACTATCAACCTGCTGGCGATAGTTACGAATCAGTGTAGTGAGAAGTTCACAGTCAGTAGCTTCATCCCATTCTTTTGTATTATCGTCGAACATATAATACTGTTCTTCAGGCTTATCCTCTGGACCATTGACGTGCATACCCCAATTGCTGCGCCAGGCACGTGTCGTTATTTCATCGTCGAAGGTATAGAAGGTCTCTCTGAACAATGTGCGCAGACGTGTCAACTTCATGCGCTGCTGATAGAGATCGGCCAACTTATCGAAATCGAGCTCACCTTTCAGATAGCCCGTCGTATCCTGCCACTGACGGATCTTGGCCTCAAACTGCTGCTTCTGCTGAATAAGTCCAATGCTATCGATACATTTGTTCATACCAATAGAGTTCTTCCAATAGTTGCTACTGTGGGCATACTTCGACTCATACATGATACGCACGGCTTCTGAAGCACGCATGTGGCGCAACATCACCTCCTGCTTCACTTCACGAACCTGTACACGAGGCGTGTTGATAGCATCACGACGCTCCTGGATACCATAGCTGCTAAGATAGCGGCTGGTACTGCCAGGATAGCCCATAATCATACAGAAATCGCCCGGCTTGTAGCCATCCATTGCGATAGGAGCCCACGATTGGGGATGATAGGGAACGTTGTCTTTCGAATACTCAGCAGGCCCATTGGTCTTAGGATTGGCATAGATGCGGAACACGGAGAAGTCACACGTCTGACGGGGCCACATCCAGTTGTCTGTCTCGCCACCAAACTTACCCATCGACTTGGGAACAGTGAACACCAGACGCACATCGCCGAAGTCGCGATAAGTGGTCAGGTAGTATTTGTTGCCCTCGTAAAAAGGCTTCACCTCGACACGCAGGGTAGAGTCCTTCTCTTGGATTTCCTTCTGCCATACATTCTCGATGGAATCGACAAAATGCTCCACACGGCTTCGTTTGATTTTATCCAATCCAAGCTTATTCAGTTCATCGGTAACGTCTTTCTGCTCAATCATAAAACTGACGAAGAGGTCTTCATTGGGCAACTCCTCCTCGTAGGATTTAGCCAGAAAGCCGTTCAGCATATAGTCGTTCTCCACCGTAGAGTGTTTACGAATGGCATCAAAGCCACAGTGGTGGTTGGTGAACACCAGTCCATCAGGCGATACCACAACACCAGAACAGAAGCCGCCAAAGTTGACCACAGCATTCTTGACAGCATTGTCACTCTGGTATAGTTGTTCCTTTGGCAGTTGGAAACCATACTGCTTCATCTGGTCAAAGACAGCTGTGGGCAGATTGTATAGTGTCCACATGCCTTCGTCAGCGTGTATAAGGTTGGCAAGAAATACCAGACTTACAAGAGATACTAGAAATCTTTTCATAATGATATTACTTTTTAAAATACTTTCCAATAACGGGGAGACCGCCCAAGGGCAGGTCGCGCTTGATGACAACACCCAAGAAGAGCAGGACGATAAGGGTATTGACTGGCAACGATACCAATAGCGATTCGCTGCCTCTGACGAAGTACATCGCCGTAAACGCCATCATAGCCAGACATACATACAGGGCCATATCCTTCAAAGGATAGGCTATCGGATAATAACGCTGACCTATGAAGTAGGACAGGACCATCGACGTGGCATAGGCTGCAAAGCCAGCCCAGGCACAAGCCATATAACTGTAGTGTGGTATCAGCAGAATGTCGATCACGATCAGGACGACAGCTCCAATACCAGAGAAATAGGCACCCCAGATAGTACGGTCAGTCAGCTTATACCAGAACGACAGATTGAAGAAGACGCCAAACATAATCTCTGCTGCCATCACTATCGGCACAACACGCAAGCCTTCCCAATAGCTCTTGCCAACCACATACTTCAGAATATCGAGATAACCCATCACCACAAGAAAGGCCAGCAGGGTGAAGATCAGATAATACTTCATAGCCTGGGCGTAGGTCTCGCGATTGTCCTTATCTTTGGACTTACCAAACACAAACGGCTCATAGGCAAAGCGGAAAGCCTGGGTTATCATCACCATAATCATTGCTATCTTGATACAGGCACCATAGATACCCAGCTGTTCTCGAGCAGCCTCTTGCGATCCGTCATAGAAATAGGGGAAGAGAATCTGCGATGCTGCCTGATTCAACTGTCCTGCCAATCCCATCACCAGCAAAGGCCATGTGTAGCTGAGCATCCGCTTACAGGTTGCCTTGTCAATGTCGAAGGGTACTCCCGTCCATTCCTTCCAAAGCATCAGCAGCGTAGCACAAGTACAGAAGAGGTTGATATAGAATACAAAGGCCACATCAAGTGTGAACTGCTCGTCATAGATACCAAACGGATTCAGCTTCAGGGCTGGTAATATAATAAGGTATAGAATGTTGAGCGTGATATTCATCACGATATTGATGATCTTCAGAAGGGCAAAGCGTATGGGTCTGTGTTGATAACGCAGATAAGCAAAGGGAATCGCCATAAAGGCATCGATAGCCACTGTGATAAACATCACCATCACATATTCAGGATGGTCTGCATAGCCTATGGCTGATGCTATAGGATGCAGGAACAACAAGACAATCTGGATGGAGATAAAGGATGTGGCCATCAACATCGTCAGCGTGGAGGAATAGACCTTATCAGGGTCCTCGCCCTCTTTGCTCATAAAGCGGAAGAAGGTGGTCTCCATACCGTATGTCAGCAGGATGATCAGCAGCGATACGTAGGCATAGACATTAGTGATAATGCCATATTCGCCTCCAGAGGCTGCGAAGCGAGCTGTCTGGATGGGCACCAACAGATAGTTGATAAATCGTGCGACGATGCTGCTCAGCCCGTATATCGCCGTATCTTTTGCCAGTGATTTCAGATTTGCCATAGTTTATCCAAAGAATAAGTAACAGATAGCGATAGCCGAAATGATACCAGCCAGATCGGCCAACAGTCCACAGCTTACAGCGTGGCGAGTCTTGCGGATACCCACAGAGCCGAAGTAAACAGCCAGAACATAGAATGTGGTATCCGTAGAGCCTTGGAAGATACAAGACAGGCGACCCACAAATGAATCAGCCCCATAAGTCGTCATAGCGTCCACCATCATACCGCGAGCACCACTACCGCTGAGCGGTTTCATCAGAGCTGTTGGCATCGCGTCTACCCACTCGGCATTCATACCTGTCACTTCCACACACCATCTCATACTGCCTATCAGCATATCCATAGCTCCTGAGGCACGGAATACGCCAATGCCCACAAGGATGGCCACCAGATAAGGGATGATGCGGACGGCTGTCTGGAAACCGTCTTTAGCCCCTTCGATAAAGGCATCGTAGACATTGACTTTCTTTCTGACACCTGCCACTATGAAACCTGTGATAATCGTCATCAGCAGAATGTTGGCTATCGTTGTGCTGACGCGATTCATCGTTTCAGGTGACATCTGTGCAAAGCTCCAGATAACACCAGCCACTACCAGACAGGCGCCACCCAACGTCAGCAACATGGTGCGATTCAGCAGGTTGATGCGCTGATAGAAGGAAGTGACGATGATACCTGCCAATGTTGAGAAGAAGGTAGCCAACAGGATGGGTATGAAGATATCCGTAGGTTGGGCTGCACCCATCTGCGCTCTATACACCATGATAGAGACGGGAATCAGCGTCAGACCGCTGGTGTTCAACACCAGGAACATAATCATAGGGTTCGAAGCAGAGTCCTTCTTGGGATTCAACTCCTGCAACTGTTCCATAGCCTTCAGTCCTAGGGGCGTGGCGGCATTGTCCAGTCCCAGCATGTTGGCTGCAATATTCATGAAGATGCTACCCGTTACAGGGTGTCCCTTGGGAATATCAGGAAACAGTTTGGTGAATACTGGCGACAGCAGTCGGGCCAACACATTGACCACACCACCCTTCTCTCCTACTCGCATCACACCAAGCCACAGAGCTAACACACCCGTCAAACCCAATGATATCTCGAATGCCGTCTTCGACGACGAGAATGTCGAATCCATCATAGCTGGAAACACATCGAAATCACCCCAAAACAGTAGTTTCACCAAGGCTATCACAAAAGCCACCAGGAAGAAAGCTACCCAAATATAATTCAGTACCATATCTTATTATTTCGTCGTTATCTGTTATTATGACTGCAAAGGTAGTGCAAACCGAACGAATAGCAAAATAAATTACGATTTATTTTCATTTCAGCAAAAAAGAGCGATTGCATCACGCAATCGCCCCTTTCAAAAAAAAGTTATAATGATCTGTATTTGATGTTATTCTTATTCCCAGAACTTATTGTTCTCATTTTCTACCCAAGCAGCAAACTTGTTAGAGCCCCATTTCTCTTCAATATCCTGGAACTCGTCGCACCAGTCTACTGAGGTGGGAACACCAATCTTACTTGCAACCTTACCTCTTTCTGCAGTAAGTAACTGTGGAGCCTGACCAGGTTTCTGAACATAAACCTTAATGTTAGCAGCATTTCTGCCGAAGTCACCTGTTACTGTGAATGGCTGTGCAGTGTACTCGTTATGTCTGCCAGCATAAGTGTTGAGCATTGTATAATTACCTGTTGTACCAGTCAATGCTTTATGAGCTTCATTCTCAGGAAGTTCTACATAGATAGGATAGATACCACCTGCAGCCAGAATCTTAATCTCTGCCTCGCCGTCGCTAATCCACTTCACGTCGAAGACGATATCGTTGAAGTCGAAGTCAGAGTTCTCGTTCGTTGACAAGTCCTCAGCCATCACACGGATGTCGTAAGTCTCCTGCTGAGCCCTCGTTGCTGGCAAGAAGCTGACAATCCAGTCGCTATAGTAACCATCAGCACAACCGCCAATCTTATACCACTTCTTATCAGAAGAACTATCGGGCAGATAACCACCTCTCAGCGCTTCAATCATATAGTCGACTCGGATTCTCTTACCACCATACTGCTCAACACCCTGATCATCTTTATAACGATAATCAATCTCCCACTTGTCATCTCCCCAGTCGGGCTGCTTTGTTCCGCAATACTGGTTACTCTCAGCATTCAACATCTTAACCTTGTCGGTTGTACCAGGCATGTAAGGATAGAAGCGATAACCAGGATTATCTTCTGTGCCTTCATTGACAACTTCACCAAGCGTAGAGGCCTCAACATATGCTGAACCATTCCAAACCAAAGTATTGTTTCCCAACCATTTGCTGAAATAGCTATAAGTAATAGCTGTTATCTTACCATTCTCCCAAGTTTTATCACCTGCGAATACATAGTTATCTGGAATCATGTCGAAGTCGAAGCCAATGAAGCTACGATGCCAGTCATCGTCAACGATAGCGTCTTCTACGCCCTCATGCTTTGCCAACCATGTATCATAGGCGGCCTTGTTCTGAGTAATATAAGCATCGATATCAGCACCAGAAACCAACACATAGCGGTCGTCGCGAACGAAGCTAGCGTCAGAGTTTGCGTAACCGAACACGTCAGTCTTAGTATTGAGCATCAGCATAATCTCGTCAGAATGCTGCTTAGTATCAAGAGCCGCGCCATTGTCACCTACATTTGGATTGGTTGAACAAGTACCGTTGTTGAAGTTATAGACATGCTCGTGGTCAGAACCTGCTGTCAGATGATCCATGTGCTCACCACTCTGAATCTTTGATGTACCACTTGCAGCATCATACTCTTCAGCAGAATATGTAGGTGATGCATATCCCAAATCACTATACTTGGTAATAGCATCTGTGCATCCGTCATACACCTGCTGCATGAAGAAATCAATCTGATGGAAATCTTCATTTACAGGATTCGTGATCTTGTTTGTCTGGAAATAGAACTGCACACGAGCTTTCTGGCCATCTGAAAGACGATCAGGAACATTGTAGCCCTGAGATGCCCATTGGTTAGCATTAGGATAAGCGGTACGTGTAATACCACTGCCGAATCCCCAAGTGTGCGTAGGACTTGGTGTACCAAAACGTTCTGTAAATACCTGTTCGTACTTAACAACATCAGGATTTACATACTCGATGTCGTGTTTCGTGCAACTTGCCAAAGCTAGGATGGCAATGCCCATCATCAAATACTTTTTCATTGTTCGTCGATTTTTAGAGATTTATAAATGTGAATTGTTATGTTCTATGTTGAAATTGTGGGTGCAAAGATAAATAAAATAATACATAACTTAACTAATAAAATTGTTAATAAATCTAAAAGGTTGCGTAATCGTTGACGCATCTTAAGTCAATGATATAGAAAATAAAGTAATTGGCAGAAAAAACAAAAAAGGTGTAGAAATCTGTCCAGACCTACACCTTATTGTATAATATAGAGCAATTTCTTTGAAATCAGTAAACCATTTTACTTTGTGCATATTTATTCAGATACCAATCTTGGGCTTTGTTACGATCGGAGCCCCACTCTCCAAACGAATGGCCCTGATATTGGTATGCGCCATAGAGCACACCGTCCTTATAGCTGCCAATACCATTGCCGCTCAGGGGATAACGGAACTGGCTGTATGGTATCTCCAGAGCCCAGCTGAAGCCATCGTAATAGGCACTTTCCTTGCCTTCGTAGATAGAGAAGAGCGTTTCGCAGAACTTATAGTTGTACTTATGTACCTCCCAACGGGCTGTGTTGTAATAGTAGGCGATGAAGGGATCCAAGTTCCAGAAACCTATCTCTGAGGCTATTGCCTTATTGAATACGACGTTATAGCTCACCGTCACTGGGTTCCATTCCGTACTACCAGCACTTGTGGTGTGCGACACGTTGAACTTCCAGCGCTCTACCGTTCCGTTATCGTTAGTCTTCACGCGGAAGGCGGCATGTGCGTCGTCAAAGAGTTTTAATACGGCATAGCCGTCTCGTCCCTCAATCTTCAGATTCTTATCCTCTATGATAAAACCTTCAGCTTCAGGATCCTTAATAAAGGTATTCTTCTCGGTTGTCGTCGTGATATCATACAAATCTGCATATTTGACACCATTCAGACGGATAGCTGCTGCTATCTGTTTGGTAGTACCAATGGCCTGCAACGTGACATGCAGACGGATAGCCATCTCGTTGACATACTCCTTCTGCACCTTCAGCACCAAGTCATTAAAGCCCCAGCCTTTATCGTTGGGATCGGGCTCAGGATACGAAGCACAATAGCAGTAGTAGACAGTCATAGGCTCTGGCGTTTTCAGAATACTGCCGCTATGAGCGATTGGCGATGTGAAATCGACAACAGAACTGGAAGATACAGGCGCAGAAACTACTGTATATTGTTCCTTGCCATCACCATCCTCCGTGATAGCCGCTACATAGACCGTTGTGGCCACTGTTGGCACCGAGTATCTGACGGTAGTCTGTTTGTTTTCCGTCACATTCCTGCTTCCCAGCACTTCCGCTTCTCTGCTGGTATAGGGGTCTTCAGAAAGGATTTCTATGCGTTTCACACCGCTTATGTTGGGATACACCTTCATCACCCAGTCGTTCATCAGCGACCATGTATGGTTAGGGTCTACCTTGTCGTTATGGAAGGTTATCTTCTTGATAGTGTCAGTCACCTGCTTATCAAACAGATTCTTGTTACACGACGTAGTAGAAGTAATCATAGCCGCAAGCGCAGCTATGATTACTATCGTGGATATAGCGGTTTTCTTCATCTTATCTTTAATCCTTTCTTATTTTAAGAATGGTCTTAGTATCCGAGGGTCTTCTCGTTCAGCACGTCACCTGTAGGATGGTCATACCAACTCTCTGCCTGACCAGCCTGGCTGGAGAACGTCTCGAAGCTCTGGTCACCATCGTTGGCAGTCTGAGTGGCATTATAGATGTTGTGCACCTTTCTGGTCTCGTAAGGCCAGCTCCAGTTCTTTGGAATCACGACACCATATGGAGCTGTTCCACTACCAGACAGACGCACCTCACCCTGAGCTACAGAATAGATTGCCAAAGGCAGATGTGCAGGATGGTAGTTACCTTTCGGAATACGGATGGTGATAGGCTGAGCCTTGTTATTACCCCATCCTGTATTAACCATCGTACCAGGATCAACACCCAACATAGCGTGCACCTCATCGCACTCCACACCGTCACGTGTATACTTCAATACTTCGAAACCTTCCTCTTCTTCAGGATATACTGCCACCACGCCCTCTGGCACTGTTGTAGCAGGATAGAGTCGGATATTCAGATTCAGCGTAGCACCACAAGCTACCACCCTCAGATCAATATACTGATTATCAGCATTCTCCTGAACTTTGATCACCACGTCATTCAAGTCGTAGTCACCCAGCTTGGTATCCTCGAAAGCGTAGCTGTAGATTTGTTTTTCTTGCTGCTCCTCCTTTGGTTCACCATTATAACCAGGCGTACAACCTTTCTGGCCAGCAACAAATCCCTCACTAGCATCTATCTTAAGGTTTGCTCCACCTTTTTCAACTAATACAGCACCGCCATTGCCTGTTCCTGTCTTTCCGATTGGATCGAACACATCACCTGTTGCTCCATATCCATTCAAGATATAGTCTCTCAAAGCAACGTATGTATCAGTGCCCTGACCCTGACTAGCACCTACAGTCTTGTCTTCTACACTAACAGCAATATTATTTATAAAATAGCCATCAGTAATCGGCTCGCTACCCGTCCAGTTCAGATAGGAAACACCACCCGTCTCTACAACAGCATAACCTGTTGTAGGACCTACCCAGCTAGTATTGTTATTAGAAAGGTCGCCCACACGCATCAAAGCACCAGCAGCCATTGCTACGTAGCTTGGATCATCAGTTCCATCGTTGCCTCCACTCATCTGCAACTGGCCGCCTACATAGAAATAAGAGCCTGCTGTCATCTCAACGATATAAGCACGCATATCGTCCTCACAATACCACTGACAGGCATTGAAGATACGAGCATTGGGGGTCAAATAAGCATTCTTGTCTGTTCCACCATTAGTGATATGAGCGACACCATGATTGTAGAAATTGCTCTCACCGCCACCAGCTACGTACTGAACGCATTTGAAACTGTTGTAGTTATAGAATTTACCAAAATTATTGTTAAACTTACCTACATTGATGGTGCCACCATTATAGTTCTCAAAACCTTCAGCATTACCATTGGTTACGTGTAATGTTCCTTCTCCTTGAACAGTTCCACCAGGCATAACAACAAGTCGTGCTTGGTTTGCCAAAATCAGCTCAGCATTCTTTGGAATATTAATAGTACCACCATTAGCAACGACTATAACCGAACCAGCATTTGCCTGAGCAATGTTAATGGGATTCTCACCTGTACCAGAACCATTAGGAATGTTCCAAGTTCCGCTAACATAGACTGTTCGGCTATTTGAACCTAACTTATCGATATTCTTGCTCCAAGTACCTGTAATTTTATACTTAGTTACAAATGTCTCATCATAGACCCAATAGCCTTCAGTAGCCTCTTCCCAATGTTTTACCTCTGCCACGTCTTGAGCCTTTACAGGCCAAGTCCATACGTTCATCCAATTAGAACGATTCGTATTTTGGAGTTTATTGTACACCTCCCAGAACGCATCGATATAAGCATTTTTTACAGCATCCGAGGCATTCCAATCAGGGGCTGATGTTTCTGCAAAAGAACGGCAATTAGCGTCAAACCATTCTTTATCTGGCTGTGAAACCTGACCAGGATTCCAACCAAGAAAATAATTACCAGCAGCATTCTGCCATCCGAATCCTGGCAAAGTAGCGTTGGTGTGCGAAGCTTCCTGGTCAATCACCCAATGTCCATCAGTACCATCTACCCAATAACTACCATTATGATCATCAACTACATTTTCATCTGTCGGCTCCTTAGCACCCTCCAAGAAAGATGCTGCATATTCTGCTGTTACTGTAATGTCTGGCACTTCAGGTGCAGCCATTGATCTGCGTGGGGCATTTGCTGTAGCCGCTCCAATCTGAAGGTCAAGTTTACCATTAACAACAGGAGCTGTTCTGTAGAAAGAATAGCCATGAGAATTAGTAACACCAACCATCAGACTCTTCTTGCCAGAAGGGTATGTGAAATCAGCATTGAATGTCTTTCCGTTCTCTATTTCTCCTTGGGCCAAGACATAACCTACTCCATCTACCAACGGGTCGTTAGAGAAGATTTTCACATTATAAGTTTCACCATAGTCAACATCAATGCCCACATTGGCTGTAGCATTTGACGTCATACTCCACGACTGGTTGGGATCAATCTCAAATCCCAGAGCCAGTTCGGCATTAGCCAAAGCTTCTTCCTCGCTCACTCGATACTGCTCTATCGTATCGAACTTGTGACAACCG
>JAEEGH010018860.1_pt1 | contig 14536 bp, 6 predicted proteins | sample 9134181 | NCBI WGS metagenome assembly JAEEGH01 (sample SAMN16246544, study PRJNA631951) | gut metagenome | biome: gut microbiome; feature: rumen; material: DP-attached | host: Bos | place: Iran: Karaj | collected 2018-10 | reverse complement strand
TTCAGCCAGATATTCTCCGTAGAAATAGTTGATACTCCCTTCGAGCGCACGGCCAAAGGGAGTATCAAAAGGCATCTGTATCAGTAATACCTACTTGGTAATCACAACGTACTCTCCGGGAGCGATGGAAAGCTCGCAGGGGCTCTCTATATTCTCTCCGGTGAAGTGGTTTTTGTAAGCACCGGGAAGGTTGAATACAGGGTTGTAGGGTTCCTTGCCAAAGTTGGCTATCACAATTACCTGGTTGTCTTTCACTTCACGTGAGAAAGCGACCACGGTCTCGGGAACCGGAACCTCCCACCAGGTTATCTCTCCTCCCCTCTCGCCGGCTGCAAGGGCGGGGTTGCCATGCTTGAGTTCAACAAGCTTTTTCCAGAACGAGGTGTACTCGTTGGCGCTCCAGTCCGTGATGGGATCTTTCTCGAAGAAGGCCAGACGGCGGTTCAGGCCAATCTCCTGACCGGTATAGATGAGCGGCTGGCTGCCGGGAAGCGTGAAGCAGAGGACTGCGCATGCGTTGGCGTAGATGCCCTCGCGCTCGAACTCGGTACCGGCCCATGAATTCTCGTCATGGTTGGAGGTGAAAGTGAGGCGGAATGCCTGCTTCCCGAAGCGCTCCAGGTCACGTGCAACATAATCCTTGAGGTCCTGGACTGTCTTGTTTCCCTGTGAGAGGCTGTTCAGAAGGTGATGGAGTTCCCAGGCGTAGTTGGCGTCGAAGGTCTCCAGGGGATCTGCAAGGTTTTCGCGCTCTGCCTCTGCAAGGAGATAGATTTCCGGGTAGTCCTTGTTCATCTTGGGGAGGATTCCCTTCCAGAATTCTGCAGGGACCTCGCCGGCGGCGTCGCAGCGGAAGCCGTCCACTCCCTTCTCAAGCCAGAAACGCATTGCATCGTCCTGGGCCCACCAGACTTCCTGGTTCTCATAGTTGAGGGAGCGGGTGTCTGTCCAGTCGTATTCCCAGATGGCGTTGCCGTCTGCGTCTCTCTCGTAGAAATCCGCGGGCTTTTCGCTCATCCAGACGTGGTCCGGTGCGGTCTGGTTGGCCACCCAGTCAAGGATTACCTTGAAACCGAGCGCATGGGCGGCATCCACGAGGCTCTGGAAATCGTCCATGGTGCCAAACTCCGGATTTACCTTCTTGTAGTCCGATATTGCATAGTAGGAGCCAAGGCTGCCCTTGCGCTCTACGGTGCCTATCTCATACATGGGCATGAGCCAGAGGACGTCCACGCCAAGCTCTTTCAGGCGGGGAAGCTGGGCCTCAACGCCGGCAAAAGTACCTTCCGGCGTGAACTGGCGGATATTCACTTCGTAAACTACGGAGCTGTATGTCCACTCCGGATGGAGGCTCTGCTTCTTGCAGCAGGAAGCCATTGCCAGCACTGCGGCGGCGATAACAAGGATCTTTTTCATATCGGTTTAGCGTTTGAATTCAACTACAAGGGCACTCTTGGGGCCAATCTTTACACCATTCTCAAGGACGATGTTCTCTCCGGTGAGGACGTTCCTGCCGTTTACCGGACCGGAAACGAACTCCGAATAATGGTCCCAGTCAAGGGTGCGGTCTTCAAAGGTGTTGTTGACGTATACGAATACAGCATCGTCATCCGTATAGCGGAAGAAGGAGTATGTATTGTCTGTAATGTTGCGGGAACCCACGTTCCTGCGGGAAAGGAAATGAAGCGTCTTTCCTTCCTGAACGGCCTTGCAGCCCTTTCTCCACTGGAAAAGGGTACGGGTATAGTCGTGAAGGTCTGCGGCCGATGCGTACATTGCAGGGGCGCTTGCACGGCCATCGGCAGAGAAAAGGTCTATGCTGTCCCCTTCCCAGCCGCCGGGGAAGTCTATGCGCTTTGCTCCGTCGTGGCTCTGGCAGTCCTTGCGTTCCAGGAACATCATCTCGTCACCGTAATAGAGCTGGGGAATGCCGCGGATGGTAGCAAGGAGGGTAATGATGAGCTTCATCCTTGCAGGATCCTGGCGGAGGATGTCACCGGTGCGGGCGTGGTCGTGATTGGCGAAGAAGGTCATCATGTGACTGAGGTCCTTGTACACGAAATCCTGGCCCAGGACAGTGTAGATGCGGGTCATGCCCTCATCCCACCATACCTGGTCCTCGCACATGGCGGTAATCATGGCGTGCTCCAGAGGGAAGTCCATGATGGACGGGAGGTTGGAGTTGAAGCCGTTCTTGTTGGGATTGCCCTTCTGCCAGTAGGCAACCTGCGGGATATTCATATCCCAGCACTCTCCCACTATGTTGAAGTTGGGATACTCTTCAAGCACGGCCTTGCACCATTTGCTCATGGGTTCCGGCTCGTTGTACGGATAGGTATCCACGCGGAAGCCGTCCAGGCCTGAATACTCTGCCCACCATACGGCCCACTGCTGGAAGTACCTGAGTACAAACGGGTTGTCCAGGTTCATGTCCGGCATGCTGGGAACAAACCAGCCGCTCTCCTGACGGTCCCTGTCAACCTTTGCAGCATTGGGATCCATATACACGGAGAACAGGGCGTTCATCTGCATATATGGCTCGTTCACATGGTACCAGTCCTTGAAAGGAGCGTCCTCCATCCACCAGTGCGCCGTGCCGCAGTGATTGGTGACGATGTCCATAATCACCTTGATTCCCCTCTTGTGGCATTCGTCCACAAAGGTCTTATAGTGCTGGTTGTCGCCAAAGCGGGGGTCGATGTGATAATAGTCCGCGCATGCGTATCCGTGATAGGACTCATGGGACTGGTTATCCAAGAGCAGCGGCGTGCACCAGATGGCGGTGGCGCCAAGGTCTGCTACGTAATCCAGATGGTCTATCATACCCTGGATATCGCCGCCGTGGCGTGCCACGGGGTCTTTCCTGTCAACGGCGTCCGGGGTCTCGGGGACGTTCCAGGGACGGGCGCTGCCGTCAAAGTATTCCCCGCCCTGCCACTGCGTGTCATTATCCGTGAATGCCGATGCAAAGCGGTCAGGCATAATGAGATAAATCATATCGGCAGTGGTGTAGCTGAGTCTTTCGCGGCTTCCGGCCTCGCGCTCGCGTATTATATAAGGGTACTTGAAAGACTCCTCTCCGCGGGTGAAAACCAGGTTGTACTCCCCTGCCTTCCGGACCTCCATGTCCAGGAAGAGGTAGTTGGGGCTGTCGGCCTTGTGAACCGCCTTTACCTTGAGGCCCTTACCTTCTACGGTAACGTCAAAGGCCCCTATCTCCGGTCCCTGCACCAGAAGCTGAAGAGGGGTTGTCATTCCCGTCCACCAGGAAAGCGGTTCCACACGGGAAACCTGATTGGCCGATGCCTCCGGGACGGAAGAATAATCGGCCTTGGGGGCACATGAGAAAAGGGCTGCCGCAAGGGCAAGTACCAAAACTATACGCTTCATATGCTAATAATTCTTGAACAATTCAATTACACCTGTAGACTTGCCGTCCTTGAAGGCGCCGTATGCATAGCCGTTCCGGCTTTGCTCACTCTCCGGCTCCCACCAGAACACTCCCTTGAACCAGTCCTGGCCCTTTACCCCGTCCAGAACATACTGGAACGCGGCTTTGGCCTTGTCCGGCTCCGATGCCGGCATGCCGAACTCCACCAGCATTACAGGCTTTTTGAACTTCTGGTTCAGTTTTGCAAAATTCTCAACAGCTGCTTTGCAGAAAGGAGTCCAGTCCGGATATCCGCCGTCCTGCCAGTAGGAAGGATAGAGAGAAAGACCTATCATGTCGTAGCTGGCCGCACCTACAAGGCCGTAGAACCACTCGTTTGCGGCATACTCCTGGGCATTGCTGTGATGAAGGATTACAAGTGCCGACGGAAATATCTCCTTGACGGCCTTGTAACCGGCATTGGCAAGGGTGACAAAGCCCTGGGCAGACTGGCTTGAAACGCTGCCGTTAGGCCAGCACATGCCAGTATTGGTCTCGTTTCCAACCTGGACCCAAGCCACATCTATCTTATTGTCTTTCAGGAGCTGAAGTACCTCTTTGGTGTGTGCTTCAAGGGCGGAGGCCATCTCCCTCACATTCATGTCTTTCCACGCTGCCGGAGGGTTCTGCTTGCCCGGATCCGCCCACCAGTCGGAATAGTGGAAATCTATCATGAGGGCCAAGCCCTGTTTACTCGCACGCTTCGCCTTTTCAAGTACATCTTCCTTGTTGCACCAGCCGTCGGCGGGGTTTACCCAGACGCGGAGGCGTATGGCGTTGCAGCCAAGTTCCTTCATGAGGGCCGTACACTCCATGGGGAGGCCGCTTGGAGAGAAGAATCCATAGCCCTTGCTCTCCATCTCAGTAACCCAGCTGATGTCCGCACCCTTTGCAAATGACGGGACAGAAACAGTCTCAGGGGTTTTATTCTCTTCTTTTTTTCCGCCTGTTTCCGGCATCTGGATACAGGATACCGCCGCCAGAAGGCAGATTGCGGGTAAAAGTCTCATTATCTATTGTTTATATACTACCGATGAATATGCGCCTACAGTGATGCCGTTTCCGGTTTTTCCGACGGTTCCGTTGGAGACCAGTTCATTCTCCGTAGAATAACCTGAAACCTGGACGTTCACATTTGCGCCGCCGAAATTATGCACTACCAGCACCTTTTCGTCTCCGGCATTCATCTCCCACATGCCTATGGCGTTGTTGGTTGATTTGATTTCCTTGATGGTACCCGCAGCCAAAGCCTTGGAAGAGTTCCTGGCGGCGGCGAACTTCTTGTAGACATTCAGGATGGAAGCGTTGTTCGCCTGCTGGGCCTCCACGGAAATATCGGCAGTGAGCATGGAATTGTCCACCTTGTTCTCCACTCCCTTCTTTGCACACTGGGTTCCGGCCTTGTCCCATAGGATTGGCGTACGGACATACTCGTCGCCGCCGTCCTTGGTGCCCCAGTAGCCCAGTTCCTCACCCTGGTAGATGAACGGCTTTCCGGGAACTGTGAGGAGCACGGCGGCTGCAAGTTTCTGCTTGTCCAGGCTCCTGCCAATCTCGGAGGAGAAACGGTTCTGGTCGTGGTTGCTGAGGAAGAAGGAGGTAACGGCGTCGGGACGCTGGGCCGTATGGTCCGACACGAATCCGCCCACTGCGGTGGCAAAGCCGTTGGCATTGACGCCCTTTATGGCATCGCGGAGCTTGTAGCCGAAGTCGAACTCGAAGCAGGAGGTAAGGCCCTTGTAGTAGGTTTTCTCTATGTTGTGGCCGTCCCATGCCTCAGCTACCATAAATATATTGTCGCTGTGGCCGGCAGCCTTGTACGTTGCGTTGCAGTGATCGTACCACTTGCCCAGCAGAGTAATGTTGGAAGTATTGTTGTAGGAGCCGATACCGCCGCAGATGTGCTTTACTGCATCCAGACGGAATCCGTCTACTCCCATGTTGATCCACTTGTCGGCCGATGCAGCAAGGTCCTTGAAGCAGGGATTGTTCTCTGCCTGGGAGACATCGCCGTAGTTCAGGTCCGGCATCCAGTCACTGAAGCAACCCATGTAATATAAGGTTTCAGTGGAGACGTTAGTGAGTTCAACCTTATACCGGCCATTGCCCGTGAATGACATGTCTGCACCGTCGCCAACCAGATCCACGGTGGAACCTTCCTGGATTGTGGTTGCGGTCTTGGCGCCGAACTTGGAACCGGCATCCCAGTTGGCGTACTTGCGCACCAGAATGCCCCACTGGCCGTTGATGTCCATTACCAGATAATAGGTACCGTCGCTCTTCTTGACGAATTTGACGGTCTTAGGGTCCACGCCATCCTGCCACATATAAAGATTCCAGCTATCAGTTCCGCTGGTTACGCTTTCAGAGGTCTTGTTGATGGTAAGCTTAGGGGAACCGCTGGTAACCTGCTTCCACTCTCCGGAATTGTATGAAGTTCCCTTAAGCATAGGGAAATTCTTGTAATCCGTAGAGGGATTGGAGCTGAAGAAATAGTAATCCCTGTACTTGCTGGAAGGATTGGAAACGGCCTCCTGGAACCAGGGATTGTATTTTCCGCTGTGATTAAGGACATAGTCCATATAGATGGATATACCCTTGGCGTGTGCTGCGGCGAGAAGTTCCTTGAAGTCTGCCTCCGCCTTTTCCTTGGTCTTCTGCCCAACCGCATAGAGCGGATTCAGGGAATAGTAGTCGTTCACGTCATATGCGTGATATGAGCTTGTGGGATGCGCAGGAGAAAGCCACAGGGCGGTTACGCCAAGTGCGTCAAGATAATCCAGCTTATTCTGGATACCCTTGAAATCCCCTATTCCGTCGCCGTCACTGTCTGCGAAAGAATAAATCAGAAGCTGATATGTAATGCTGGAAAGCTTGTCGGTGACAACAGGCGTGGTGTTTTCACCACCGCCATTGCCATTACCATTTCCACCGTGGTTGAAATCAGGCACTTTGATGCATGAAACTGCAATCGCAAATGCCAAAAGGGAGTAAATAAGCTTTTTCATCATGGTTATACACTGTTTAAATGGCAGACGGGAGTCCGGTCAGGGGCTCCCGTCCGAAAAACAGGTTTACTTCACTTCAATTGTGATGGGCTTGCTCTGGACGTCATAGCCGTCCTTGTTACTCCAGCTGTAAACCTTGATAGTCGAGCCCTTGGTAACCTTCATGTCACCAATGGGGATACTGACCTCTACCTCAACATAAGACGCACTGTTAAGACCAGCAAAAGTAACGTTCGAGGTCACGGTTCCGCTCATAGCACTGCCGTTAAACGCCGTTGCAATTGCAGGGGCATCTGATGTGCCGGCAAAAGGCTTGATGTAGAACCAGGACTCAAGTCCGGGAACGCCGTCCTTTGTTTCGCCAGTTTCGGAATTGTTATCCGCATCTACGTCATAGTAGAAATATCCGCCGTTATTCCAGATAGCTGCGCGGTTATCCCTCTTGGAGTAGAAATAAAGATTGGTTCCGTCACTCGTTGCCTTGAACTCCATATATACAGGGGTCTCGGCCTCGCTGGCAACACCAGTGGTAACAGCTGCCCAGTCGCTCATGTCACCGTCGATAGTGATTGAAGGAGCAGCCGCACCGCTACTGAGGGTTGCGGTACCGGCATTGAAGTCAAGAGTGAGCTTCTGGCCTGCAGTGACTGCTACCCTTTCCTGGTCGCCGCCAAGACCGCGGTATGCAATCTTGCCGTCGAAGAAGACGTACTCAGTCTTCCACCAGTCGAACCAGCCGTTGCCGGTGATACCATCGGTTGCCACGGAAGGAACAACCTTGGTGGCAAGACGTACGGCTTCACTGTTGTTGGTAACGGTTGCGACTAAAGTCTGGCCTTCGGCCACAAACTTCACCACATTTGCACCGTTGTAGTCCCAGGCATCTGCACCCCAGGCATCACCAATACCATAAACCTCTGCGGGAGAGATCTCTACGGTGTTGTCTGCAGCATCGATGTAAACCGTGTAGAAACCGTCCTCGGCAACAAAGCAGTTACCATCGGAAACAGTGTAACCCACAGTGCCTGCGCCGGTAAAGTCACCGGACCAAGCCTTCTGGGCGCAGAACTTGAAGCCCTGGGTATGGTCGAACCACCTGGTTAGCCAGAACTTACCCTGGGTGCCCCATACGGGAACGAGCTCTGCAACTCCTGCATCGTCCCAGCTCCAACCGCCAAACTGTGCACCAATCATGTACATAGTGGTAGGAAGAGCGGGAGCGTCGCCTACATACTCACCTTTCAAGGTGATTGTTTCGGCAGTTGCATCGTATACCAGCTGGATCTTGGCTTCACGTCCGACCTTGATGTTGGCGCCGTTGGCTTCCACTGCGAAGGCTTCACCAAGCTCTGCAAAGGTACCGCCACGGTTAACTGCCCAGTCTTCGTTGACACGGATCTTGATTTCGTCGGTAGCAGAAACAGTGATTTCCTTGCTCTCCAGGAGGCCGTCGGCATTCTGGTAAAGGATCACATCGGGAGCGCTCCAGCTGTTGATGGTGCCAACAACACCCCAGTAATTGAGGGCAGCGCCGGCTTCATTGACGATGATGACCTCGCAGTCGGGACGATAGTAGATATCGAAGGTGCCGGCACCGGGCTTGATGTTGGCGCCGCCGTCTTCTGCCTTCACGGGCACACCCACGACAGTCATACCGCCACGGTTTACTGCCCAATCCTGGTTGTAACGGATCTTGATCTCATCGTCTGCGGTGAGGGTCACGTTCTTGGCAACCAGGAACAGACCGTCTTCCTTGAGAGCGATATCAGGGGTTCCGCCCCATCCGTTGATGGTACCTACAACACCCCAGCCAATCTCATCAACGACAATAGTGGCAGCGGTAGGATCGTAAGTAACCACATATGTACCCGCAGGAACGTTGATATTGGGACCGTCCTGAGATACTGCAGCGAAAGGCTCGCCAATGGTTACGAGTGTACCACCCACGCTTTCTGCCCAGTCGTGATTGTGACGGATCTTGAATTCGCCGTCAAGCTTGGTTGCAGGAGATACCCACTTACCGTCGGTGAGGACCATGTCAACATCACCGGCCCAATCGTTGAATGCGCCGATCAGTGACCATACTTCGCCGTTGGAGACGGTAATCTTGAGAGCATCGAGATCCAGGACAACCTTGTAGAAGCCAGCGGGAACTTTGATGTTGTCGCCACCGGCAACTGCATCGAAGGGCTCGCCAAGGGCCACGAAGGTGCCACCGTAGTTATCATCCCAGCCGCCATCCTTGCGCCACTTGAACTCGGTCTCCGCCTCGGCGGTGATGAATGCCGTCCAGACATTACCCTCATTGGTGGCAAGGACATCGTTCTCCCAGTCGCCGTTGAGGCCGATGATGTTCCATCCCTTTACCTCAACAGGCTCCGGTTCGGGTTCAGGTTCTTCTGCAACTATCTTGGCAGAAATCTTGAGGCCGCAGGCTGCGGTAACCTTTGCGGAAGTGGCAGCGGGATCTACGAACAGGTCGTAGACACCTTCTGCACCAACCTTCACGTTGGGACCGTCCTGAGATACTGCAAAGTCTGTATCAAGGCCGCCGAAGTCACCGCCCAGGTTCACGGTCCAGGCCTTGTCCTGACGGAACTTGAACTCGTCGTCACCGCCAAGGGCTACGCCGAAGGCTGCGCTTACGGTGCCGTTGCTGACCATGTCGATATCGCCGTCCCAGCTGATGCTGTACTTGGACAGGGAGCCGATGACGGTCCAGTTGGTCTCCTGAGTGAACTCGGGATAAGGATCGTAACCAGCTGCGACGATTGCGGTACCGCTTTCGTGCAGGAAGAGATCGTAGACGCCGTCAGCGGTAATCTTGATGTTGGCACCATCCTGTGCCACGGCAAATTCTTCACCAAGGTTGGCGAAGTCACCGCCAAAGTTGATGGTCCAAGCCTGATCCTTGCGGAACTTAACCTCGTCACCGCTCTTGAGGACTACGTGAGCTGCAACATGGTTGCCATTACCGTCGGTCCACATGTTGAGGTCGCCGTCCCAGCTGATGCCATAGGCGGCCATGGAACCGATGAGGCTCCAGTCAGACTTCTGGGTGTACTCCTCGTACGGGCTGCCCACCTGCTCAGGAATCTCAACAAGGAAGGATGCGATACCCATGTGCTTCTCTGAATCCACGAAGCCGTTGATACCGTTGTCCTTGGAAGCGTCCTGAATTGTGGCACGGACTGCGAGTTCTACCCTTGCAGTCTCACCCTCTTTCTTGCCAAGGGAAACCAGGGCCTTGGAAAGATTTACCTTCTTAAGGATAAGGGTGCTGCCGTCGTCGGAAGTGGTGAGGCTCTTGCTGACCTCGGAGCCGTCAAGGGCTACGATGGCCAGGGTATGCCTGGTGGCCATTTTCTCGTTGAAACCTACCTCAATCTTGGCAGGCAGGTAGTTGACGGTAATCTCTTCTTCACCAAAGGAATATGAGCCAAGGGAAGGAGGAGTAATCTTTGAAGGATCAAAGACCGCCACTTCATCCTCCGGGAAACAGGACACGGCCATAAGGGCCATAAGACCTGCGGAGAGAATTGCTAATACTTTTTTCATATCTGTAGTTATTTATTATTCAGCGGCAACATTATAGCCATCGTTCTGGACGAGCTTGGTGTTGGCGAGAAGGTCGCTGTCCGGAATCGGGAACAGATTCCTGTAGCTCTCAACTGCCTTGCCGTTAATGTCAGTATCGCTGCCCTTCCACTGCCAGAGATATGCGTCGGTAGTGAACTGGCCGAAACGGATGAGGTCGTTGCGCCTCCAGCACTCCTGATAAAGTTCGCGTCCGCGCTCATCAAGGATCTGCTGAAGATTAGGAGTAGCAATAGCGGTAAGTCCGGCACGGGCACGCACATCGTTGAAGCCTTTGTAGCCGTCAACGGAAGCGCCACGGGCCTCGCACTCAGCTGCCATGAGAAGAACGTCGGCATAACGCATCATGGGGAAATCGGTATCTACGAAACCGGCTTCCTTACCAGGATTGCCGTCAGACTTCATGTTGAGGAACTTCTGGAAACCGAAACCGTTCTTGAACTCGCCGATATCGGTGATGTCCTTGACGTGCTGGTTGGTGCAGAAGAGCTTTCTGGCATCGCCGTCTGCGAACTTGTCGTAGAACTGAGGAGTTGTGCGGAGACCGCCCCAACCGGAGGAGATGCCAATCTCGGAAACATCGTAACCGTCACCTGTGGAGGCGAAGATGATGTAGTTGGTGGCACCGTAGCTGGTGGTGTTCACACCGTCCTGCTCAACGGCGAAGATGATTTCGTCGGTGCACTTGTCATTGTCGGCCAGGAAGAGTTCCTGATAGGCGCTGTACTTGCCTCCTGTGGAAGTTTTGTGCAGGCTGTAGCCGTCGGCCATGAGGCTCTTGAGGATGTCTGCGCACTGGCTGTATGCGGCAGTGCCAGTATAGACCTCAGCGTTGAGGTAAAGCTTTGCAAGGAGGAACTTGGCAGCACCCTTGCTGGCGCGGCTTGCGGTAGCGCCCTTGGCAGGGAGAGTGCTGTTGTTTACAAGGTCTTTGAGCTCATTCTCAAGCCATGCATAGAGGTCTGCCCTCTTGATCTGGTCCGGATTCACGCCCACGATTGCGGTTTCATCGGCAAAGGGAACGTTTCCGAAGTTGTCTATTGCATGATAGTATGCAATGGCGCGGAGGAGACGGGCCTCGTCTATCATCTGCTGCTTGGTGTCAAATTCCACGGGAGAATTCTTAGCCTCGCGGATGAACTCGTTTGCCATGCCCACCTGCATGAAGATACGGGAATAGAAAGCGTAGATGAAGCTGTCGTCCGTAGTCCAGTTCAGGTAGTGGAAGTTCTTGATGGTCTGGTCGTTCCAGCCGCAGACAGACTCATCGGTGGTGAGTTCTGAGTGGTGGTACAGACCACGGATGTACTGGGAAGCACCGCCGTCAAGACCGGAGATGGACGGAGAACCGTTGGCACCGTAATAACCGGAGGTGGCGAAGCCCAGATAAACGCCGGCAAGGAAATCCTGGAAGGAGGCCTCGTCTACGAGGGCCTTGTCAGCGGTATTGGCGTTGGGGTCGATAGGAGTTACGTTGAGGTCGCCTACGCAGGAACTTGCGAAAAGACCAGCAGCGATAATAAGGATACCGGAAATATATTTAAGTGTTTTCATATCGCCGACAGAATTAGAAGTTTAACTTGATACCGGCAACGAAGGTACGGGGACGGGGATACATGGTTCCGTCGATACCGCCGTAAACTTCAGGATCGATACCGTCATACTTTGTAAAGGTGCAAAGGTTCTGGATGGTACCGAAGACGTTGACGTTGAAGGGACGATCCTTTACAAGGCTGAACTTGGTGGGCACGTTGTATCCCACGGTAAGGTTGTCAAGTTTCAGGAAGGAGCCGTCGCGTACATAGTAATCTGACAGGTACTGGGCCTGGGAGAAGCGGGACTCGTTTGCACTCTCGAGACGGTTACCGATGAAGGAGTTGGTCCAGAGGTCGGCGAGCATTTCAGTATCGGAAGCGACGTTGTTGTACACCCAGTTGCCAAGGGAGGCGTGACCGGAGAGGGCCACAGTGAGGTTCTTATAGGTGTAAGTGGTGTTGAAACCGAAGGTGAAGTCTGCGAAAGGCTTGTGATAGAAGTACTTATCGTCAGCGGTAATCTGGCCGTCGTTGTTGCGGTCAACATAGACGCCGTTGATAGGCTTGCCGTTCACGTCATAAACCTGCTGGTACACATAGAACACGTTCATAGGCTGTCCCACCTGGAACATCTGGACGTTGTTACCTGTACCGCCGGAGATTCCGCCGGTCTCTACGCCGGTGGCGTCCTTATCGGAAGCGGTGAGCTTGGTGATCTTATTGTTGTTGTAAGCCACGTTGGCACCTACGGTCCAGCTCCTGTCACGGGTCTCAACCAGGACGGCGTTGATGTCCAGCTCGACACCCTTGTTGGTCATGGAACCGATGTTGGTGTTGAGGTAGTTGGTGAGGTTGGAAAGTGCAGGGACAGGGATGTAGTTGAGAATGTCCTTGGTGTCTCTCTTGTAGAAATCGAGGGCGCCGGTGACGCGGTCGTTCTTGAGACCCCAGTCAAAACCAAGGTTGTAGGTTGTGGTGGTCTCCCAGCGGAGGTCTGCGGAATAACCCAGAGCTGCGATAGGATTTGTATAACCGGCAGCGTTGGTGAAGTAGTAGGAACCAAGCTGAGTGGTCAGGAACTGTGCGAAGGTGTCATAGTATCCACCCACGGACTGCTGACCGGTCTGGCCCCAGGAAAGACGCATCTTCAGGGAAGAAAGCTTGTCTGCATAAGCGGCGAAAGCGTTTTCCTTGAGGAGGTTCCAACCGAAAGCCACGGACGGGAAGAGACCCCACTTGTGATTCTGGAAACGGGAAGTACCATCGGCACGGAGTGTGGCGGTGAGGAGATACTTGTCGGCAATGTTGTAGTTTGCACGGCCGAAGAAGGAGATCAGGTAAAGCTCGCCCTTACCTACGCTCTCACCAAGGGATGCCTCATCGGAGATACGGTATGACTTGCTCTCATTCTCGCTGTAGAAATGCTGCCAGGAATAACCGGCCATGAGGTCAAGGTTGGTGTCGCCGAAGTCGTCGTTGTAGTCACCATAGAATTCCAGGGTGGTGTTGCGACGGTTGTAGGAATAGTCGGTATGGGAACCGCCACCGGACTGGTTGGTGTTGTGGTAAGAGGCCTCGGAGCCCTGTGCCAGCTCTGTGACACCGGAGCTCTTTGCACCGTCGATACCCAGGTTCAGGTTCAGGCGGAGTTTCTCGAAGCCCTGGACCTTATAGTCGAACTGGGCGTTTCCGATGAAACGGAGAGCAGTTGCATAGTCCTGCTTTGCCTCAAGGAGGGCAACAGGGTTCATGGTAGCCATGGTGTTGATGTTGCCGGAACCGTCATACCAGGTGGTATAACCGTTAAGGCCGTTCTCATCGTACACGGGCTTGGTAGGATCATAGTGATTGGCTGCGCCGATAGCGTCCTGGTTTGCGTACTTGTTCACTGCCCAGGTGCCCTTTCCGTTCAGGTTCACGGTGAGGTGCTTGTCAAGGAAGGAAGGAGCAAGGTTCATGGACAGGGTTGCACGGTCCATTGCAGAACCCTTGAGGGTACCGTTCTGATCAGTGAAACCACCGGAAATACGGTAAGGAAGGCTTCCGAGGCGGCCGTTCAGGCTCACGTTCACATCCTGGGTGGGAGCTACATGGTAGATTTCCTTCTGCCAGTCTGTGTTGTAGAGAGTCCCGTTAAGACCAAGATTGGCCTCTGCGGTGGAATTGGCACCGTAGAAATCACGGATAAGGTTGAGGATACCATCCCTATCCTGAAGTTTCTGGTACTTGGCGATGGTAGCCAGGGAGAAGGTGTAGTCTATAGCCACCTGAGGAACTGTAGTGGCGTTCTTGGCGCCCTTCTTGGTGGTGATGACGATAACACCGTTGGATGCACGGGAACCGTAGATGGCGGTTGAGGAAGCATCCTTGAGGACGGTGAAGCTCTCGATATCTTCCGGGTTGATGGAAGACAGAGGATCGCTCATACCGGCAATGCCATCATTGGACACGGGCAGACCATCGATAACGATGAGCGGGGTCTGGTCTGCGCTGAGGGAGGAGGTACCACGGACACGGATGGTGGCGCCTGCGCCAGGCATACCGGAACCGGAGGTAACCACGACACCTGCGCTCTTACCGCGAAGCATGTCTGCGGGGGTGGTGATGACACCTTTGTTTACTTCGTCTGCGCGTACGGTTGAAACGGAACCGGTAAGGTCACTCTTTTTGACCGTACCGTAACCGATCACCACGACCTCGTCAAGGAAATGGGTGTCTTCCTCCAGCAGGATGCGGGCGGGGACAGCCGAGGCCTTGAAGGTCTGGGATGCATAACCGATGCAGCTGATTTCAATGGTGGCGTTGGCATTGCTGACGCGAAGGACGAAATCTCCGTCCAGGCCGGTGGAGGTACCGTTTGTGGTACCTGCCTCCATGACCGTGGCTCCGATTACGGGGCCCATTGCGTCCTCAACCACGCCTTTAACCTGGTATCCGCCCTGGGCGAATACTGTAGCAGTTACTGC
>JAEEGH010018859.1_pt1 | contig 14536 bp, 10 predicted proteins | sample 9134181 | NCBI WGS metagenome assembly JAEEGH01 (sample SAMN16246544, study PRJNA631951) | gut metagenome | biome: gut microbiome; feature: rumen; material: DP-attached | host: Bos | place: Iran: Karaj | collected 2018-10 | reverse complement strand
AAGCTTAATACTTCTGAAGCATAATACTCATCAATCAGTTTATCAAACAATGTGGATTCTGTTGCGACTTCCGCTGTACCATTAGCATAATTATGATAGCCCTCATCCTCAGCCGCTGAATAATTTACTATAGATTCTTCTGTTACAACATATTCCCCTGATGCCTTGTCAATATGCGCCTTCTGTACTGAATTTCTCATGCACAGCAAAAGACTGTTATCACTGGTCACAGCGATTGGATAAGCTGTACCGCCACTCTGTACTGTTGTAACTCTTTCAACAGAACCATCTTTTTGAATATAGATGGAAGCCTCATAGGTTCCCTGATGTCCTTCAAGATCATCAAAGGTATAGCTTGTTACAAGAAGTGCATTCTCTCCCTCGCAGACAGGAGCATAGGCATATGACTGTCCTGCATGAAGGGAACTGATCAGTTCCTCAAAAGAAGCTGTTGCCTTCTGCTCCGTTTCCGTGGAAGCTGTTGCATCCTGTGTAGAATCTGTTGTAGATGCTGTCTCCTGTGTAGCCTCTGTGACAGCTGTCTGAGAGCTGTCACCATTCTGAACCTCCGCATTTCCGCATCCAATGATGGATGTTGCCAATACTGCTGTTGCAAGTACTGTAGCAATTACTTTTGTTTTCATAATCTCTCCCTTGTCTCTCTTGTCTCTTTTTAATTATATTGTAAAGTACTGATCTAATGAATCAACTACTGTAAAGTCGTCAGCCACATCGTAAATTGCACCATTCTGTACGTATACCGGAAGAATGATATATGAGCTAGCGTCTTCTGCGCCATTCGGGGAAACGTGAAGGATCGCATATCCTTCGCCATCCTGCATATCTGCCTCATATTCAACAGTAAAAACATTTCCTTCCATCCATGCATCCTGAACCAGTGTTGAATCCTCAAAGTCCATTGCAGTGACCTCAACTGCTTCATTATTGATAGTTGTCATAATGTAAGCCATGCCTTGATCTGCGTAGTAGCGAACATCAATATCATTTCCGCTCTCCTGTGTGTTTTCTGTTGTAACAGGCTCGCCGTTTATTGTTTCTGTTACAGTTGTCTCTCCATCTACTGTTTCTGATGTGTAACTATATGAAGTTGTATTTCCATCAGTTGTTGTAGATACGTTGAACTCTGTTGTTGATGTGTTCTCTGAAGAACAAGCACAAAGTCCGGTTACAAGAATAAGTGATGCTGCTAAGATAGATAATTTTTTCATTTTTTACTCCCTCTCATCTCTAGAAAATTTGGTTTATTTTTTAATACAAGAAATAATTTATCACACACTTTATCACACAAATGTCACACACAAATTTATCCGGTACTGTGATTTCAATTGCATTCATTTTGCATTTCTGATTTCCTGTAACCATAACAAGTATTGTATATCCATTGTTTTCACATCTCCTCTTTGATTATTCTTCCATTAATATCTGTAATCCCAAAAAAAAGAGTTCCAAAACATAATCGCTTCAGAACTCTTATGATTCTTTGTACTGTATTAACAGTCCCATTATTTAATTCTGTTCAACAATCCACTTATCTGAGCTGCTCTACTTCATAAGCTGAGATATCTCCAACAGCATAAATAACACCTTCATCAGTCATGATGTAACGACCGTTGCCGGACTCAAAATATGTAAATGTTACTCCACTAACATTGTATCTCTCAGCATATGATGCGCCATCAAGCTTGTAAGGAGCTACAGTATATGTACCGTAGAATTTCACATCACCATCACGGAGGTATGCGATATCCTGTTTACCGTTATTGTACAATGCACAAATGATTTCACCGCCATCATTATTTGTTCCGTATAATCCGATAACAAACTGTGACTGCTTAACTGAAGAAGCAGGTACCTCTGCTGCAAATGCTGTGCATGTCATTGCCTGGAAAAAGATTCCCATTCCTAATGCGATTGCTGTAAGTGCTTTAAATATTTTTTTCATTTCTTCTCCCTCTCATTCATAAGAAAATTTTGTTGTGTTTAAATCACAAAAAATAATTTAGCACTTGCTTTATCACACTTATATCACACAACAAAAAAAAGGAGTCACCTGACTCCCTTTCATCTCATCATCATATCCAGCAGTTTCCTATATTCCTCATAGCTTACATACTCGCCGCCCATGCTTTCCAAGTGGTCTGTGTGGAACTGGCAGTCAATCATTACATAGTCGTTTTCCTGCAGCGCCTGGGCAAGTCCAATGAGCGCCAGCTTCGAGCCGTTTTCCATGTCTGAGTACATGCTCTCGCCAAAGAAGCATCTTCCAAGGCTAACTCCATAGAGACCGCCTGCAAGCTCACCATCTATATATGCCTCAGCGCTGAGGGCCAGGTTGTGGGTAGCAAGGTTTGCATAGGCTTTCTCCATGTCTGTGGTTATCCAGGTTCCGTCTCCGACAAACTCCCTCTTTTCCCTGCATCTGTGCATGGTATGAGCAAAATCCCTGTTAAACTCCACCTTTACATCATGCTTTCTCATGAACTTTTTCATGGAGTGAGATATGTGGATGTTTTCAGGCCTTATGATATACCTTGTCTTTGGACACCACCACAATATTGGCTCTCCCTCGCTGTACCATGGAAAAATCCCATTGGAGTACGCAAGAACAAGCCTGTCAAGGGACAGGTCGCCTCCGATTGCAAGAAGGCCGTCATCCCGTGCAAGATCAGGTCTTGGAAAAGAGATTTCGTTGTCATCAAGTGAATATACCGGCATCAGCTTACTACCACAAACTCCTTGTTTTTGACGGAAAGCTTTATCTTTCCGCCGTTTTTAAGCTTTCCAAAAAGTATCTCATCGACAAATAATGGCTTTATATCATTTCTGATTATTCGGTCTATCTCTCTTGCGCCGAACTCCTGACTGACGCCTCGAATCTTAAGCAGATCCCGGGCTTTCTTGTCAGCCGAAAACGTAATCTTTTTAAGTGCAAGCTGAGCGGAAAGTTCTTTTAATTTCTTATCCACGACTCTGCCTGCCATATCATCATCCATGCTGTTGAATACCACAATCTTGTTAAGTCTGTTTCTGAATTCCGGTTGGAAAGTATTCTTAACCGCCTCGGTAAGAACGCTTTCATCCATGCTCTCACTGATGAATCCGATTCCGCTCTTCCCAAGCTTGTTGGCTCCTGCATTTGACGTCATTATGATTATCACATTTCTGAAATCAGCTTTTCTGCCCTGGTTGTCAGTAAGTGTGGCATAATCCATAACCTGAAGAAGCACATTGTAAATGTCAGCATGAGCTTTCTCAATCTCATCAAGAAGGAGAACGCAGGAAGGATTTTTCCTTATCGCTTCTGTGAGAATACCCCCTTCTTCATATCCGACATATCCTGCTGGCGAGCCAATAAGCTTTGCAACAGCATGTTTCTCGCCATATTCACTCATGTCAAATCTTATGAGTTTTACACCAAGCTCATCTGATAAAATTCTTGCAACCTCTGTCTTACCAACTCCTGTAGGTCCCACAAACAGAAGGCTCCCAAGAGGTTTGCCATCTTCATTAAGCCCTGCTTTTGAAAACTTAACAGCGTTTACAACCTGGCTTATTGCCTCATCCTGTCCAAATATCTTATCCTTAATGCGCTCTTCCAGAGTCTCAAGTCCTGCAGCGTCATCAGTGTCCACTGTCTCAATGGGCACTCTGCAAACACCTGTAAGTATCTCGTTTATAACACTCTTATCTACCGTCTGGGTCTTCTGATCCAGCGGATGGAGCTTCCTATACGCTCCGGCCTCATCTATAAGATCGATCGCTTTGTCAGGAAGATATCTTTCATTAATATACTTCGCACTCATTTTCACAGCGTATTCCATGATGCCCTTTGCATATTTTACGCCATGATACTTTTCATATTTTGATTTAAGGCCATTGAGAATCTCGATTGTCTCATCCTCTGAAGGCTCCCGGATCTCCACGTTCTGGAACCTTCTCACAAGGCTTTTGTTCTTCTCGAAATATCTTTTATATTCCTCAAAAGTCGTTGCTCCGATAAACCTGATATGACCATCCGTAAGATAGGGTTTAAGCATGTTTGAAGCATCAAAAGAGCCCTCTCCCACTGCACCTGCTCCGGAGAGATTGTGTATCTCATCAATATAGATTATCGGCTTTTCCTCTTTGCCAATTTCAGAAAGGACCTTTTTAAACCTCTTTTCAAAATCACCTCTGTACTGGGTTCCGGCCAGCATACCACCAAGGTCCAGGGAAAAGATCTTTGCCCCCTTTATGGCATCCGGAACATCCCCCGCTTTAAGGCGCTCCACAAGGCCATAGGTTATTGCAGTTTTTCCAACTCCCGTTTCACCTATGTGAAGAGGATTATTCTTGTCTTTTCTGCAGAGTATCTGGATTGTTCTCTCAAGCTCTTTTTCCCTGCCAATCAGTGGATTGACATCAGTCAGGGTGTCGTTTAAACAAGGCGCATAGAGACTGATCCCCGCCTTATCTTCCCTGGGGCCTAAACCCGCGCTGACATCCTCGGAAATCTCTTCGCTCTCCGACTCAATGATGGCCATTTCCTGAAGAACATCCGCCTCGCTTATGTCCTGCTGCTCCATGTAATAAACTGCATAGCTGTTCTCAAGATTCCAGATAGCATGCACAAGGTGCCTGACATATATCAGGTCGCTTCCGCTGCTGTACGCACTCTGCCCGGCAAAACTTATGATAAATGTGGTTCCTGCAGAAAGCTGCGGTTCCTTACCACTAACCTTATCCACGTACTCAGCAATGTACTTTTTCAGGTTGTTTTCCAGTATTCCAAGATCTCCGCCGCACTCCTCAAAAGCCTCTGCGAATGTCTCATTTTCAAGTATCATGAGCAGAACCATTTCAGGGGTAACAAACTCAAGCTTTTTGTTATTTGCATAAGTTATGGCCTTCTGCAGCACCAGGGAAGCCTCTTTTGAAAGATCCATATCACGCCTCCTCCACTGTCATTCTAAAGGGGAATCCCTCACTTTTGGCTCTGGCAAGGGCACTGTTCACCCTGCTTACCGCTATGTCGTATGGGTATTTACCCACAACGGCCTGGCCTTTTTTATGGACTCCCAGCATTATGGCCTCCGCGCTCACAGGATCTTTATGAAAAATATCCACAAGAATAGAGACGACAAATTCCATCGATGTGAAATCATCGTTTAACATGATCACGTTGTACTGCCTCGGCTCCTTTATCCTGCTGTTTGTCTTTTCCTTTGTCTGACTTCCGGTTGCCATTTGTGTTTCCCTCTTTTAAATATCTTTTATTTCCGGCAGCGCTTTAATCCTGCTTCCAAGAGTCCTGTATCCTTTTAGAAAAGCATCTGATTTCTCTTTTACTCCTGCCGTGTCACCGCTTCTTGCCATCTGTTCAAGGTCTTTTGCCTGCTCGGAAAGCAAAGCCGCGCCAATGGATTTTGACATACTCTTTAATGAATGGACTACCAGCGCATAGTCTTCAAGTCTGCCCTCTTCAAGGCTCTTTTCCATCTGGCCTGCCTTTTCTTCAACTGAGTCTGCATAAGTGCTCAGGGCAAAAAGATAATCATCCGCATCGCCGCAGTATTCAAGGCCCTTTTCGTAGTCCAGCTCTTTTATTGAGCGAACATCAGCCGGCACGTCAGGATCATCAGCCGTTTCAGGCGCATCATCGGCAGCATGAAGTGCCACTGAAAGCTCCTCGCTCTTTGCCATTGACTCACGCATCTGTTCATCAATATCTTCAAAGCCTACACCCACAGCATGTATGGAAGTGTCATCTTCACCAGGGTTCTTAACGCCTCTGTAATCTGAAGAGAGGGCCTTGATCATGTTATCCTGCTCAAGCCTCTTTTTCTCCTGCTCAAGAAGCTCCTCATGCATGGCAAGCTGCTCCTCAAGTTCCTGCTGCTTAATGCGGTTCTCTGTCTCGGATACCTCATGGGCCAGCTCGGCCTTTGCCGACTGTCTCTGCTGCGTAAAGATAAGCGCAAACATTCCCACAAGAACAATAGCCGTAAGCACCGACTGAATAAGACTTCTTGTAATAATTGACCGGGATATGGTGTTGATCTGCTCACCGATAATGCTTTCACGGATAAGATATGTCAGCATCCAGTCTGTACCGCGAACGGGAACGTAGTAGAGAGTTTCACTTATTCCGTTGTAGGTAAAAGACACGACTCCGCTGGTACCTGATGAGAACTCTTTTGACATATTTTCAAAGGAAAAGCCTTCCTCATATGCCGCATTTTTCATCGCATCAAGAAGATTATCCTCGCTTGCAAGTCCCCCAAGTACCATGTCCGTAAGCGCCACGCCGGACTGTGTATAAATGTTACAGAAGGTAGTATTGTTGTTAGCCTGAAGAGAAACATTCCTAAGAAGCTTGTCCATGTCGATTTCCATAAAGCAGGCGATAAGGTTTTTTTCCTCCACTTTAAGATTGTCGGCAGGAACAGCGATGATAACTTTCTTCTCCTTGCTGTTCAGGTTTTTTATGGTAATAACGGGATCGGAAATGCTCTGATAATTAAATTGATACTCCTCAATATCATTGCGGGTACCCCTGAAAGTATAAATAACCCCGTTTGTGTCCACGAAAGCAAACTTGTCTAGATCATACAGCTGCTTCATTCTAAGCTGATAGATCTTAAGATTTTCAAAGCTGCTAAGGTCATCTTTGTCTATAAGGCCAAGGGCTGTATCAAGATCTCTTATGTAATCATCCAAAATGGCCGAAACAACCTGTTCTCTTCTGCCTGCCAGTTCACTAAGGTAGAGGAGACTTACGTTTCTTACAGCTTCCTGCGTGTCCTTTGTTGCAATGTTTCCCAGGGTAAAAGTACCTACCGTCAGAATAATAGCAACAATCAGGGTTCCTATAATAGTTGTAGATAAAATCGGATTACTCTTTTTATCCATATTAGTCCTCGTGCATTTCATAATCCTTATCTTCGTCTATCATCTGCAGCATGATATCTGCAAAAACGGGGTCAAACTGTGTTCCCTTTCCCTTCTCAATCTCGCCCCTTACAACCTCCTGAGGCAGGATATCACGGTAACTTCTGTGACTTGTCATGGCATCATAGGCATCGGCAACGGCAATTATCCTTGCTTCTTCAAGGATCTCATCGCCCTTTTGTCCGTCCGGATACCCTTTGCCATCATATCTCTCATGGTGCCATCTTGCGCCAATTGCAAGCTTAGGCATCTCTGTTACGCTGGTCAGAATCTTGGCCCCGATCGCCGGATGGACTTTAATCTGGGCGAACTCTTCGTCGGTGAGTCTTCCAGGCTTGTTGATCACGGAATCCGGAACACCGATCTTACCAACATCATGCAAAAGACCCATCATGTATATATCTTCCTGTTCCTTCTCTGAGTATCCGTACCTCTTCGCGATTTCCACAGAATATTTCGCGACTCTGGCAGAATGACCGTTGGTGTATTTGTCTTTTGCATCGATTGCCTCAGCAAGAGCCTGAACAACGTGCCTTGAAAGGCTCTCACACTCCGCAGCCTTACACTGTATCTCCCGTTCCAGAGACCTGTGCATGCGGTCAAGTTCTATAATGTGAGTAACACGGTGCATGAGAACATCAGGATAAATTGGCTTTCTGATAAAATCTTCAGCCCCAAGGCGAAGTCCCTGCATCTCCGCCTCTTCATTTACCTCTCCGGTAAGAAAGATAACAGGAATCTTGTCCGGTCCTGTCAGCTTCTCCTGAAGTATCTTTATGACCTCAAAACCATCCATTTCGGGCATAAGAATATCAAGAAGGATAAGGTCCGGCCTGTTCTTTTGTTCAACCACATAGTCAAGGAGCTCTTTTCCGGAAGAAAGAGCTGTAACCATAAAGTCATTCTTTCCAAGAATCCGGCTGACCATCTTTCTGTTATAATCTTCGTCATCAACTATAACAACCCAGTTCACGTGATATACCTCCGAGCATACTATTTCCATTTTTACATATATTTATTATACACTTACTCGTTATCTTCAATTATAAAACGTTTAAAAAAAATAATCCGCAACCCGATATTTCTCAGGTTGCGGATCCAAAATCATGATATTAACTTAGCTTAAAGCGATCAGAACAGTCCGTCCAGATACTTAAATCCTGCATATCCGTTTTTGTCGATAAGCTTCATGGCATCTGTTCCCTTAGGAATTGTGAATGAGCACTCTTTTCCCTTATATCCCTCATCGAGATACTGAACTTCAACTGTAACATCAGGTCTACCAGCCAGCTCTTTCATTACCATCTCATGGAAGGATATCCATCTTGCTGTCTGGATCTTGATCACCTCACCCTGCTTGGCGTTCTTGATCTTCTCTGCAGTGTTCTTATTGAACAGGTAGTACGCTGTGATCGGCACTCTGTAAAGGACTTCACCACACTTTGTGCAGACATATGTCATCTCTCCGTCTTCTGTTTCTGTTCCCTGCTTAACAGTCCATTCATAGACATGTCCAGGGCATCCGGGAGCTTCCTTTTCTCCTTCACCCCATCTTGCCACAAGCACCATGCTCATCTGTACAGGTGTATTGAAGTTAAACGGCTCATCCATGTAGTACCAGCCAAGGAACTTTTTGCCCTCGCAGACAGGATCTGCAGGTCTTGGTACTCTGTCGCCCAAAGCAAGGTTTACAGGTGCAATTATGATGCCAACCAGGGTATCATACTGTACTGTCAGATATTCACCTTCGCCAATGATGATAAATGCAGAATCAGGACTTGCGTAGTGATTGTTGTCTGCAACATATCGAACAACATAAGTTCCGGGCGAAACCCTGATCTCATCATTGTATATAGGCTGATATGTGCCGTCTCCATCAACCTTACGGTACTCCATTGTCCTTGGAGTAAGACCTGCGATGGATCCGTTCCAATCGTTTCTGACCGTAGGATTAGTTATTGTAAACTTGGATGTATCAGGCGCTGTAGGCTGCTTGGCTTTATCAATGACTACTCTCTTTACACCGCTGACATACTTATTAGGATCAGAGTTGGAAACGACGTAATAATAAACGTTGTGAACCCCTGCTAATGTGGGATTGTTCTTTAATGTTGTAAATCCGTATTTCTTATAGTAGCCGGTGTTATCGCCTGCATCCGGGTTAGGATCCTTGTTGGGATCAGAAACAAGCTCTGTTGTGGTGCTGTAATAGATAGTATAATCGCTTGCTGGAGTTGCTGTAACCTCAATGTTGTATCCTGAGTATGCCTGTGTTGCAGTTGCATCAACGAATACTCCAAATTTGTCTTTGGCTACTACATCAAATCCTTCGACTACAGCAAACTTACCTTCGATACACTGTGTTATCTTGTAGTTATCATTTTCTAATGGGCTTGCAGTAACAGTGGTCTTATTATTAGTCTCATCTATTGCTGTTGTAATGGTGATGCCATCAAGAGTTGTTTCGCCATTTGCAAGGCCGCTGATCACATACCCGGGTTCAGTTGCTGCTCCGGAAGTAACCACATCATTGGCGGAAATACTAACTTCTTTCTTTGCAATAGTTACACTTACAGGTCCCATTTCCTGACCTGTTGAACCCATTCTGTAATAAACATCATAGGTTCCTGCGTTCTTGGCTGTTGGAACAGTTGTGCTCCAGGTTCCGTTTGCTCCAAGCTTGTACTCCATAGTTCCTGAAGCATCAGGGTTAAATCCTGTAGTAGCAAGTGACTGCTCTTTTCCATTATATACAAGTCCACTTATTGCGGATGGGGCTGTTGCTGTATCAGTAGTAACGGTTACTGTTGTTAATGCCGTCTTACCATCTTCTAGCACAAAGCCGTACTCAACGTTACCATTTACCTTAGGAAGAGTATCTATGCTAATCTCAACAACAGTATTTGCTGGTATTATAAGTGTTTTTATAGTCTCAAGGTCAGTAGTCCTGTATACACTTACCAGGAATCTAAGATTTGGATCAGTAACATCGCTCTCTGCAAGAAGCCTCCATCCAACGATATCTCCACCTGTTCCTGACTGGAATACCGGCTCTACAGTGAAATTCTTGCAGCTTCCAAAGTACCATACATTTGCATCACCCTCCACTGTCTTGTAGCCGTTATAAACGACTGTCTCCTTCAGGGGGGATCTGTCAATGAGTTTGCCATATTTATCATATATGTTCCCGAGCGTTACACTCTTTCCAATGTTTCCACTGTTTGTCATCTCAGAGAAAGTGTATATAGTTCCCAGTGAAATGGTTCCTGAGTTATCAAAAGCTCCTGAGTTGTTTATGACTATATCTTCATAAAGCTCATCTGTAAGGTCCCCGGTACGTCCGTTGTATACCAGCTGAACTTTCTTGCTGGCAATGGTGCCCTCATTCTTCATGGTGGCGCCTTCCACATTCCAGAGCATACTTGACATTGTGTATCCAAGATCAACAAGCTTTTCAGTTGTAAGTGGGTCATATGTAAGCTGCTGTGGAATTATAGCCTGAGTAACAGGGCACATGAATATGTTTCCACCTGCATTGTTATTGAGTATTCCATAGTTACCAAGGTATCCGGGGCTCATTACGATATCGCCGGAATTGTTGATAGTTGCATTCCTGTTAATCTGAGCATCTTCACCATTGCCGGAAATACCGTTCTCCAGATGTCCCATCATAGAACCTTTCTGGGTTACATCGTCCTTCCATGCAATCTGGATTCCCTTGTGGTATGTGTAGCTTCCCTTATCAGGGTCATTGGAGGTGATCAGATCGGTATATCTTCCTGTATTATTGATGGTACCCATATTATAGAAAGCACCGTTTATTAAAAGAGCTCCACCATTGGTGAGGGTTCCTCCCTCATTTATGCAGAATACAGCCTCTTTCATGTCACGGGTTACAGGAGCTGTGGGATCTACAGGCTTACCCTCGAAACCTTCAATCGTGATAATACCGTTGTTTACAATCTCTCCGCCTGCTTCAATTGTAATGATACCATTCTGAAGGTCCGTTGGTGGTGTCTCGCCTGCAGGGGTTGAAGCTGCATCATATTCGATTTCAAGCTGACACTTGTCAGAGATAATGAACTTACCACCATTTTTGACAAGCATTGTAGCGTTGTTACCTACTGCAAGCTCTGCACCGGTTGTTTCGCAGGAATCAGTTATTTCCAGTGATCCATTAGCTACCGTCAAACCTGCTTTTCCTGTACCACTGTGGTTGGCTATCTGTATATCAAAGCTATTTACATCAAGAAGAATGTTCTTACCGCCATCTACTGTAAGTCCCTCAAGAACCGGAACCTCACAGATAAGAATGATTGGCTGGCGATTGCTGTAAAGAGCTGAATTCATAGCCTGGGTAAGTGACCAGAATTTCTGTGTTCCTTCAGCCGGATTCTTTGGTCCATCAAGGATTGAAATCTCTACATCGCTGCCCTTTATAGTGTAGTTAGTATAGTCTGTACCTGCCTGAGCATTCTCATCTGTATAGTACTTTGTCATGAAATAGTCGCCGTAAGTAGGCCACTTGGTTGTATCAGGAGAAGCTGCTGTTGCGTCAAAAGTAACATCAGGCAAATAATCTGCCGTATCATCTACATACATTTCAAGAGGAAAATCTGCCTGGAACTGAGTGGTTGTACTTCCAGTATCTGCTCCTGCTACCAGCAATCCTGAAGAGTAGAAAATAATATCAATATATGGCTTATTAGTGATATCATCACAAGCTGCTGCCATATCCGCCAGATTGATAACACCAACCTGTGTTCCGGCTGATGCAAATGTTGTTCCTGCATTGTTTCTGTATGCCTGAGGCTCAAATGGAACTACCATAAGTGCCTTGTTGTTCTTCTGTCTGAAGTGAAGATACTTGCCTTCCTGGCCAAAGAACTGGCTAATATCGACTCTCACAATAAAATAAGTACCGTCAAAGCCCGACATTTTCTTATGAGTTCCGGGCTGACCGTTAAGATTTGCTTCCTCAACAATTGAGTAGCGGAAGTACTTATATGGTGCCGTAGTATTTGCCAGGTTTGTTCCGCCTGCTACAACTTCAGCAAACTCAACCGGGCCCTTTTTCCACTCATAAGGTGTAGCTGCGCCCATGATGATCGCCGGTTTCTTTTCAGTCGGAGCATTGGCCAGCGTATTCTTATTGGCCTCAGTTATACCGATTGTTCCCGATCCGCCTTTTACGGCTGTAACCGTATAAATACCGGGATAATCAGCTCCATAGGAAGTCTCCTGCAGAGTATATTCACCTGCCCTTGACTGAAGCGGGCATAAAAATAGCGACATCGCAAAAGCGCACGAAAGCGCCAGAACAATGCCGCATAATTTGCCCATTAGCCTTAATTCTGTTCCCCCACTTTTTTTCATGTAATAAACCCCCAAAAACATTTTCCGGCCCACAGAAAGCCATTTTTAAGAAATAAATCCACTAATTATTGTAGAACATATGGTATGCAAGCGCAACATGTAGTGAATTATTATTCAGAGGTTTTTACACGTTTTTTAAAGGATATACTCCATTATGGTTTCTTTTGTCTTCATCCCAAGTCGTCGATAGAACTTTTCAGCGCTGTCATTTCCTTCCCAGACCGCGAGGGTGATCTCATAGCACCCAAGATCTCTGGCCCTGTCCTTGACGTACTCAAAGAGCTCTTTTCCCAGATTCTGACCGCGGAACTTCTCGTCAACACACAGATCATCTATATACAGAGACTTGGCAGGAATCATGGTCGTGGTAAATGCCGGTTCCTTGAGCTCACAGAATGCATAACCGCAAACCTCATCATTTTCATCCACAGCCACGTAGATTGGCCTCTTCTCATCTTTGAGTATTACACCAAGTTCATCCCTCGTATACTTGGTCGTCCCGGACACAAAGATGTCCGGCCGGATGGCGGCATGGATCTCCAACACCTGATGGAGAAGTGCCAGGATCCTGTCTATATCTTTTTCTACCGCTTTTCTTATAGTCATTTATTCTTCCTCATCTGTAAGGGATGTGCTCTGGTGAACCATAACCTCTTTCTGGTAGCATGCAAATGCTCCGTCAACCAGTGCCTTGTCAGGCTTCTTTGTGAAAAGAGATACCACCGGAACTATAACAAGTCCTGCCAACATGCAGAACGCACCTGCGTTGATGGGTGACTGGAGAAGTGCCGGGAAGCTCTTTCTAACCATCATGTTAGCAAGCATGACAACTGTTGAGAACACAAAGCTGCACCATACGCCCGCCTTACTTGTTCCTCTCCAGTAAAGTCCATAGAGGAAAGGAGCAAGAAACGCGCCTGCAAGAGCACCCCATGAAACACCCATGAGCTGTGCGATGAATGTCACGTTCTGCTTGTACTGAACAATAGCAATGACAACAGAAATTGCTACGAATACAACAATGAGAACCCTCATTATCAGAAGCTGTTTTTTCTCATCCATGTCTTTTACCACATGGCCTTTAAGAAGATCCAGGGTAAGTGTTGAGCTTGATGTAAGTACCAGTGATGAAAGAGTCGACATGGAAGCTGAAAGCACAAGGACTACTACAACTGCAATGAGAATATCAGGAAGCCCTGAGAGCATTGCAGGAATGATTGAATCGTATCCGCCCTCTGCAATATTGACCCTGTCGGAAAAGAGCCTTCCGAAGCCGCCAAGGAAATAGCATCCGCCTGCAACAACAAAAGCAAAGAATGTTGATACTATAGTTCCCTTTGAAATAGCTTTTTCACTCTTAATTGCATAGAATTTCTGTACCATCTGAGGAAGTCCCCAGGTTCCAAGGGATGTAAGGATTACAACTCCAAGAAGATTGAGAGGATCCGGTCCAAAGAAGGATGCAAAGATACCTGGTGTTGTTGATACGCTCTCATCGCTTACTCTTGCAAGTCCGTCAAGTGCTGCCAGGAAACCGCCCTGACTGTTCAGAACTGATAGAACAACCGCGCAGATACCAACCAGCATGATGATTCCCTGGATGAAATCATTGATGGCTGTGGCCATGTATCCACCGGCAATTACATAGATTCCTGTAAGAACTGCCATAACAACAACGCAGATTGAGTAGTCGATGTTGAAGGCCATTCCAAAGAGTCTTGAAAGTCCGTTATAAAGAGATGCTGTATAAGGAATAAGGAAAATGAAAGTGATGACTGAAGCAGCGATCTTAAGAGATCTGCCGCCAAATCTTGCAGCAAAGAACTGGGGCATTGTAGCTGAATCAAGATGATGTGTCATGATCCTGGTTCTTCTTCCAAGGATGACCCATGCAAGAAGTGAACCGATAAGGGCATTTCCAATGCCGACCCAGGTTGAAGCAATTCCGTACTTCCAACCAAACTGTCCTTCATATCCAACAAAAATAACCGCTGAGAAATAAGATGTTCCGTACGCAAAAGCCGTAACCCATGGGCCTACTGATCTCCCCCCAAGTACGAAACCATTGACGTCAGTGGAATTCTTCCTGCAGATAAAGCCGATTGTCAGCATCACTGCAAAGAACACCACAAGTAATAGTGCTTTGATAATCATAAGTTTTCCCTCCAACAAACATTCTATTTAATACTGTAACGCTTTAAAGCGTGTA
>JAEEGH010018857.1_pt1 | contig 14538 bp, 8 predicted proteins | sample 9134181 | NCBI WGS metagenome assembly JAEEGH01 (sample SAMN16246544, study PRJNA631951) | gut metagenome | biome: gut microbiome; feature: rumen; material: DP-attached | host: Bos | place: Iran: Karaj | collected 2018-10 | reverse complement strand
AATGTCATCCCAAAAAGCCGGCGACACTTTCTCTTTCAGATAGTTGCCCTTGCCTTCGGTGAAGAAGGTCTGAATGGCTTTCTCACCTGAATGGCCGAAAGGCGGATTGCCCATGTCGTGAGCCAGGCAAGCAGTAGCCACGATTTGTCCCAGTTCGGCCACCAGCGGACTGAGACGACTGCCCTCACGAGCCATCAGGCGCTGACTCACATCATTGCCAAGCGACATGCCCACCGATGCCACCTCGAGCGAGTGGGTCAGACGATTGTGCACAAAGACGCTGCCCGGCAGCGGGAACACCTGCGTCTTGTTCTGCAGACGGCGGAAAGGTGCTGAGAAAATCAGTCGGTCATAGTCACGCTTAAACTCTGTCCGGTCATCGTGGCGCTCCGGATGGCGGTGCTCCTGACCGAGACGGCAGTTAGATATCAATTGATTCCAGTTCATCATCATGTTACATATTCTTCTGTTGGCTGCAAAAGTACGGCTTTTTTGGTGGAAAAACACATTTTAGCATTAAAATTATGGCTGATTCAATATAAATCAGTACTTTTGCACGTTCATTGATATATAAATCACCCCGTATGAAAATCCAAGTTGTGAACCGTGGGCATCAGCCCTTACCGGCCTATGCCACACCGCTCAGTGCAGGTCTCGACCTGAGAGCCAATCTCACTGAGCCAGTAGAGCTGAAGCCTCTGGAGCGCAAACTCATACCCACCGGACTGCACATTGCACTGCCCGCAGGCTATGAGGCACAGGTACGTCCCCGCAGCGGACTGGCCCTGAAACACGGGCTTACCGTGCTCAACTCGCCCGGCACCATCGATGCCGACTATCGCGGCGAGATTGGCGTAGTGCTCATCAACCTGTCGGATGAGCCCTTTGTGGTGAACGATGGTGAGCGCATTGCCCAGATGGTGATTGCCCGTCATGAGCAGGCAGAGTTTGTTGAGGTAGAACAGCTCAACGAGACCGAACGCGGTGAAGGCGGCTACGGACATACGGGAGTGAAGTAAATAGAGATTAAGACTGACTGATGAAAAGAACGTTGCTTTGTTTGGTGCTGATGCTGATAGCTGTCACAGGGGTGTCAGCCCAACGGCTCTATGATGCCTACTTCCTTGAAGCCATGCTTGAAAGGCAGAAAGGGCATCACGATGCAGCGTTCAGTTTGCTCACACGCTGTCAACAGATCAATCCTCAAGCCTCCGAGGCCTACTATTTCCTGGCTCAGTACTACACTGAGATGAATAATGCCGACAAGGCACTCGAATACTTCCTGAAAGCCTCGCAGCTGGAGCCCGACAATGCCACCTATATGGAGACGTTGGCACAGGCTTATATTGGGAAGAACCAGTTTGGCGAAGCCATCAAGGTGGTGGAACAGCTCTACGAACTCGACAAGAGCCGTCAGGAGCTTCTCGACATGCTCTACAAACTGCATATACGGCAGCATGAATACGACAAGGCCATCAGTGTGCTGGACCGTATGGAGCTCATCGACGGCAAGAGCGAGCGACTGTCGCTCACCAAGAGCAGTCTCTACTTCCAGATGGGCGATCAGGAAGCATCACTCCGCGAAGTCAAAGCCCTCTCCGAACAGTTTCCAAACGATCTGAACTATCGCACCATCTACGCCAACTCACTCATGTTAGGCACGGGCGATGACATGGGGGAGCGCCGCGCACTGGCCCGGCAGATTCTGGCCGACGTACTGACCGAGGAGCCTAACAACTACAGTGCACAGACAGCTATGCGCGCCTACTATCTGGGGGAACGCGACACCCTGCGCGCCGACTCGCTCACACGCAGCATTCTGCTCAACCCTGAGACCACACTCGAAGACAAGATCACGCTCCTTCGTCAGGAAATCAGCTACAACGAGTCACATGGAGGCGACAGCACCCATGTGCTGAGCCTGTTTCGCGAGATGCTCGCCTTGCCTGAACCTTCAGCAGACATTGCGGAGTTCTGCGCTGCCTACATGAACATGAAACAGATGCCCCGCGACAGCGTCAGCGCCATGTTGCAAACTGTGTTGCGACTGGCTCCCGACAATGCTTCGGCACGTCTGCAGCTTGTGCAGTATGCATGGGAAAGCGACAACAACGACGAGGTGGTGAGCCTCTGCCAGTCGGCCCGACTCTACAACCCCGACGAAATGGCGTTCTACTACTATCAGGGCATGGCCTTCTACCGGCAGAACGACTACGACCATGCACTGGAGGCTTTCCAAAACGGCATCAGCGTCATCACCGAAAACAGCAATCCCGCTATCGTGTCGGACTTCTATGCTGTGATGGGTGACCTACTCCATCAGAAGGGCCGGCAGCGTGAAGCATTCGAGGCCTACGACTCGTGCCTGCAATGGAAGCCCGACAACATAGGCTGCCTGAACAACTATGCCTACTATCTGAGCGAACTGGGACAGCAGCTCGACAAGGCTGAGCGCATGAGCAACCTCACCATCAAGGCCGAACCGCAAAACAGCACCTATCTCGACACGTATGCATGGATTCTATTCATGCAGAAACGATACGAAGAGGCCATGGACTACATCACCAAAGCCGTTGAAAATGATAGTCTGCACAGCAGTGTCATCCTGGAACATGCCGGCGACATCAACGCCATGAACGGTCAAATCGATGAAGCCGTACGCCTCTGGCAGGAGGCCATGAAGAGCGATCCTGACAACAAAATCCTCAACCGCAAAATCAGACGAAAAAAATACATCAAATGAGCATGATAAAATCATTACGTTTCACCATCGTTGCCATGGCGGCTGCAGTCTTGGTCCTCGCCTCTTGCAGCACTCATAAGAAATCGGCCTTGCCAAAGAATGCGCCCATTGCCAGCGACACCATCGGTCAGGCAGAATTCCTAAAGAACGTTCACAAAAGTTCTGAAATCTCATCAAGGTATGTCACCGCCAAACTGAAATTTGTCGTTGAGATGGGGCCACAGAAGATCAATCTTACGGGCAATCTGCGCATGCTGCGCGACGATGTCATCCGCCTGCAGCTCATGTACTTCGGATTTGTCGAAGCCGGACGCTTCGAGTTCACCAAAGACGAGGTGCTCATCATCGACCGCATCAACAAGCAGTACCTGCGTGCCCCCTATCGCTACATCGACTTCCTGCGCAACAGCGGCATCAATTTCAACACGTTGCAGGCACTGTTCTGGAACGAGTTGTTCATTCCAGGAACGGACAATGTGAATGAGAAAGACCTGGGCAAGTTCTCAACCGACATGGGTGGCGACGAGGCTGTGATCTTCCTTGAGAAAGGTCGCATCAACTATAGCTGGCTGGCCAACCAAAAGACCGGTCGCATCAAGATGACCAATATCATGTACCGCGATCCCGATCACGGCAATTCACAGCTCAACTGGAACTACTTATCATACGGCTCACTCAACGGAAAGCCTTTCCCCAACGACATGATTGTGACGCTCACCACGCCTAAGAAAGAGGTGAAGATCAGCATCAAGTTCAACTATATGGGCACCGATGACCAGTGGGAGACCCGCAGCACCGTCTCGGGCAAATACCATGAGGTGACCATCGACGAACTGCTCAAGCGCATCATGTCCAGTTTCTAATCATACCCATCAAAACTGATTTCAAAACACTTATTCCTCAACGCTTCTGCTCATGAGAAAGTTGCTTACCATCTTGCTGCTATCGATTTGCTGCCTCTCCGTGTCTGCACAGAAAGGCAAGACCCAGCATAAGCAGACCACCACACAACGCACAACCCAGAAGAAGAAATCGGCAACCACGGGCGGAAAGAAGACCACAACCAGAAAAAAGACTGCCCCAAATACCACTCAGCAGGGCAAGGGCAAGAAGCAGGTTGTCACCGTCAAGGGACTGGAAAACGAACGCAGGGCTTTACAGGCCGAAAAGGCATCGAACATCAAGAAGAACGAGCAGATCAAACAGGGCGTGAAACGAGGTGTCGAAAATCTCATGATGCTCGACGTGGAGATTGCCCAGCAACGCAAGGTGGTCGATACCATTCGCAACGATGTTACCCGACTCACGGAGCACATCAAGTTGCTCGACCGCCAATATGAGATTCTGACCGAAGAACTTGAAGAACGCCGCAACCGATACATGCAGAGCATGCGCTACATGCACCGCAACCGTTCGGTGCAGAACCAGCTCATGTTCATCTTCAGTGCCGAGAACTTCAATCAGATGTACCGCCGAATGCGTTTCTCGCGCGAATATGCCGCCTATCAGAAGGCACAGGGCGAGGCCGTGAAGTCGAAACAGGAACAGGTGGAACAGAAGAAAGAAGAGCTGAGACAGTCGAAAGAGCACAAGAACGTGCTGCTGGCACGGGGCATGAAAGAGCAACAAGTGCTCGAAGGCAAGCAGAACCAGCAGCAGGCACAGGTCGAACAGCTCAAGAAACAGCAAAAGACCGTAGAGGCACTCATCGTAGAGCAGCAGCGACGCGAGGAAGAACTGAATGCCCGCATCGACAAGCTCATTGCAGAAGAACTGGCACGCGAACGGGCTCGACTGGAGGCTGAAGCCAAGAAAAAGGCGGCTGAAGAGGCTGCACGCAAACGTGCGGAGGAGCTGGCACGCAAACGCGCTGCTGCAGAGGCTGCTCGCAAGGAGAATGAGCGCCGCATTGCCGAAGCCCGCAAACGAGAGCAGGAGGCACGCGAGGAAGCCCGTCGGGCATCAAGAAAAGAGCGTGCCGAAGCAGAGCGCAAGGCACGCGAGGCTGAGTTGGCCCTCAGACAGGCTGAACAAAAAGCTCGCGAGGAAGATAATGCACGAGAGAGAGAAATAGCCGAGGCCAAGAAAGCCGAAGAGACCTATCGCATACCAGCTGAAGACCGTAAGATGACAGGAGGCTTCGAGGCCAACAAGGGTCGGCTGCCCATCCCCATCACCGGAGCCTACCGCCTGGTGCGCGGCTTCGGCACCTATAGCCCCGAAGGACTGAGCCACGTGCGGCTGCAAAGCAACGGCTGGCATCTCAAGGGACAGGGCGGTGCCAAGGCACGGTGCGTCTTCGATGGTGAGGTGAGCGGTGTCTATATGCAGGGTGGAAAATACATTGTGACCGTGCGTCACGGCAAGTACATCTCGGCCTACATCAATCTGGCCAACGTCAGTGTGAAGAAAGGGCAGCGCGTCAAGACACGCGATGTGCTCGGCAGCCTGGGTGCCGATCAGGTCATGCAGTTCCAGTTGCGCAACTGGAGTGTGTTGCTCAACCCCTCACATTGGTTGGGACGATGATGTTTTCAGGGTGAAACAGCAAAAATCGCATCATTATTTTTGCTGTTTCGCCAAAATCACTTAACTTTGCGCCCGATTTGCCAAAGTGGCTAATCAAGGGGTGCTTAGATGGCATGCCGAAAGGATGCAAATCTGGCTGAGATCATACCCTTCTGAACCTGATGCGGGTAATGCCGACGTAGGGATGGATAGTAGGTCAAATCATACCCCCTTTTTAAAAAAATATTTAATTATTAATTGAAAAAGGGATGAAAAAAACAATTTTCTTTCTGATTGCACTATTGGGCGCAACAACGGCTACTGCTGCCGAGCCCGTCGATTCGTTGAAAACCGTTGAGTTGCAAGGCGTGCAGGTTCGTTCCACACGTGCCTCAAAGAACACACCGATGGCTTTTACAGACATGAATCGCGACCAGATCAAACAGTTGAACCACGGGCAGGACATACCCTACCTGCTGTCGCTCACGCCAAGTGTCACCATGACGAGCGATGCCGGCAATGGCATCGGCTACACCTCGCTGCGCATTCGCGGCACGGCCCCCGAACGCATCAACATCACCGCCAACGGCATCCCCATGAACGATGCCGAGAGCAATTCCGTATTCTGGGTGAACATGGGTGACTTTGCCAGCAGCCTACAATCCATGCAGATACAGCGAGGTGTGGGAACATCAACAAATGGAGCAGGAGCCTTTGGTGCCACGCTTAACATGCAGACCGAGAACATCGGAATGAAACCGTATGTCGGCCTTGACCTCAGTGGTGGCTCATACCACGCTAATAAGCAGACGGTAAAATTCTCTACAGGTCTGCCCGACGAGGGTCACTCTGGCCTGCAAGGACGTTTCTCACACATCGGGTCAAAAGGTTATATAGACCGAGCTTCAGCACAACTCTTCAGCTATTTCCTGCAATATGGATATTTCGATGACAACCGCGCCGTGAAATTACTCACCTGGTACGGTCAGGAAGAGACTTACCATGCCTGGGACTTCTCCTCACACTATGCACAGGAACTCTACGGACGCACCTATAACCCTTGCGGATATATGGGGGATGATGCTAACGGCAATCCGCTTTACTACGACAAGCAGACGGACAACTACGTCCAGCACAACTATCAGCTGTTATGGAACGAGCGCTTCACAAACCGCCTTTCGCTGAACGCTGCCCTGCACTACACTAGAGGCGATGGCTACTATGAGCAATTCAAGGGCAACAAGGAACTATCTGAATATTTCCCCTTGACGGCTGCCGAGACTGACATGAAGAGCGACTTGGTGCGCCGCAAGCACATGGCTAACGACTTCTATGGTGCTGTGGCATCACTGCTTTTTGATAACAAGAAAAATTTGAACCTGACTGTAGGTGGAGGCTGGAACAAATATGATGGCAATCACTTTGGCCGTATTGTACAAGTCACGAATGCCCCTGCAAGATACGTCCCAAGATACGAATACTATCGCGACAATGCCAAGAAGATTGAATACAATGTGTATGCCAAGGGCAACTATCAGTTCCTTCGCGGACTCAGTGCCTTCCTCGACCTTCAGTACCGCCATGTGACCTATAAGATGGAAGACCCAAGAGACTGGTTTGTGGCTGACAAGCCCGAGGGCTACATCATCAACGAGAAATACAACTTCTTCAATCCCAAAGCTGGTCTCAACTACCAATTTGCTACGAATCACCGTGCTTTTGTTTCCTATGCCATCGCACATAAGGAGCCTGCCCGCAACAACTTCCAGAACAATTATGGTGCCGGTCTGGAGAAGCCACGCCCTGAGAGACTCAACGACCTTGAAATAGGCTATAACTATCAAAGCCAATCGTTCACAGCAGGTGCCACCCTCTACTGGATGAACTACAAGGATCAGTTTGTGCTCACGGGTGAAATTGACAATATCGGTGAATCCATCACCCGCAACCTCGACAAGAGCTATCGTCTGGGACTTGAGCTTGAAGTGGCCTGGCAACCTACCAGCTGGTTCCGCTGGGACGTAAATGCCACTTTCTCGCGCAACCGTGTCAAGAATATTGCTGTGATGCTCGACGACTATACGACAACCGTCACACTCAATGGTGAAAAGCCGTTGGCCTTCTCGCCCGACGTGATAGCCAACAACATCTTCACATTCACTATCAAGGGCTTCAAGGCACTTATCCAGAGCCAGTTCGTCGGTGACCAATACTTAACCAATACTGGCTTCAAAGAGATGCTTTGTCAGGATGCCAATGGCAACGACTGCTACGAGACATTAATGCTAAAGAAGCACTTCACCACAAACGTGGATCTGAGCTATGCTTTCGCCCTAAAAGCCATCGCTCTGAAAGAGGCAAAAGTTGGTGTCTCACTTTACAACATCACGAATGCCAAATTCGACAACAACGGATGGGCCGCTCCACAGTACAAGCAACTGGCCGACGGCACTGTGCAAGCCGTCAACACATGGGGCGTGCGTGACGACCAGGCCGTAGGCTTCGCTCCTTCAGCACCGTTCAACTGGATGGCATATCTGAGCATCAACTTCTAAAATATGAATGAATTTATAGAACTCTATTGGTTGGATTTTCTGACCACCGTCCTCGGCCTGCTCTACATCTGGCTTGAGTACCGCGCCCACATCGCCCTTTGGGTGGTGGGCATCATCATGCCTGCTCTCGATGTTTACCTCTACTACAGTCACGGACTCTATGGCGATGCAGGTATGGCGGTCTATTACACCTTGGCTGCAGTGTATGGTCTCTGCGTCTGGAAGTTCAAGAAGACCAGAAAGCTAAAGCAGGAACTGCCTATCATCAACATGCCTCCGCGCTTCTACCTCCCTGCCACTCTCTTCTTCTTCGTGGCCTGGGGCCTCACCTATTATATATTAGTAACGTGGACCAACTCCACCGTTCCCCTACTCGACTCGTTCACCAATGCCCTCTCCTTCGTCGGACTCTGGGCCTTGGCGCGCAAGTATCTGGAACAGTGGTTCTTCTGGATGGTGGTCGATATGGTATGCACTATACTCTACATACAAAAAGGCATTCCCTTCAAGGCGGGACTCTACGGGCTGTATGTGGTGATTGCAGTGATGGGGTATTACAAATGGAAGGGGATGATGAAAACAACAACACAAACCCACCCCCAACCCCTCCCCAGGGGAGGGGAGTCTGAATAGACTCGATAATGTATGAAGCAATGGAAAACAAAAAATATTAATGTTAGAAACAATGGAATAAAAACATGATTGTAAGAAGCAATGGAACAAAAAAACTAAAAATATGATTGAATATGATAGATACTCCTTTTGAACTCCTCAACAGCAGAGCTAACCAAACTTCCCTCCCCTGGGGAGGGGTTGGGGGTGGGTTTGAGGGTGGGACTGAGGTTCGTTTTTGCGTCATCCTCGCCTCTGGCGAACCACCTGAGCACGACATTCCCGTACAATTGTTACAAGAAGCACCTTACGTGTGCTGCTGCGACAGTGCCATCCTGCAATGCGACTGGGCCGATGCCGTGGTGGGCGACGGTGACAGCATCCCCTCATGGGCTCGCGAGGAATATGAGGACATCTTTGTGCAGGTGGACGAACAAGACGACAACGACCTAACGAAGGCCACGCGGTTCTGCGTTGAAAAGGGCTTCCGCTGCATTGTTTACCTCGGAGCCACCGGACGGCGAGAGGATCATACCCTTGGCAACATCTCCCTTCTCATGCGATATGCCCGTGAGTTCGGCATCGAGCCCTTCATGGCTACCAATCACGGCTGGTTTGTGCCAGTGGTGGGGAGTAATCAGAAATCTCAGACTACCCACTTCTCTTCCTTCCCCGGTCAGCAAGTCAGCCTTTTCAACTTCGGATGCAGCCGCCTGCAGACCACTGGTCTTCGCTACGATGCCTACCCTTTCACGTCGTGGTGGCAGGGTACGCTCAACGAAGCCATAGCCGACTCCTTCACAGTCGAGGCTGACGGTGACTACCTCGTTTACCGCACTTATGAGGGGAAACAGTCTCTTTAGAAAATGACATCGGTTCTTTTGTCATCTAAAGCACATATAACAAAATATTGAGGGCTATCATTCGCGTGAATGATAGCCCTCAATTATATTGGTGTAGCTACCGATGACTTAGTAGCCAATCTTTCCGTTCCACTTCAGGAACCAGCTATTGCGATCATTCAGGTTCTGCCTGATCACACCCTGCATCTCGCCACGACGGCTCTCACCGCGACGGCCATAGATGAACTTGGCCATAGTGGCACCGGGGTTGGGCTGGCGCAAAGCATAGCGCATGAGGTCGTAGTAACGTGTACCCTCGAAGGCAAACTCAAGGGCTCCTTCGTTCAGAATGAGACTGTCAACGTAAGCCTGAACCTCAGCAGCGGGGCGAGCCACATTGATGACAGAGTCGGTCACACCGTCGGAGGCTTTGCCAAGCGTGGGGATGGAGTCGTTGTAGCGATAGTACTCATTCAGAGGCGTCCAGCCAGAGCCGCGAGAGTGAATGCCTATAGCGGTGTGCCCAGAAGGTATAGTGTTATTGGCCAGATCGGCAGTGGTGACCACGTCGTAAGAGGTCTCATTCAAGAAGGACTCGGGAAACTTGAACTGTGCGAGGAAGGCCTGATCATCGGCAGAGCAGTAGCTATAGACGGAGTCTTGCATGATCTTATCGCTCAAGCCAGTAGAGAGAATCATAAATGCTGCACGCGAATAGCCAGCCATGTTGAGGGCCTCGGCCATGCGCAGATAGACCATCTGACGACGATAGATGTGGACGTTGCGTGAGGAGAACTTGCTGATTTTCTGGGTCTCCACGCGTTCCGTATTGTCGAATCCTTCGCTAAGTACTGCTGCCAGACGCAGGTCACCGCTCAAGTGGTTGGGCAGTCCGGAAGGTGCGTAAGTCACGTTGTAGCCCTTGCCACCCGAACGGGCAGTACCGATGCGGCAGTTCTTCTGTGCAGCAGAGATGTCGAACAGGGACTGGCTGGGCGTGATGCTCACGCGCTGGCTGTTCTGGTCGTTGGAGTTGTAGAGGTTGCGCAGTTCACTGTAGTAACCCTCGGCGCGGATAGAGTCGCCGGGAATCATGGTGATGAGCTCACTGGTGTTAGAGTAGGCTTCTGAAGTTCCGAAAGCATCGTTTCCGTCAAAGACAGTGATCTCGTACCAAGAGGTGCCGCACGGCCTCCACATCATGTTGCTCACACCTGCAGGATAGCTTGCATTGTTGCTGTTGCGCTGGGTGATGTACTTATAGTAGGCCAATGCTGCCTGACGATAGTACTCCTTGTTCTGGGTGATGCTGCCCAGCCAGAGGTTCATTTCACCCCTCAGAATATTGATGGGGAAGAAGAAGAAGCGCGAGTCAGTGTTGCGAATGGTGCGATAGCTGGGATAGACGGTCTCATACTCAGCAGGTATGGTGCTCAAGTCATCGAGGAAGTAGCGGCAAATGCCCTCAATGTCGTACATGGGAAAATCGGCATTGGCATCCTCAAGCGACATGATGGGTTCGGTCACCAGAGGCACCTTGCCATAGATGAGTGCCAGCTGGAAATATGTCCACGCGCGGAAAGCCTTGACTGCTGCCCACTCCTTCATGAAGATGTTCTCGCCACGGTTGCTCTTCAGATTGATGTCAGCGTGCTTGATGAAGTAGTTGCAGTTGTTGATGATGGCATAGTAGTCGCGCGGTGCGTTATAGACATTGCTGTCACCCACGTTGAAGTTGGCTATGTCGCGCAGGTCGCTGCTGGCCGTGCTGGTGACATCGACCAGGTCGCCGCGAAGCTCGCCCAGCAGGACGGTGCGGTCGGCTATGGTTTGCAGTTTGTTCATGATGCCCAGCACGGAGTAAACAGTATCCACAGAGTTATTCAGGTGGGCTTTGTCGGCCAGGAGCACATCGCTTGACTCCTGATTGAAGAAATCAGAGCAAGAGGTGAACAATCCACCTCCAACCCCTCCCAACGTGAGGGGGGCTAAGATACCACAGAACGCTGCAAGGGCGGTCTTCATCTTACTGAAATATATCTTTTTCATATCGTTTCGTATTATTTGGATAATGCTAAGTTGTCTCATTCATCTCCATTACAGGTTGATCTTCACACCGGCAACGACAGAACGTCCCTGGCCCAGACGGCCCAGGTCGATGCCCTGACCGATGACGCTTGTGGTCATGCTGAACTCGGGATCGCTGCCTAAGTACTTGGTGAATGTGAGCAGATTGTTGCCTTGTACCCAGAACTGCAGTCCCTGAATATACTGTGACTTTAGGGGCAGGTTGTAGCTCAAGGTCACGGTCTTCAGGCGCAGATAGCTGCCATCCTCAATCCAGCGGTCGCTGAAGCGTGAATTGCCCATGGGATCCTGGAAAGTGATGCGTGGCATGCTGGTCTGCTGACCTTCTATCTGCCAGCGCTGGTTCAGTGCGGTGGTCTGGTTCATGAAGCGGCTGCCGCCCTCGAGCTGTGCACGCATGTAGTTGTAGACATCGTTGCCCAGTGAGTAGTTGAAACGTACATCGAGACGGAAACGCTTCCAAGACAGAGAGGTGAAGATGTTACCGAAAATGTCGGGGTTGGGGTCGCCAATCACAGTGCGGTCAGCATCGGTGATCTGACCATCGCCGTTCAGGTCGGCAAAGTGAATGTCGCCTGCACCGAAGTATTTCTTATCGACACCGTTGTCGGCCATGAAGTAGAGTCCTGCAGCGGCAGCCTCCTCAGTGGTGGCGAACACGCCCAGGGTCTTGTAGCCGTAGAACATATTGGCAGCCTGGCCCACCTGTGTGCGGATGGTTGCGCCATATATCTGATTGTCAATATACTCACCACCGTCGGGCAGTTCAGTAATCTTGTTCTTATAGTGGCCTACGCTGACTCCCACCTGCCACTGCCAGTCCTTCAGGGCCAGCACCTTGGCGTTGACAGTCACATCATAGCCCTGGTTGGTCAGCTTACCACCGTTAGACCAGCCTTTCTCCAGACCGGAGAGGAAGTTCACTGACTGAAGTGTGAGCAGGTTGTTGGTCCACGAGTTGAAGTAGTTGATGGCTACGTTCAGTCGGTTGTTGATGAAGTTGCCTTCCAAGCCTACATTCAGTCGGCGAGTGGTCTCCCACTGAATCTTGGTGTTGCCTACGCCTGCAAACGACAGGCCAGCCACTGAGTGCAGGAATTCGTTGGAAGCAAAGTAGCTGCGGGCAGCATAGAAATTGATGTCATCGTTGCCGCTTACGTCGAAGCCAGCATTGAGGCGCAGGTAGTCGATACCATTGACATTTGACAGCCAGGACTCATTGGTGAGTACCCATGCAGCCTGGATGCCGGGGAACACTCCCCATGGAGCCTTAAACAGCCTCATACCTCCTGCATCCTTACCAAAGCGCGATGAGCCCTCAAGGGTCAGGTTGGCCTGCACGTAGTAGCGACTCAGATAGTTGTATTCGGCCTGTGCATACATGGCCATTGAGCGCCAGCTCTCATTAACGCCATTTACCGACACGTTCGACAGGTCCTTACGCATGAACGGAGTCTTGTCGTTACCCGTGTTGTAACCTACCTGCTGGTTGGCGGTGTAGTTCTCCCAGTTGATGCGAACACCACCGAACACGTTTACGACGTGGGCATCATAGCGGTTGCCCCATTCCAGTCGGGTATCGCTCATCACTGAGTTCTGCTTCGAAGCCAGTGAGCGCACCTCATTGTCGCGATAGCCGCCCAGACTGCTGACGTAGTATCCGCCGTGAGCATTGCTTGACTGGTCGTTGGGGTTGAGCAGCAGACCGTTGCGGGGGATGTAGTACATCTCATTGTTGTTCACCAGGTTGTAACTGAAGTGCTCACTCAGCGCCAGATGCGTATTGAACCTGAACTTCGGGGTGACTGAGAGGTTGAGCAGCGAGGTCTCGAAACGGTTCTTGTTAGGTGCCTCGCCGTCTTCATTGATCAGCGCAGGATTGTCAAGCTGCCAGTTGTAGTTCTTGTAGTTGGCCAGTGCCTCAGAGAGGTAGCTCTCCTTATATACATCATATTTCTCGTCACTGAATACCCCGCGACCATAGCTATAGGGGCTCAGGAAGGGACTCTTCGCATAAGCCAGGAAGCTGGGGGCCGAGGGAGTGCCTTCGTCATAGCTTTCGGGGGCGCCGTCGTCGCGCAGGTCACGCGTCTGATTGGCAAACGAAGCATCGAAGCGCACTGACAAGCGCTTGGTCAGATTAATATCGGTGTTGAAGCGAACGCTCAGACGATCCATGTCGTTATACTTCAACGTGCTCTTGGCTGAAGTGTAGCCAATAGACAGGTTGTAGTTGGCCACGTTGTCACCGCCTTCAATATTGATGCCATAGTTCTGTGAGATGGCTGAGCGGTACACCAGCTTTTTCCAGTCGGTGTTCTGGTGGTAGAGCGGATAGTAGTAGTTCATCTTGCCGTTCTCCAGCGTCTGACGCTCGTCCAGGAACTTGAAGGAGGTGAGGCGAGTGTTAGTGGTCTTCAACAACTCAGAAGCATATCCTCTGTACTGCTCGGCATCCATCATCGACATCATACGGGGCTTCATCGTCACACCGGCTGAAGCAGAGGCGGTAATACGTGTAGCCATCGACTTGCTGCGCTTGGTCTGAACAAGAATCACACCGTTGGCGCCCTTCGCACCATAGAGAGCTGTACCATTGCGGAGAACGGTCACCTTCTCAATGTCGTTGGGGTTGATGTTGGACAGCACATCGTTGTAGAAGCCATCGTGCAGCACCGAACGTCCGTTCTGCATGTCGTAAACGACATCATCGACCACGATGAGCGGCTGGGCGTTGGCATTCAGCGAGTTCAGACCTTGCATGAACATCACGCTGCCTATGCCAGGTGTGCCACTCATGCCCATGGTGTGGACCTGAGCACCCAGCTGTTTCTGAATCTCATCCTTGATATTGATGGCATTGGTGTACTTGAAGTTGTTGGCCGATGCATCGCTACGCACGTTGGTCTGAGCCGTATATTCGGCATCGAACGTAGTGGGATAAAGCATGATGGTGCGCTGCAGTGAGTCTTTCGTCAGACCCATTCGGACGGGGTTGAAGTCGGGTGTCACCACATAGAGAGCGGTGGCAAATACTGGCACCTTCAGCACGAAGGAGCCATCGTCTTCAGTCAGAGTACTGTAGCCGTCGATTTCAGCAGCGTGGATGATAGCACCCGACACCGGCTCACTGGTGGCAGCGTTCACCACCTTACCAGCAATGTTGCGCGTTTCATATTTCTTCTGTTTG
>JAEEGH010018855.1_pt1 | contig 14539 bp, 13 predicted proteins | sample 9134181 | NCBI WGS metagenome assembly JAEEGH01 (sample SAMN16246544, study PRJNA631951) | gut metagenome | biome: gut microbiome; feature: rumen; material: DP-attached | host: Bos | place: Iran: Karaj | collected 2018-10 | reverse complement strand
GAGTAGTTCATACTCTTTCTTCTGATTTGGATTTTCTATTGTGGAAAGTAGTTTGGCTGATTGTGGATTGTCTGCGATCAGTCCTCTTGCTTCATTATAAGTATTGAAATGTTTCCATTCGTCTGTATGGTTATACATTATGTTGTCTGTGGCATAACTTACAATTCCGATGATGCACAGGCAAGATAATTTTCCGATTGTTCTTTTGAAGTTGTTGTTTATAAAGAATATCGGAAATAGAATCATAAATGGCAGAAAAGCTGCCGATGTTCTAATCTGTGTTGCTATGAAGAACAAAACAAAAGCGCTGGCATAATACTTTTTATTTTTTGCTTGTATCAGCAGTGTAAACGATGCAAATGCCAACTCCGAAGTCAGAATCGTAAATTGCGGATGTATGCACATGTAGAAATGCAAAAAAGAGAATGTGAGCAAAAACAAGCCCTTTATCAATTCGTTTGTTTTCAGTCTGATGATTGAAAATCCAATGGTTAGGAATGATATCAGATACCAAGTCCACGACACCACGCTGTACCATTCGATGTTGTTGTTGATTTTGTATAGTGTAGAGATTATCGCGCCATAGATGTATCCTTCGAAAACAAGGTAGGGACATGGAGTACCATTGTATGCTCCAGAAGAGATAAAAAGTGATCTTTGATCATCTGATTGCGAAAAGAATATGTTTACGCAAAAAGGTAATATGAGTAATAGAACAAAGAGTACTCCAAGTAGTATATAATTATATATTTTTTTATTTTTCATGCGTTTTGTATTTATCATTGACAGAAATGTTATTTTAAGGTGTTTGGCAATTCGAAGATTTTATCATTTTTTATAAAAGTCTTTAAATGTATTTTTATGTGAGTCCATAGATAAATTCTTATTTGATCAATAAGAACACTTGTTATAAATAATATTGCAATTGTAAATATCCAATAAAAAATCACTTTAAAATTCGAATAGTTATAGTAGAGGTGTTTAAAATGTTTAGTATATAAGAAATATATCCCAACGTGACCAAGTAGACATGCAAGAACTGATTTTGCTAAGTGATTAATGATTTTAGAATGAAAATTAAGTTGTGAAAATGTTGTCAAGAATGCTACTGACGAGATAATGACAATAGGGTCACCATTATATATAATCAATGCAACAAAGCTATGATTTTCTTTTACAGAATATCCCAAAATTCCAAGAAAAAGAGAGCACACTATATAGATAATAAGGCTAGCGTTTTTAAACCATGTTGGGAGCCCGTATAAACGTATGTAACGGGCTAATAAATAGATGATTAAGAAAAATAAGGCTGAAATCGAACCAAGACTAATATCTGGATAGGGGGGAAGCCAATCGAACCAAGTGATAATTATCAATAATGATATTATTAAATGTAATAATGTTTTTTTATTAACTGAATCACAAAAAACATTGAGTATGGGAGAGAAAAACAATAGAAAAATATATGATGGTATGAACCAATTTGATTTTGTAATGAAGAAGAAGTCTTTATAATTAAGTTCTTCATTAAAAGAATAGTGAAAAATAACTTTGATAATTGTCCAGAATAGACACATAAATGCAATGCTTATAAGAGAAGATTTTTTCGGAGTAGCAGAAAAATATCCTGTTAGCATTACAAATGTATTTACACCGATAATAGAAAATCCGGCAAGAAGATATACACCAAAAGATACATCATAGCCAAGGGAAGAAAATGTAGAATGAAGAAGCATTACGCATATAATTGCAAAAATGCGACATAGTTCCATATTTGACCATCTTATATCTTTCATTGTTAGTAAAATGTTTTTGTTTAAAGTTGAATTTCGAAAAAAAAAATTTGGAAATCTTATCCGAATAACAAATCCTTTATATATGCAAAAGTAAGTAAAAAACATCTTTGCTGCAAATTTACAGAGTTCAAATATAGGGGTGCTGGATAAAACAGAAAAGGAAGTGACCTCACGGCGACTTCCTTTTTATTCTGTACCAGTGTTAAAGGCAAAAAGATTGTCCTAGGATAACGGTTGCAAATATAACGTGTTTATATTCAAATACAAAAGTTTTTATTATGCCTTGCAACATCTTTTTTCCTTATTTTGTTTAAACTCTGCCTTTTTAACTTTTATTCACATTTCGTTGTTGACATTCTTTTTGCTGACGGCATCTGTAAAAATGAAACTCGACTTTACAATTTTTGGCGCACTCCGAAAGCAAAAAAGAAAAAATAAGCACGTTACAGATTTTTTTATGTTATATTTGCAAAAACAACATTGGCTTATGAAGATTTTGATTACAGGTGCCAGCGGTTTTATTGGAAGTTTTTTGGTAGAAGAGGCACTAAGGAAAGGGTTTGATACTTGGGCTGGAGTGCGAGGCACCAGCAGCAGAGAGTATCTGAAGGATGCCGACATAAATTTTGTGGAACTGAACTTTGCCGATAAGGTTGTACTTCGTCAACAATTACAGAACTTTAAGGAGGAGCACGGAACGTGGGACTACATAGTTCACGCTGCGGGAGCAACAAAGTGCAGGTTCAAGCGCGATTTCTATGCGGTAAACTATTACGGAACAAAGCATTTTGTCGATGCCCTCAAGTCGCTTGGCATGATGCCTAAGCAGTTCATCTACATCAGCACGCTCAGCGTCTTCGGCGCGATACACGAGAAGGATTATGCTCCTATCTCTGCCGATGATGTGCCTAATCCAAATACGGCATACGGCGCAAGCAAGTTGCAGAGCGAACAGTACATCAAGAGCCTTGCCGATGTGCCGTACGTCATTATGCGCCCTACGGGAGTGTACGGCCCGCGCGAGAAGGACTATTTCATCATGGCAAAGAGCATAAAGCAGCATATCGATTTCTCCGTCGGATATTCAAGGCAAGACATCACATTTGTGTATGTTAAGGATTTGGTAAAGGCTATCTTCCTTGCCATAGACAAGCAGGTTGTGCGCCGCGAGTATTTCGTATCAGACGGAAGAGTGTACACAAGCCGCACGTTCAGCGACCTGCTTCAGCACGAGATTGGCAACCGCTTTGTTCTGCACATCTGTGCGCCCGTGTGGTTTCTGTGGATTGTGTCGCTCGTCTCCACATTCATGGCAAGGCTGAGAGGCACTACAACCACTCTGAATCTCGACAAATACAAGATTCTGAAGCAACGAAACTGGCAATGCGACATAAAGCCGCTTGTTGATGAACTTGGATATGCGCCCGACTACATCTTAGACGAAGGCGTTAAGGAAACTGTTGAATGGTATAAAAAAGAAGGATGGCTATAAAGACATTTGTTGACAGAGAAGAGAATCCTCGCGAAGGATTGCTTTTGATTGAGAAGGCGATGCTTGCCTATCTGGCTTTCACGCTCGTTCTTGTAATTGTTTTTTGGAATAGTATAAATGCTCCGCTGATGCAGGTGGCAAACCGGGGCTTGATTCTGGCAATGACCGTGGGATTGTGGCTCTTGTACCGCAAGTTTCCTTGCAAGGTTACCAGATATGCGCGCTCCATTGCGCAGTTCACGCTGCTGCCTTACTGGTATTCGAATACATACGACTTTAACTGTCTTCTGCCCAACCTCGACCACATCATGGCATCGGCAGAGCAGAGCATCTTCGGGTGTCAGCCGGCTTATGTATTCAGCCAAGTGCTTACGGGCAGTTTCTGGAGCGAGGCTTTCAATCTTGGATATGTAGCCTACTTCCCCATGATAATGGCAACCGAGTTGTACTATCTCTTTGGCCGTACGCACAAGTTCGAGCGCGCCGCCTTTGTAGTCATGGCATCGTTCTTTATCTATTACGTTGTGTTCATCTTCGTGCCTGTGGCAGGACCGCAGTATTACTATTGTGCCATAGGGCTCGACAGCGTGGCGCAGGCTAACTTTGTTGATGTGGGCAACTATTTCGCATCGCATACCGAGATGCTTACCGCGCCGGGCGATAGCGACGGACTGTTCTATAACCTCGTCCTTGGCTCGCAGAATGCAGGCGAACGACCAACGGCGGCGTTCCCGAGTTCGCACGTCGGAATATCTACAATACTGATGCTCATCTGCCTGCGCGACAAGCAGTACAAGATGGTCTTCATTCTGCTGCCGTTCTACGTTCTGCTATGCTGTGCCACCGTCTACATTCAGGCGCACTATCTTATAGATGTTATTGGCGGATGGATAAGCGCGGTGCTGGTTTACGCGCTCACGGCTCGTCTTTACAAGATGTATGCCAAATAAAAATTTGAAAAAAGTATGACGTTTGGAAAATAATACTTTTCTTTGTAGAAACTAAAATTTATGACAATATGGGAAAAAGTGGTAAGAAAGCAGGCAAACGCCTGACTAAGAAAGAGTTGGTAGACCGCCTTACGGCGATGTTCCTTGCCAATGTGGGAACGGTCTATTCGTTGAAAGATATTTCCCGTGAACTGAATCTCACAACGCATCCTTTGAAAATGCTTTGTGCAGATATTCTTAATGATATGACTCAGGAAGGCTTCCTGATAGAGCAGCCTTACGGTAGTTTCCGCTTTAACAGCACATCTCTGGTGTTCGAAGGTCAGTTTGTGCGCAAGTCTAACGGCAAGAACTCCGTCATCCCCGACGATGGCAGCGAGCCTGTCTTTGTGGCAGAGCGCAATTCGCTCCATGCCATGAACGGCGATACCGTAAAGGTTTCGTTGTCGGCATTCCGCAAGGGACACACCAAAGAGGGAGCGGTAATCGAGATAGTAAAGCGTGCCAAGGATACATTCGTAGGAAAGTTGCAGGTAAACAAGCAATACGCCTTTCTGCTTACCGAGTCGGCAAATCTTGCCAACGATATTTTTATTCCGATGGATAAACTTGCCGGCGGAAAGAACGGCGACAAGGCACTTGTGCGCGTGGTTGAGTGGCCTACGGAGGCAAAGAACCCGATAGGCGAGGTGATTGACATTCTTGGCGAGGCTGGCGACAACAACACCGAGATGCACGCCATCCTTGCCGAATACGGACTTCCGTACAAGTATCCTGAGGCTGTTGAGGCTGCGGCAGACAAGATTTCGGCAGAAATTACAGCCGAAGACTATGCCGAGCGCGAGGACTTCCGCGATGTTACTACGTTTACCATCGACCCTCACGATGCCAAGGACTTCGACGATGCGCTCTCAATCCGCAGCATCGGCGACGGACTGTGGGAGGTTGGCGTGCATATTGCCGATGTGTCGCACTATGTTAAGGAAGGCGACATAATAGACCGCGAGGCTGTTGAGCGTGCTACGAGCATCTATCTTGTAGACCGTACCATACCAATGCTTCCTGAGCGTTTGTGCAACTTCATCTGCTCTCTCCGTCCCGACGAGGAGAAACTGGCATATTCGTGCATCTTTACCATAACCGACAAGGGCGACGTAAAGGATTACAGAATTGTCCACACGGTTATAAAGAGCAACCGCCGCTTTACTTACGAGGAAGCTCAGGCTATCCTTGAGGCAAACGGCTCGGCAAATCCAGAAGACTTGAAGATTGGCGGTTCTGCCATCAAGCCCGACATGAAGATTGACTGGACCGAGAAAGACGGTCTGAAGGGTGAATATGCGCTCGAACTGGTTACTCTTAACCGACTGGCCAAGATTTTCCGCGAGAAGCGTTTCAGCAACGGCGCGATAGACTTTGACCGTTGCGAAGTGCGCTTCGACATCGACGAGAAGGGCAAGCCGGTAAGCGTTTACTTTAAGTATGCCAAGGATGCCAACAAACTTGTTGAGGAGTTTATGCTTCTGGCAAACCGTACGGTTGCCGAGCACATAGGCCGCGTGCCAAAGGGCAAGACTGCCAAGGTTTTCCCTTATCGTATTCACGACCTTCCAGACCCCGACAAACTCGACAATCTCTGCCAGTTTGTGGGGCAGTTCAACTATAAACTGAAGACAACAGGCAGCAAGACCGATGTTGCCAAGAACATAAACAAACTTCTTAGCGAGGTTAAGGGCAAGCGCGAGCAAGGCGTTGTTGAGATTGTAGCCCTCCGCACCATGCAGAAGGCGCGCTATTCAACCCACAACTGCGGACACTACGGCCTGGCGTTCGACTATTACACGCACTTTACATCGCCAATACGCCGTTATCCCGACACGATGGTTCACCGCCTGCTAACAAAGTATGCCAACGGCGAGCGTTCGGTTTCGCAGACCAAGTACGAGGATTTGTGCGAGCATAGTTCGGCTATGGAGCAACTTGCGGCAAGTGCCGAGCGCGCCAGCATTAAGTACAAGCAGGTTGAGTTTATGGGCGAGCGAATGGGACAGGAGTTTGATGGAACGATTAGTGGCGTTACCGAGTGGGGACTCTATGTTGAATGTAACGAGAACAAGTGCGAGGGCATGATTCCGATGCGCGAACTTGACGACGACTACTACGAGTTTGACGAGCGCAACTACTGCATACGCGGCCGCCGCACACACCGCATATACACGCTTGGCGACCCTGTACGCATAAAGGTTGCAAAGGCAAACTTGGAGCGCAAGCAGCTCGACTTTGAAATTGTTCACTACGAGGGCGAGGAGGTTCGCACGACGCCTTTCTATACGGGCAAGAAGACAAGCCTTACTCCGAAGGAGAAGATTGCCAACCACAAGAAGGCTAAGAAAGACAAGAAAGGACACTCGAAGAGCGCAGGCAAGAAGGGTGGAAAGAAGAAGTCGAAACACTAAAAACGGGGCGTACAGACGATGAAAGAATCGATGAGAAAACTGAAGGTTACGGAGATGAACCGCATCAGCACCGACGAGTTTAAGCAAAGCCGGAAGATGCCTCTGGTGGTGGTTCTCGACCATGTAAGAAGCCTCTACAACGTAGGCTCGGTATTCCGCACGGGCGATGCCTTCAGAATAGAAAAGATAATGCTTTGCGGCATTACCGCCACGCCGCCGCATCCCGAGATTCACAAGACGGCTCTCGGTGCCGAGGATTCGGTTGAGTGGGAATACTTCAGCGATACGCCCGATGCCGTTGCTGCCCTGAAGGCGCAGGGCTACAAAGTGTTCAGCGTTGAGCAGGTAGAGCACAGCACGTCGCTCGAGACTATAAAACTTGATGCCGGCGAGAAATATGCCGTTATAATGGGCAACGAGGTTAAGGGCGTTCAGCAATGTGTTGTAGACAGTTCGGACGCTTGCCTCGAGATTCCGCAGTTTGGAACAAAACATTCTATGAATGTGAGCGTTACGGCTGGCATCGTGATTTGGGAGTTTGCAAAACAACTGATTTTGAAATAAACAGAAAGGCAGTCTGATGAGGCTGCCTTTTGTGTGTGCGTTATTGTAAATTGTCCAAAGTGTCAAGAAGTCCGAAAGGATTCTTTTTGAAATCATTCAGTTTTTCTTTTGTATTATTGGCTGGTATGGGATTTTCTTTATTGCCTCGTTGGCAACAAGTGCCGTGACCGTGGTGATGACGAAGGCGATGGCTGCTACGACGAATTTGGCGTAGAGTGGTGCTGTCGTGAGGTCGTAGGCACATAAGGCGGAGAGGAGTATCTTGACGCATCCGATGACGTAGTTTTGGAAAGCAAGGATTGGCACTCCTGCTGCCTTTATACGGGTTATCCACTTGACGGGTGTTCCTGGTGTCAGCACATGTGGGAGAAGATAGTGCTGGAAGCATATTCCCAAGGTGTGCCAAATAAAGAATACGGATGCAAAGTGGATGTTAAAGTAATTGATGTCTATGAATGAGGAAAAGGCTGTGATACATACGCTTATCAACAAGAGAACCGAGAGAGGCAACTTTTTGCGAATGATGTAGGTGGTGCCTTGTATGACGAGCAACGTAACGATGAACCATAGTGGTGCTGCCACTAAGTTTGGCTGTCCCGTTACAAGTTCTGTCAGAGGGTCGTACCATTGTGCCTCAAGGTCTTCGACGCTGGCATGATAGCGACCGAAGAACACCCATAGCAGGTAGAAGGCCATATAGCAAACGAGCGATGGCAATGTGAGCCTGTGAAACTGCCTTGCTACGAAATCCTTTGCCGCAAGCCTGTCGGAATGGAACAGGCTTCCTGAGATGAAGAAGAACAGCGCTACGCCTATATACCAGATGATGTTGTCGGTGCCTGCCTCGAAACGTGGCGGCGTGTGAAACCACACGATATAGATGATGGAGAATAGCCAAAGTTTGTCTATGAACGGATAGTGTGCAGTCTTTGTCATACGAATATAATCTGTTTTAGCGTTCAGTTGTTTACCTTCAATGCTTTCAGAATAGGCTTGTGCTTATCCGTTGCTCGGAAACTTTCACAAGCCTATTGTGTGTCAATGGTGCAAGCACCTTTTGCTCAATGTATGGCGGGGTGGCATCCCATTGCTTGGCAAAGGCACGAAGGGCTGGTACTTGTACTCCTATCAAAAATGTCTTTGGGAACAACGGGTGTCAGTTTTGCCAGAAATGCAGCATAGTCCTTGTCCTGAAGTTCGAAGAGTCTTTCTTGTAGGTGTGTCATTATTAAGCTAATGTAACATTAGCGGTTAGTGTCTTCTCCTACAATTTCTCCGGCATGTTTCTCGCTGAACTCACGGTTAATGTCGGCAAGTTCACGAAGCCCGAGAATGTAGTCGTCGTAAATGTCAGACAAGTCCTGTCCGTCACAGTCGCCCGAACTATAATTCAGCGATTCCTGTACAATTTGCTTACGCTCCTCTAATGTTGTGTCTTTAATCAATAAACTTTTCATTGCTTTAGTTTTTTAAGATTGTGAGTTCCGTAATTTTCAAGTTATAATTATAGAAACTTTAAAAATTCCGCAGCACTTTAGTTTAACATTCTTTATAATATCCTGAGCAACAGAATGTTGCCGAGGGTTTGGCCATATCAGAAATTTCACTTACCTTGGTGCTGCAATATAAAGCAACTGAAATTATCAATGGCCATGGCAAAGGTAAGCAAAAAAATCTGAGAAAGTCACCGCTTTTGGCGGAATAATATTCGTTTTGGGCAAATTTGACTCTATCTACGAATGTGAGCGTAACGGCTGGCATCGTGATATGGGAGTTTGCAAAACAACTGATTTTGAAATAAACAGAAAGGCAGTATGATGAGGCTGCCTTTTTTGTTTCTGATATGTCCGAATGTTTATTCTAAAAAGTACAATCTTCCGCAATCATTTTGGAAAGCGTCAAATGCTATTAGTTTACCCTCATATTCAACGAAATAGACTCTCATGCACATTCCCAAATAGCCATCGTAGTTAGAAAGATCCCAAATGTTGTTAACCTTTGGGTACATTTTGTTTATTTTGGGATGTCGAAACCAATCGTAAACAGATATAACAACAGGATAGTCTGATTCTTTAAAATGATGATCTAAAAAAAGAAGCAAGTCATCTTCCTCCACATCGAGGGGTTTGTCGAATTTTACATGTTCAAGTGGTGCATAGTTATAATGCCCGTAAAGTTTTTCGATATCTTGTAATGTTAACCCCTTGACTTGGAAATCGTTGATATCTGCATATCTGTTCAGACCAACAATTTTTACAGAATCTATGCACTTTGCCTCTTCCACCCACTTCTTGACAGATTTCTCGGGCTGGGTACATGCTGTAAATAGCAGTAAAATTGAAAATATTGCTTTATTCATTCTTTAAATATGGTTAAGTATCTGAGTTTACAGAAAAAACGTTCGTCAGTTATTGACAAATAATACTAATATATCTACTGCATATTCCTGAGAACAGGGGTATTACTTATCCTCACAATATATCAGAGATGTAAGGGAATCTAATTCTTCGGGAGAGGGAACTCTCAGCCCCTTTACCAAATAGTGGCTTTTGTTGTCTGTGTATAGATAATAGTCGTTAAACTCTTCGTATTCAAGGAGCTTTAGCTTTAGGATTAAGGAATCCCCATCTTTGTAGTGCAGAATTACCTTGTTACCTTTAAAATCAAAAGTTCCTTCCTTAGCAATATAATTGCCATTTTTGTCATAGTCGTTGAATACAAATTCGCCATTCTGATTTAAGGTAATGTTGATGTTTGCACAATGTGGTGTTCCCCAAACATCAACGAGGAAGTCGGGAATCGTTATTCTTGCCTCATGTTTGGGCTTAACTGTTGATTTATCAGATAGCGAATCGTTTGTATCTGATTTAGTGTTATTATGCATGCATGATGTAAACAACGCCAAAGCAATAATAAATGTTATTTTATTCATCTTTCAATTATTTTGTTTAAGAAAAACTCGTCGGTAAAAACCGACATAATTAGGATTTTAATCGGGATATACGGATGTGTATATGCATATTATTAAGTTCGACTTTCTCAATAACTTATAGTATAGAGGAGCAACTGATTTTGTTTTCATAAAACCAATTTTCAAAAGATTTCTCTTTGTTCTGCCAGTTTAGGAATTTGGGCGGAATAATGCTAATAGATTGGGTATACTTCCGTTAGAATAGGGAGTTCAAATGTTTCTTTTCCCAAATAGTATTTTGTATATTTCGTCCGCAGAAGAAAGTTTTTTCGGATGTCTGCGAGAATACTGTAATCAAAGTCACTTTCTTTAAATTTATCCAACTTGCTTTTATATTGCATGTGGATGATTTGTGCTTTTTCTCCAGTGTCGAAATACTTCTTTATTAAAATGAAATAGATACCAATAGAGTCTATTGCTGTTTCGTCATTTTTACTATAATTCTTTTTGATGGTAAAGTTGTCTTGTATAAATACAGCATATTTTGGCTTTTTGTCTGCTATATTCTCATACCCAATAACTGGAGAGTAAGCATATCCAGAAAGTTCCATGTCTCGTTTTCTGTATTTTACGTTTGTTGTGTCGATGGTTCCGATGTCAGCTACGGCAACTTTGGCAAAGAAGGAATCGGGAAGAATGTACTTCTTTTCTTCGGTAAGAGTATTCTGCCGACTCTTGTGTGTGCTGTAATTGCACAAACCGGTTGATTTACAGCAGAATGAAATTGCCAGCAAAATGTATAATCTTAGAAATCTGTTCATGTAAGTTCTGTTTTTGAGTTGTTACTGATTAAAATTTTTCCAGCCACACTTTGTCGGGGAGGTATATTTCACCATTTTCTTCTGTAAGTTTCCATAGCAGAGTTGAATCGTTTACTAAATACAAAACTGCCTTTGCCGATGAGTTTTCTCTGTAACTTCCTTTTATACGGACATATAGCGAGTCGTTGACGAGACGCCCCCAGACGTTGGCATCTACTTCATTTTCAAGGTTTCCATCTATTCTATCGCCATTAAACCAAATAGAAGTAAACAATCCTTTTACAGAATTCTTCCCGGTTTTTCTGAGTTCCAGACAGAATGATTTGTTTTGGTATGCGCTATCGTTTATCCATACCATATAATGCCATTTCCCAACATATCCGTCGATGCCCTTTGTTTTTGAAGGACTGACCGCGGCATTATCGCCCTGATGCGTGCCAACGGAAGGCTCGCGCTTGCAGCATGAAACCAATATGCATAGTAAGATTACGATGTATTTTTTCATTATTGTTCTGTTTAAGAAGTTGGCTTTGTCTTGCCAAAATTAAGAATTTCTGCCGAAAGAAGAAATGTTTTGTTGCGGATAGTTTCATTTCCACTCTATTTCGGCTTTGGGCGAAACAGCCTTTGAATAGCAGAGGCGGGTAGAGTCGTTTTCTAACCAAAGGATGTAAATATTGTCGTGAAAATACTCCACCTTTTGTAGGCAGACGGCATACTTTCCATTTAACCCAAATCGGTCATTAGAAATTAGGCATGTCTATTTTTCTAATGACCGCCATTAGAAAATATCGGTTGTATTAGGCTATCCTTCAATAATTTACTACCTTTACCACGCAGAAAAACATAAGAAGATGATGCGTGACTATGATATAAAGTTCGTGAACAAGGAAATCACCCCGTTCGGAGGCCTTTCACTTTTTCTGAAAATGCTTGAGAAATGCCATTTTGAAGAGCAATTGGAGAAATGCTGTATTCCTGTCCAGGGTTCCAATAGAGGATATAAGCCGATACAGCTCATATTGGGCTTGTTCGCAGGTGTCTGGTGCGGAGCAAGCCGTTTCGGGCATCTTGACGTAGTCCGCTATGACACCGCTCTGTGTAATCTTCTTGGATGGAAGCTGGGAGCTGACCACAGGGCATACCAGCGTTATTTCAACAAGTTCTCGCAGGCCATAAACCAGCGTGTATTCGGCGAGTTGTTCAGGTGGTTCTTCTCAGAGTTGGTATTTGACAACTACACGCTTGACTTTGACTCTACCGTGATGGTTCGTGAAGGCAATCAGGAAGGAGCAGTCAAAGGGTATAACCCGAAGCGTCCCGGACGCCCATCCCATCATCCGCTCCTTGCCTTCGTATCTGATGTGCGCATGATAGCAAACTATTGGCTGCGCCCAGGCAACACCTCTGCCAGCACCAACTATCTTGCCTTTCTGGAAGACACTTTGTCGCGGCTTCAGAACAAGAAGGTAGGACTTGTCCGCATGGACAGCGGTTTCTTCTCGGGAAAAATACTTGACTCTCTGGAACAGAGACAGTTGCACTACATCGTTGCCTGCAGGTTCAACAATTGTATCAAGTACAACCTGACGCATGAGAAGAGATGGGTAGAGGTCGCTGACGGCCTGGAAATCGCCGAAACCACTTATCGGGCAGAGGATTGGGAGAAGCCGAGACGTATCGTCATGGTAAGGCAAGAGGTAGAGAAACGCCCGAAGGCGGCAGGAAAGCAGGTCAGGCAGATGGAGTTGTTTGAGGAAGAACAGGATTTCGGGAAATACAGGTACAGCTGCTTTGTCACGAATCTTGGATTGCCAGCCAAGATCGTATACAACTCATATCGTGGCAGGGCCGACTCAGAGAACAGAATCAAGGAACTGAAGTACGATTTTTCGATAGACGAATTTGTAACGCACAACTTCTGGGCGACAGAAGCCTGCGGCAATTTCATAATCATGGCATACAACTTCATGTCGCTGTTTCGCCATGCATTGATGAACTCCGACAAAAAGAAGTTCCTCAAGACAATCCGCTACGAACTGATATCAACACCCGCATATCTGGGAAGGACAAAGAACAAGCACATTCTGTACTTGGCCAGGTCGTTGAAAACACGACGATCCTTCCTCTCGATATGGGAAAAACTAAAGGATTTCTCTCTGCCATACAGCACCGAGAAATCCTAATGACCGATTTGGGTTTAATATATTCTTTGGAGCGTCAATCAAGATAGAATCTTCTTTCTCTCCAATTACTTTCCACTTTCCTTTGGCATTTCTTTCTAATTCTTTTATCCCTTCATAATTCCTTGCAGCATTATCATTCGCCGAGCGTATGGTTGATTATTCCACGTCAGAATTTTCGAACGTAAGAGTAAAACTTAACGGCTTGAACTCTGTGCTTCTGTTTATGTATGTCTCTTCCAATAGAATGTTGTATGTACCTTGTAATCACTTCTTGGCAAGAAAGTCGGAACATGCGCATATACATAAAGACAAAAGCAGATATAATATTTTCTTCATCTCTTTAGGATTTTGGGGGTTATTCGGTTACATAGAACCGTCGTCAATTTTGTATAATGTCCATGTTCCGTTAGTGCGTTTAAACATGTATGTAACATGTATGCCGCAGTCATCGCCACTTATTAGTACGGTATTATTGTCTGCGTAAATATTTGTACTAACCTTTTCTTCGTAGCCGGGATTGAAGAGGTCGTCATGTCTCCAGTCGTTTCTTTCTATAAAGTATACAGAGTCTCTCTCGTTCATGCCCCCTTCGCAACATATTGTCATCTCAAGAGGAAACGAGATGTGGTTTATTTGGAAACATGAGTCTGAACAGAAATTCTTTACAAACTCCTCAAAGCTGGGTTCTTCCAGCTTGTTAACTCTTGTAGTTGTGGCTGTTTTTCCGCCGTTTCCGTTAGGATGCTTACATCCAACGAGCATCAAGAGAAATAAAATAAAGATACTTTGCTTATTCATATTTTAAGAAAATATTAACCTTTTCCCGACTACATATCTTCGGGTGCTGGCTTTATAACAAAACTATTTTTAATGTTGTATTTTGCAACTGCAACGGGGACGGCAATTCTTTCAACCAGACAGGAGTCGGCGTCTTGCAGATTTTCCGAAGTGTTTGATATTTTCCAGTATTTCCGTTTGTCTAATTCTGTAAATATGCAATGGATAGATGCTGATTTATAGCTGACTTTTGCTCCCGTTTTTAGAGTCAGAAACTTTGTTCCTTTCTTATCATCATATAGGTCGAAATAGAAATCGCCAATACAGTCGACGCTGTTTTTTGAAACTTCGTAATCTTTTTTGTCTTTATATACAAGTTCGAATGCCTCGTCGTGTGCTGCTGAAATGTACAGATTGCCTTTGCAGATGCTTTTTACAAAAGAATCTACACACTCGGTGTTGGCGAAAATCGTGTCGTTTAATGTTGCAACATTGAAGTATATCGGCCAGCTATGTTCGCCCGGAACGACAACTATCGAAATATAGTTGTATTTTCCGCCGAATAGTTTTGGCTGCGTTTCTGTAC
>JAEEGH010018850.1_pt1 | contig 14541 bp, 13 predicted proteins | sample 9134181 | NCBI WGS metagenome assembly JAEEGH01 (sample SAMN16246544, study PRJNA631951) | gut metagenome | biome: gut microbiome; feature: rumen; material: DP-attached | host: Bos | place: Iran: Karaj | collected 2018-10 | reverse complement strand
GGAAAACAGTGTGCCATACAATGGAACCGTGTTGTGTGGGGGGCGGGAAACAGTGTTCCATACTATGGAAACATGTTTTGCGGGGGCGGGGGAGGAGGTGACGGGTGAAGGTTAGCGTGGTGACGACGGTGTATGACCGGCCGGAGCATTTTCGGATGTTCCTGCGGGCGCTGGCGTTGCAGTCGCGGCCGCCGGACGAGGTGGTGGTGGCGGATGACGGGTCGCCGGCGGCGGCGGCGGAGCGGGTGCGGGAGCTGTTCGCGGGGTCGGGGTTCGCGGGGAAGGTGGTGCGCCAGGAGAAGGATGGCTACCGGCTGGCGGCGGCGCGGAATCTGGCGTTGCGCGAGATCACGGGCGATTACGTGGTTTTTCTGGATTGCGACATCGTGCTGCTGCCGGATGGGCTGGCGACGCATCTGGCGCTGTCGGGCGCGGACCGGGTGCTGGCGGGGAACCGGGCGCTGCTGGGGGAGGCGGAGTCGAAGCGGCTGTTCGGGATGGGCGGCGAGGGGCCGTCGGGCGCGGATTTCGAGGCGGCGTGGGCGGCGGCGGACAAGGGGGAGGCCGAGGCGGCGGAACGGCTCTTCGAGAAGCACGCGCGCCTGCGGCGGTGGCATCTGGCGCGGCCGCACAAGCCGAAGATCATCGGGTGTCATTTCTCGGCGCCGGCGGAGGCGGTGCGCCGGGTGAACGGATTCGACGAGAATTTCGTGGGGTGGGGCTACGAGGATGACGATTTTGCGCGTCGGCTCTACTGGGCCGGGGTGCGGCCGGTGAGCGTGATCGGGAAGGCGCGGGCGGTGCATCTGTGGCATCCGTCGCTGGCGCCGCGGGAGGGGGGACGGCACCGGGACCGCCCGAACCGCGCGTATTTCCGGCGCTGGGGCGTGGAGACGGCGTGCCGGAACGGACTTGTGAAACTGGGGTGACGGAGAAAGGATCCGCAGATGGACTGGAACGAGAAGACTCGGCTGGTGGTGACGACGGGACGCGGCTGCGAGCACGCGCTGGCGGAAGAGTTGCGCGGGATGGGGTTCGAGCCGATCGGACGCGAGGACCCCGAGGCGCCGCGGCGCGACGCCGTGGCCGTCGATGGCAACCTCACGGACGCGATGCGGATCAACCTCTGCTCGCGCACGGGCCACCGCGTACTGTTCGAGCTGGCCGCGTTCGAGGCGGACGACTCAGATGAGCTGTATGAGCAGGCGCGGGAGCTGCCCTGGGAGCTGTATCTGCGGGAGGACCGCCCGTTCCGGTGGAGCGGCAGTGTCGCGAACGTGCGGAGCGTGCGGGATTCGCGCTATCCGGTGCTCAAGTGCAAGGATGCCGTGGCAGACCGCTTCGTGGAGAAGTGCGGGCGGCGGCCGGATGCGAAGTCGGGGACGGACGGCGCGGCGTGTCTGCATCTGCATTGGCACGGCCGGGTGGCGCGGGTGTTCGTGGATACGACGGGGCGTCCGCTGTCGATGCGCGGCTACCGCCTGGATTCGTGGCGGGCCCCCGTGCGCGAGACGATGGCCGCCGCCATCCTGATGGAGGCCGGATTCTCGCCGGAGCGGCGGGATGCGCTGCTGTCGCCGATGTGCGGCTCGGGGACGTTCGCGATCGAGGGCGCCCTGATGGCCCAGAACCGCGCGCCGGGCCTGCTGCGCGGCGAGGACGAGTTCGCATTCGTGCAGCTCGCGGATGCCCCGCTGGCGGCGTGGCACGACCTCCGCGAGGAGGCGCAGGCGGCGGTGCGGTGGGCGCCGTCGGCATGGATTCGGGCGACGGATATCGACCAGGGGGCGATCGGCTGCACGTTGCAGAACGCGCGGCGCGCCGGCGTCGAGAAGCTGATCTTTGCGCGGGCGTGCGATTTCCGGCTGTCGGGCGTGCCCGAGGCCCCGGCCGTGGTCGTGGTGAATCCGCCCTACGGCGAACGGATCGCGCCGGGCGCGCGCGGGGCCCTGAAGCGGCTGTACAAGGCGCTGGGCGACTGGCTGAGGTTTACGTGCTCCGATTTCCGCGCCGCCGTCCTGCTGGCCGACCCCGAGCTGGCGCGGGCCCTGGGCGTGCGGGCCAGGCGGATGGTTCCGATGTCGAATGGGCCGATCGATTGCCGCCTGATGGTATTCGAGCCGCATGAGTACGGCGGGATCGAGGACGAAGGGGAGAAGGGGGCGGCGGAGGAGGAGTCAGGAGGCGGGAGTCAGGAGTCAGCGGGGGACGACATGCCAGCAAGCGGAGGGCAGAGCGAACCCTTGGCATGATCGTGGCGCAAATTCACTCGAAATTTTCGATAATTTCGATATTATCGATAATATCGACAAGACTGGAATTGCTCAGGGCAGAAAGCCTGCGTCAGGATGAGAAAAAGATGAGCCCGCCCCTTGGATGGAGAACGACATGAGCGCGAAAAAAGTGGAAGTCCGGGAGCCCGAGGATTGGGGCGTGAAAGGCGAGCTTGTTGCGATTCCGGTGAAGGGGCCCGGCAAGCGGGAATGGCGGCTGGATGGGTTCTTTCGCGGGGCGGCGGGAAAGGGGGGCGACGGCCTGCCGCTGCTGGTCTTCGTGCATGGGATGGGGAGCAATTTCTATCGGTCGAAGCTGAAAAAGGCGTTCTTGGAGGTCGCGCCGAGGCGGGGGCTGCCGGTGCTGTCGGTGAATAACTCGGGGGCGGATGGCGGAACGTTCGACGAGCGGTTTTCGGATTGCCTCTACGACTTGGATGCCATCAGGGACTGGGCGGCGCGCCGGGGTATGGGGCGCGTGGTGTGGGTGGGGCATTCGACGGGATGCCAGAAGTCGGTGTTCTGGCAGGCGCGGCGGCGCGCGGCGGAGACGGCGGGCATCGTGCTGCTGGCGCCGGCGGATGACAACGCCATCCTGAAACGGGACTGGGGCGCGCTGTTCGCCCGGAAGGTCGCGTGGGCGAGGCGGCAGGTCGCGGAGGGGAAGGGCGACGTGGCCGTGGAGCGGGGCTACGAACGGTTTTCGGCGCGTCGGTTCCTGTCGGTGGCCGAGGAGTCGCGGGCCGAGGCGGGCGTGTTCCGCTATGCGGGGCGGCTGACGGCGTTCCGCAAGGTGAAGTGCCCGGTGCTGGCGGTCTTCGGCGCGGAGGAGGAGTTCGCCGTGCTGCCGCCGAAGGAGATGCTGGAAAAGCTGGCGAAAGTGACAAAGTCGGAGGCGTACACGGGGATGGTGGTGCCGGGGACGGGGCATTCGTTCCGCGAGGCCGAGACCGAGGTGGCGGAGACGGTCTGCGCGTGGGTCCGGGATGCGGTCGCGGGGGCGGCGCGATGAGAATCACGGGCGGACTGCACCGGGGGCGTCCGATGCGGACGCCGGCGGGGTCGGGGACGCGGCCGACGCAGGACCGCGTGCGCCAGGCGCTCTATTCGTCGCTCGCGCTCGTGGTGTGGGAGTCGCATGTGCTGGATTTGTTCGCCGGGACGGGGGCGATGGGGCTGGAGGCGTGGTCGCGGGGGGCGTCGTGCGTGGATTTCGTCGAGTCGGGACCGGCCGCGCTGCGGGCGCTGCGGGCGAATGTGGCGACGCTGGGGGCGGAGGCGGTGTCGCGGGTGATCGCGGCCGATGTCTTCAAGGTGCTGGCGGGGCCGCCGCGGTCGCCGCATGCGCCGTATGGGCTGGTGGTGGCCGATCCGCCGTATGCGCCGGCGCGGGAGCGGGGCTACATGCGGCGGCTGGGAGAGCTGCTGGCCGGGAACGGATGGCTCAAGGAAGGCGGTTTTTTCGTGTTCGAGACCGAGGGCCACGACGAGGTGGCGCCGATGGAGGGGTATGAGCTGGCGGCGGACAAGACCTACGGGGCGACGCGGCTGCTGATCTGGCGGTTCGAGGGCGTCTCGGACTGACCCCGTGCCTGCTCTGCACATACTAAGGGACAGGCTGTTAGTATTCTTGACACGGGTGTATAATTCGGGGACAAGAAAGTGGTGGTTGCAAGATGCTGGTTTTTCTGACGTATCTGGGGGTGCTGGCGTGGATCGGAATCCGGGATGCGCGGCGGGTGGGGGGGTATGCCGATTTCGTGGCGGCGGGTGGCCGACAGGGGGGCTGGATGGTATGGGCGACGCTGATGGCGACGATGGTGGGGGCGTCGGCGACCGCCGGGGTGGCGGCGCGCGCGGGGACGATCGGGTGGGCGGCGTTCTGGTGGCTCGGAATCGGCGCGGCGGGGCTGCTGGCGCAGGGCGTTTTCCTCGCGCGTAAGGTTCACGGATTCGGCGCGCGGACCCTGCCGGAGATGGCGGGGATGGTCGTTGGACCGTGGGGGCGGCGGGGCGCGGGCGTTCTCATCGCCGCGACATGGGTGGGCGTGGTTGCGGCGCAGCTGATCGCCGTGGGGCAATTCCTGGGCGAGGCGGCGAAGGCCGGGGTGTTCGGGGGCTGGGGAGCTGGCGTGCCGCCGACGGTCTGGGCCGCGATGGCGGGCGGTGTCGTTGCGCTCTATACGATCGGCGGCGGTCAGCTTTCCGTGGTGCGGACCGATGCGGTGCAGTGGGCGGTGCTCTGCGCCGGTCTCGCAGGCGCGGGAATCTGGGTCTGGCTGGCGGGAAAGGGAGGGGAGACGGCTGGAACTGCGCCGGGATTGCTGAACGCGCAGTTCGGAACTCGTGACCTCCTCGTCATGGCGCTACCCGTCTGGGGCGCGTTCTTTCTGGGACCTGACATTGTTTCGCGGAATTTCGTCGCTCGCGATGGAAAGACGGCCGCACGTGCCGCGATTTTCGGAGCGCTGGCCCTGGTCGGTGTGAGCGTGATGGTCACGTGGCTGGGAATCGCTTCGGCATCCGTCCTGGGGGAGGGAGGCGCGGACAACCCGCTCTTCGGCCTGGTCTTTGCTCCGACCAGGGGATGGCCGCGCCTCGTCGGACTCCTGCTGGGGCTGGGATTGCTCTCGGCGCTGCTCTCCAGCGCCGATACCTGCCTGATGAACGCGGCGGCGATTCTTTGCCAGGACGTGCTCGGAATCCGCCGGATTGCCGCCATCCGCCTGGCTGTGATCGTGCTTGGGGCGGCGGCGATCGGAATTGCCCAAGGCGGAAAAGGAATCATCGAGATGCTGCTGGCGGCGTATTCGGTGTATACGCCCGGGGTGGTGATGCCGCTTGCCGTGGCGATCTGGGCGCACGGACGGCGACGTATCCGGCTTGGCATCTGGGGGGCTGCTGTGCTTGTGGGCGGAACCTGCGGTCTTGCCGCCGCTCTGGGCTGGGCCCCCTCCTGGCTTTCCGCCGTCGGCCTGCTCCTCTCCTTCGCCCTCTCCCTCCTTTCCACCAACTAATGCAACTTAAGGGACAGCCTATCTGCAAATATTCACTAGAGGGACAGACTATTAATAGTTACCCAAATGGGATGTGGCAGGGGGGGCAAAAGAGCCAAATCAGCAGAGCAAGGGTCGTTGAAGGGCATGGGTGGGGGAGGAAGAGGGAGCAAATACTACGTCAGAGCGACCCAGCCGAGGAAAAGGATGGGTGAATTGTGCCCAAAAAAGGTGGGAAAAACATATCGGGGCACACTCCACCCGCAACGGGGAGAAGTCGAGGAAAACGGGCGGAACTTGGATCGTCAGGCGGTGTGCGTTATCGCATTCTTGCGGAGATGCCGCACGCTGCAGAGCTGAATTCCCTCCCAGTCACCGCAGAGCCGCGCCCCGGTAGGCGCATGGCGGCGGTTCTCGCTGAATGCATAGCGGTGGTTTTCGAAGATGCTCTTAGTGAAAGATTTTGAGCCAATCGCCAGCCCGGCCGAAAACGCCCGTATCTTACATCGCAAAAGTTGGGGGAGTGATGGCTTTTCGTGGCTTGCCAGGACTTCTCGGACGGTGGCCGGATCAAGATCGGCCGCTCCCTTGGCATAGAGAAGGCCACGGTAGGACTCCATCGTCTTGTTGCGCGGAACGTTGGAAGCCCCATATACGGCAGCAAGGCCTTTTTGCGCCTCTCTGTCGCCGCGATAGGCCGCCCCATATCCGCTGAAGCGATAATCCTTGGGATCGCTGACCAAGCCTGCACGCACCGGATTCAGGTCGATGTAGGCCGCCACCGCTGCCAAGGAGCCGCCACCTTCGACCAGCGTACTGCTGAAGCGCCCCTGCCAGAGCGTCCCTTCGTGGTCTTTGTGATGGGCCCGATACCAGATGGTGAACCGCTGCTTGAGCCCTTGCATGAAGGGAGAAATGTCACCCATGCGCTTCTGGAGCTGGGCCTGTTCCTGTTCGACTTGACGGAGCAGGCCGGATTTGCGGCAATCGGTCCAATGAAGGCTGAGTTCCTTCGCACGCGCTTTTCCGTAGAGAGTTGCAAAGCGCGACAGCAACTCGGATTCCGTCAGCGCGCGAGGCGGCGGAACCCGTACCAAAATGTGGAAGTGGTTGGACATCACGCAATGCGTCAGCACCTCGATGCCCGAAAAGGTGGCAAGACGGCGCATCATCCCCACGAACACCTGCTTTTCCTCTTCGTCGAGCAGATACTCCTTGAGAGCACACCGGCTAACCAGATGATAATAGGCCCCCTCTTTGACTTTGACGCGTTTTCTTCTCATGTGACCTCCTGTGTCCGCCCCCTATCCTCCTCCTTCCCATCCCCCCTGTCAAGCATACAAATAGCCTGTCCCTTAAATTTGTTTGGGGAAATCAGGTGGGGCGGGAGCGGAGGCGGGGGTCGAGGGCGTCGCGGAGGGCGTCGCCGAGGAGGTTGAAGGCGAGGACGACCACGAAGATGGCCAAGGTGACGGCCGTCAGCTCCCACCAGACGCCTTGCCAGAGTCGGAGGCGCGCGGAGGAGAGCATGGTCCCCCACGAGGGTTCGTTCTGGACCCCGATGCCGAGGAAGGAAAGGAAGACTTCGGTTCCGATCGCCCCAGGGAAGCGCAGGGTGAAGGAGACGAGCGCGACATGGGCGACGTTGGGCAGGATGTGGCGGAAGAGAATCCGGGGGGAGGAGAATCCGAGGGCGCGGGCGGAAAGGGCGTAGCCGAAGGAGCGGTGTCGGAGGGTCTCGGCGCGGATGAGCCGGCAGGTGCTTGTCCAGGTGGTGAGGCCGAGGGCGACAAAGACGCCCAGCAGTCCCTTGCCGACAACCAGCGCGATGGCGAGGACGAAGAGGAGTCCGGGGATGGCGGCAAAGGTTGTGCAGAGCCACAAAACGGCTTCGTCGAGCCATTTTCCGTAGTAGCCGGCGAGGAGTCCGAGCAGCACGCCGAGCGGGATGGCGATGAGTGAGGAGACAATTCCGACGAGGAAGGAGATGCGGGCGCCCTGGAGGAGGCGGAGGAGCACGTCGCGTCCGAGTCCGTCGGTGCCGCAGGGGTGTGAAAGGGAGGGGGGGAGGTAGGCGCTGGCGATGTCTTGCTGCTGCCAGGGCGGGGTGAGGTCGCGGAAGAGGTAGTAGTCGCGGGCGATTTCGGCGGCCAGGGCGGCCAGGACGAAGAGGAGGACCACCAGCAGGCAGAGCCGGGTGGACGTGGAGCGCCAGAGGTGGCGGAAGGGGCTGTCGGCGGGGGCGGTCATGGGATGGCTGGGATGGGGGGAATGGCGGAAATGATGGGGAAAACAGGTTTCCATTGTATGGAAAGCGGTTTCGGTAGGAGAGTGAAACATGTTTCCATTGTATGGAAACGTGTTTTTGGGCGGGCTGGGAGGCGGGGGGTCATGAGAATTTGACGCGGGGGTCTACGGCGGCGAGCAGGAGGTCGGCGAGGAGGTTGGCCAGGGTGCAGAGGATGGCGCCGACGAGGACGATGGCGCGGATGGTGACGAAGTCGGAGGAGTTGATGGCGTTGATGGAGAGGTAGCCGAGGCCGGGGATGCCGAAGAAGGATTCGAGGAGGAGGCTGCCGGTGTAGAGGTAGGGGAGTGAGAGGACGACGTTGGTGACGACGGGGGAGAGCGCGTTGCGTAGGACGTGGCGGAAGAGGATGCGGGAGGAGGTCAGTCCTTTTGCGCGGGCGGTCTGGACGTATTCGCGGTGGGTTTCCTCGAGGAGGACGGTGCGGTAGAAGCGGACGGAGCTGCCGAGGGAGGTGAATGTGCCGATCAGGACCGGGAGGAGGAGGTTGGCCCACGATTCGAATCCCCAGACGGGGAAGAGGTGGAGCTTGAAGCCGAGGACGAACTGGCCGAGGATGATGAAGACGATGTAGTTGACGGACATGATGGCGACGGAGATCGCGACGAGCGCGCGGTCGAGGAGTCGACCCCGGAAGTAGGCGCACCAGAGGGCCAGGAAGAGGGAGAGGATCAGCTCGCAGACGAGAATGGGGACGGTCAGGAGCAGGGAGGGGCCGATGCCCGCGAGAAGAATGGAGGTGACGGGGCGGTTGAGCGAGGTGGAGATGCCGAAGTCGAGGTGGAGGAGCTCGCGGAAGTAGCGCATGAGCTGGGAGTCGAAGAGGCCGCGGGTGGCGCGGCGGAGGCGTATGGCGCGGATAGTCGCGCCGGAGCGGGCGGCCTGGATGAGGGGGATGGCGTCGGAGGGGAAGTCGGCGGGGATGGGGAGGAGGGCGCCATCGGAGCAGTCGATGTCCAGCCGCCAGCGGTTGCCGGGAGGAAGCAGGAAGAAGAGAGGGAGGTCGAGAGAGGCCCCGGGGGCGAGGTGAAGGCCGTCGGAGTCGGCGTGCCAGCGCGCGCGTTCGGAGGGGGCGGCGGAGGCGAACTCGATGTCCGGGAGGGCGCGGGAGGAGGTCCAGCGGCCGAGGAACAGAGGGAGGTCGTAGCCATGGCGGGCGTCGAATTCGGCGAGGGCCTGGGGGGAGGCATTCTGGCCGAGGACGTTGGCCGCGGGGGAGCCGCCGACGACATTGAACAGGAAGAACGTGATCAGGATGATGCCAAGGATCGTCGGAATGGCGAGGAATGAGCGTCGGAGAAGGAAGCGGAGCATGGCGGGAGTGGATTGTAGACGCGGAGGGGGCGTGAGGAAAGGGGAAAATGGAGAGGGGGCGGGTGGGCGGGTGAGGAGCGGGGGCGGTGGCCGGCCGCGAACGGCCATCAGGAGGGGGAGGCGGAGGAGCGAGCGGCGTGTCAAGCATACAGATAGCCTGTCCCTCTGGTTGAAATCGGGGGGTGGGGGGGCATGAAAAAAGCCGCCTGGGAGGGCGGCGGAAAGAGGGGATGGGGGAGGGGTCACATGGGGGGGAAGTCGAAGTGCTTTTCGAGGAGGGCGACGAGCTGGTCGGCGGCCTGTTCCTCGTTTTCGCCTTCGACCTCGATGGTGACCTGGGAGCCCTGGCGGAGCTCCAGGGAGAGGATCTGCATGACGGAGGATACGTCGCAGGCTCCGTTGCGGTTGCGCAGGAGAATGCGTCCGGGGTAGTTCATGAAGGCCTTGACGATGACTGCCGAGGGGCGGCAGTGGATGCCTTGGGCGTTTTGGATGGTTGCGGTCCGTGTTTGCATGGGTATGGAAGTCACCTTCGTGGAATGCAAAGGTCGGGGGAGTATCCCAAAGTTTTTTCGGATGGCAAGCAAAAAAAACTTGAAAGTGGGGGCGGGGCGAGGTAGGGGGAGCCGGAACCGGGCCGGTGGACGGTCGGACGGGCGAAAAAGGCGAGGAAAAATGGCGAACTGGATCTTGGGCATGGGGCGGAGCGGGGATGGGGACGACGGGGCGGGCGTGGCGTTTGTCCGGGCGTTTGGGCGTCGGGGAGGACCGGGGGAGCTGGCGGGCTGGCGTTGCGCGAACGTGGGAACGGTGCCGGAAAACGCGGGGGGGCTGGTGCGTCGGGATCCGGGCGGGGTGGTGGTGTTGGTGGATGCGGCGGACTTGGGGCTTGCGGCGGGTGAGGTGCGCCGGGTACGTCCGGAGGAGCTGGAAAGTGCGGGGTTCGGGACGCACGCGCCTGATCCGGCGATGTTGGATGGCTATCTGCGGAGCGCCGGGGCCCGGGAGGTCGCGTGGGTGGGCATCCAGGCGGAGCGGCTGGAGGGAATCGGGCTGTCGAAGCCGGTGCGGGAGGGGTTGCGGCGGTTGGCAGGGGCGCTAGGGAAGGGGGCGGAGGGGCTGGGGGAGATTGGGTGGTGGCGCGGCGCGGCGGCGGGGACGCCGCCGACGCCGCGCAGTGAAAAGTGAAAAGAGAAAAGTGAAAAGAGGGGCGCGCTGACGCGCGGGGGCCGGCCGGCGGAACGGCCGGTGGCCAGACTCATAGAGGGCGCGCTGACGCGCGGAGGGAGCGGGCGAGAGGCGAGAGAGAGGAGCCCTGCCCCCAGAAGGGGGAGCGAAAGGTGAGAGGGGGGCGGCACGGCGGCCGCCCGGCAAAACTGCGACAAGAGGAAGGCTCAGATGCGCCAGCCGAAGAGGCCGAGGGCGCGGCAGATCTCGGAGACGAGGACGGCCACGATGAGGATCGGGGCGACGAATCGGACCATGACGCGGTAGAGGAGGCGGGCGGCGAAGCGGGGATCGGAGCGTAGGATCTCCATCTCGATGGCCTCGGGGGAGATGGCAAAGGAGACGAAGAGGCAGGACCCGAGGGCGACCAGCGGCATGAGGGCGGAGTTGGTGATGAAGTCGAAGAAGTCGAGGAAGGGCAGTCCGAAGAGCGTGATGCCGCTCCAGGGGCCGTAGCCGAGGGCGGAGAAGGCGGCGAGGAAGGCGATGACGAAGAAGAGTCCGAGCGCGGCGGCGGTGCGGTGGATGTGGAGGAGGTCGCAGACGGACGCCAGGCAGGCCTCGTAGAGGGAGATGGCGGAGGTGAGCGCGGCGAAGATGACCAGCAGGAAGAAGAGGCTGCCGATCCAGGCGGCGGCGGTCGGTCCGAATCCGGCGAAGACCTTGGGCAGGGTCTTGAACATGAGGCCGGGGCCGGCGTTCATGGCCTCCTGGACGGGGGTGCCGGTCTTGACGGCGAAGAGGTAGACGACGGGGATGATCATGAAGCCGGCGAGGAGCGCGACGAGGGTGTCGAAGAACTCGATGCGGCGGACGGAGCGTTCGATGGACTCGGTCCGGGGCAGGTAGGAGCCGTAGGTGATCATGATGCCCATGGCGATGGACAGCGAGTAGAACATCTGGCCCATGGCGCCGAGGATGGTCTTGCCGAGGAGCGCGAAGGAGAAGGCGCCCTCGGCGGTGCGGAAGAACGAAAGGTTGGGCAGCAGGTAGAACGCGATGCCGTCGGCCGCGCCCGGCAGAAACGCCACGTAGACGCAGATGCCGACCGCCAGGACGAAGAGCAGCGGCATGAGCACGAGGTTCGACTTCTCGATGCCGTTCTTGACGCCGAGCAGGATGACGGCGGTGGTCAGGGCGAGGAAGATCAGCGTGTAGCCGAAGGGGCCGAAGGGCGCGGTGATGAACGCGCCGAAGAAGCTGTCCGGGTCGGCCAGCGTGCCGGCGCCGGGCGAGAAGATGAGCGACGAATAGGCGACGAAGTACTTGAGGACCCAGCCGCCGATGACGCAGTAGTAGGGGACGATGAGGATCGGCACGACGGTGGAGGCGAGCCCGAGGATGCCCCACGACTTGTGGAACCGCGAGAAGGCCGTGAGCTGGCTCTGGCCGGAGGCGCGTCCGATGGTGATCTCGGTGATCATGAGGGTGAAGCCGAGGGTGACGACCAGCACCAGGTAGATGAGGATGAAGGAGCCGCCGCCGTACTGCGCGGCGAGGTAGGGGAAGCGCCAGAGGTTGCCGAGTCCGATCGCGGACGCCGCGGCGGCCAGGGTGAATGCGAACGAGTTGGACCACGTGGCCCGTTTGGGGGATTGTGTATTCATGATGGGCACGAAGTCTAGCGGGAGAACGGGAAAAGTCGAGAAGAAACGAGCGGCGGGGTCGGAAGGGGGGCGAAGGAGGGGGGGACGACGAGCCGACGAAGCGACGAGCCGACGAGACGAGGGGACAAGGGGAGGGGAGGCGAACCGCGGGGGGCGGAACAAATCGCTTGCATGGGGGGGGGAGGAGGAGTATGGTGTGCGGCGTTTTCGGCGGACTCGCCGAGAGAAGACACAGGCGTGCCAGTAGCTCAATTGGACAGAGCGTCAGCCTCCGGAGCTGAAGGTTGCGGGTTCGAGCCCCGCCTGGCACACCATTTTTTTATGCAAATAGCGGAAGGATAGGTAAGCCATGGCGCTGACGTTGAAGGACATGAAGGGGCGGAAGATCGGGATTTGCGTGTCGGGCGGGCTGGACTCGAAGACGATTGCGATGCGGCTGCGCGAGGCGGGCGCGGATGTGCTGTGCTTCACGGCGGACCTGGGGCAGCCGGACGAGAAGGACATCCGGGACGTGGCGAAGAAGATGGCGCCGTGCGGCGTGGAGACGGTCATCGTGGACATCCGCAAGCCGATGGCGGAGGCGTGCTTCGCGGTGCTGAAGGCGGAGGCGACGTATGACGGGGGATACTGGAACTCTACGGGCATCGGGCGGGCGGTGACGACGCGCGAGATCGTCAAGGCGATGAAGAAGCGCGGCATCGACACGCTGGTGCACGGCGCGACGGGGCGCGGCAACGACCAGATGCGGTTCGAGCGCTACACGAACCAGTTCGCGCCGGAGATGAACGTCTACGCGCCGTGGCGGGACGCGGAGCTGCTGAAGGAGTTCCCGGGGCGGACGCAGATGTGCGAGTACCTGGCGAAGCACGGCATCGTGGCGTTCCCGGGCGGCAAGAAGCGCTATTCGACGGACTGCAACATCGCGGGGCTTTCGCATGAGGCGGAGGACCTGGAGAGCCTGCAGACGGCGATGACGATCGTGGAGCCGACGATGGGCAGCTGGCCGATGGGCGCGCCGGACAAGATCGAAAGCGTGACGATCCGCTTCGAGAAGGGGTGCGCGGTTGCGCTGAACGGCAAGAAGCTGTCGCCGTTCGACCTGATCGTGGCGGCGAACGCCATCGGCGGCCGGAACGGGCTCGGGCTGAGCCACGCGCTGGAGAACCGGATCATCGGGACCAAGAGCCGCGGCGTGTACGAGGCTCCGGGCATGGAGCTGCTGGGGCAGGCCCTGCGGTATGTGTACCAGGCGATCCTGGACCGGCGCGGGACGGACCTGTTCAACCAGTTGTCGCGGTTCATCGCGAACCAGGTGTACGACGGGCGCTATTTCGACCTGTCGACGCAGGCGGCGTTCGCGGCGGTGGACACGTTCGCGGAGAAGGCGACGGGGACGGTGAAGGTGGGACTGTACAAGGGGAACATCCTGTTCCAGAGCCTGACGGGCGTGAAGGCGTCGCTGTACTTCGAGGAGAACGCCTCGATGGAGGACGCGCAGAAGGGCCTGAACCCGGTGTCGAGCCAGGGCTACGCGGAAATCCAGTCGGTGGAAGCGCGGTCGATGGCGAAGGCGAAGCAGATTCTCTAGCCTGGTGGCAGATTGCCGCGCAGGAAACCCCGCCGGGAGGCGGGGTTTTTTGTTGGAGGGGGGCGGAGGCGGCCGCTGGAACGGCCGCCCGCAGAACCGCTATTGGGCGCGCTGACGCGCGGAGGGAAGGACGGAGGGCGGGAGAGGAGAGCTGCGGGCGGGGCGCCCGCGCCCCCAGTTTGGCGCGACTGGAAGTCGCACCCCCCAGGCAGGATGGGGGCTAGCGGGAGAGCTGGAGGGAGAGGGCGTGGTAGTCTTCGAAGGCGAAGAGGGCGCCGGCGGCGAGGAGGGCGTTGGGGGAGTAGTGGCGGATGCCGGAGGGGCCGGCGATCCCGATGCAGGGCAGGCCGAGGGCGTGGGCGGCGTCGACGTCCATGGGGGTGTCGCCGAAGACAAGGGTGTTGGTGGGGGAGACGGTGGTCTCGGGGTGGGCGCGGAGGGCGTCGGCGACGGCGGCGCGGGCGACATCGGCGCGGTCGGGGAAGCGGTCGCCGTAGCCGCCGAAGGTGAAGAGGTCGTCGGGGATGTCGGCGGTCTGTAGCTTGATGCGGGCGCATTCGGGGGTGTTGCCGGTGAGGAGTCCGAGGTGGCATCCGTGGTCGCGGAGGCGGCGAAGGAAGGGGAGGGCGCCTGGGACGAGGGTGGGGGGCTGCAGGATGAGGAGGGGCTCGAGGTGGTGGTGGAGGCGCTCGCAGATGCGGGTGCGGAGGGCGGAGAGGTCGAGGGCGTGGATGCGGGAGAACTGCTCGAGGACGCCGGCGTCGGTGGCGCCGGCGAAGGAGATGGTGTCGAGTCCGCTGTCGGAGTCGGCGACCTCGCGGAGGGCGCGTGCGAAGGCGACGCGGCCGAGTCCGTGGGTGTCGAGGAGGGTTCCGTCGATGTCGAAGAAGGCGGTCTGGAGGTGTTCGAAGAGTCGTGCGAGCATGGCGGGGGCGGGGTTAGGGGTTAGGGTTGGGGGTTATCGTGTCGGGGTGTCCGTGGAAAGGCGGACGAAGGTGGGTAGGGGGAGGCTGGCCCAGGCGGGCTGGGCGGCGAGCCAGCGGAGGAAGAGGGCGGCGGCGAGGGCGTCGTAGAGGGCGTCGTGCCAGGTGCGGCCGGGGAGGAGGGCGTCGAGGGAGGGGAGGAGGCCGGCGGCGGAGGCGACGTCGGCGAGGGCGTGGGAGGGGAGGGCGGGGAAGGCGGCGCGGGCGAGGACGAGGGTGTCGATCCAGGCGGGGAAGGGGGTGAG
>JAEEGH010018848.1_pt1 | contig 14542 bp, 13 predicted proteins | sample 9134181 | NCBI WGS metagenome assembly JAEEGH01 (sample SAMN16246544, study PRJNA631951) | gut metagenome | biome: gut microbiome; feature: rumen; material: DP-attached | host: Bos | place: Iran: Karaj | collected 2018-10 | reverse complement strand
GAGCTGCGTCTGCCGCCTTGCGTTCCGATGCTGTCAGTCTGGCGTATATGCCGCCGTCATTGTGCGACTGTTTTGTGTCCTGACAGCTGCACAGGCAGAGCACGAGAGACAGCAACACCGTCCATACTGCGCTGTTACATGTCGTAGCCACCGCCAGACATTTCCTCTTCGTCGTTGTCGTTTGTCTGTTCATCGCGTTTCTTCTTTCCCTGCTAGTTACCGAAGTTCCACGTCAGGTTGACGTTTACCGTCCTGCTTCTTCGCTTGTTCAGCGTGTAGCGCGAGAAGGTATCGCTGCCTGTATAACTTTCCCACTTGCGACTGTTGAAGACGTCGCGGCAGTTGATAGACAGCACCAGCTTGCGGTCAAAGAAGCCTTTCTTTATTCCTGCATCCATGCTTATCTGCGATGGGCGGTATCCTTGTGTTATCACCTGGCGGGAGTTATATCTTCCGCTCAATTGCATACTGATGCCCCAAGGCAGGGTCAGTTGTGCTATGATGCGGGCATTCCATGTGAAGTTGTCTCTGGATTCTCCCGTTACTGTCTGTCCTTCAATGTCAAAATTGAAGTCATCCAGTTTGTAGTAGTACAGGTTGACGTTGGTCGTGAGGTCCAATATGCGTCCTATCTTGTTCTTTCCTGTCAGCTCCACGCCGGTGCTGGTGCTGTTTGCCACATTCATCGGTGTCCTGTACATCTGGCCGTCGGCAGCGCCACGATAGGTGATGCGCTGTATCACGTCGCTCGTGGGACGGTAGTATGCCGATACCAGAAGGGAGTGCTGGTCCCACTGTTTCAGATAGTTCAGCGAGAAAGAGTTGCTGTACTCTGGTGTCAGGAGCGGGTTGCCGAATGATGTGATGGAGGCATCAGACGTGTTGCGGAAGCTGTTCAGCTCTCCTCCCCAGGGGCGGCGCAGGCGGCGTGTGTAGTTCAGCTGCAGTTGCTGGGTCTGAGTCAGTTGGTATGACATGAACACACTTGGGAAGAGTTGGAAGTAGTCTTTCTTGAATGGTGCGGGCTTCTCTTCCACTCCGTGTTCCTGATCCCAGTCATACGACTCCGTGTTTACCTTCCAGTATTCACCTCTCAGGCCTGCCATCACGCTCAGCTTCTTGAGGTTGTAAGATACTGTAGCATAGAGCGCATGTATGTCGAGGTCGTATGTGAAATGGTTGTAATAGACATGATCCTCTACCAGACCTGTACCATCCCAGTTCGGAGCCTCGTAGCTCTCCTGCGGAGTGTTCTCCCTGTTGAAGCGGCCATTGTATCCTGCTTCCAGCTTCACGGCGTCGCTAAGCTTGTTCTCATAGTCCACCTTCACTTCTGTGTTGTGTGACTTGATGTTCAGCGGACGGCTCATGTATTTCTCTGTGACTGTCTCTGTGTCAAGATATGCTATGCTGTCCTGATAGATGTTCTCATTGTCTGCGTGCCAACGGTTGTGAGATACCACTACATCCAGCATGTGGTTGTCTGTGAAGGTATGCCTGTAGTTGAACTCAGCATTGAACATTGTAGCGGGGCCGCTGCCATGTTCCTCACGCAGGCGAATCCTTCTCAGCACTTCACCGGCACCTGTATAGTCACCATAATAATAAGGTGTAGAAGAGTTGCTCTTCCTTTTGCCGGTAAACAGCATTCCGTTCAGCCCCAGGTCGTTCTTCGAATCGACGTGCCAGGTCACTCCGGCGCGGCCAAAGAACATATTGCCCATATTGCTGTTTTCGGTATAGTGGCGTTCGTAGCTTGTTGCCACACCATTCACCAGGTTGTCCTGCTCGCTCTCGTTGCGTCCTTTGTTCTCCATGTGGCGATAGCCGGCATTGAGATATGCGTCCAGCTTCGATGACGAATAGTTTATGTTGAACGATGTGTTGGCACCTGCACGCGTGTTGGCACCCACCTGTACCGAACCGTAGTAACCTACTTTGCGGTCCTTCTTCAGTACGATGTTGATGATACCGGCAGAACCTTCTGCTGAGAATTTCGCTGAGGGATTGTCTATTATCTCAATCTTCTCAATGCTCTCCGCAGGCAGCTGCTGCAGTATCTGCGCCTGGTTGTCGCTTGTCAGTCCGCTGTTGCGACCGTTTATGCGTATCTCCACGCTGCTGTTGCCGCGCAGGGACACGTTGCCGTCGTTATCTACCTCCACCGATGGGATATTCTCCAGCACCTCTGTGGCGGTCTGACCGTCGGTGGTTATCATGCTCGATACGTCAAACTCCTTGCGGTCCACTTTCAGTTTCATGGTGGAACGTGTGCCGGTGACTTGTATCTCGTCCAGCATCTGATCGGCAAACTCGGTCTTTGTCTGCTTCTTATTCTTTGCTGTCGTTGTGCTATTGGTGGTCTGGGCAATGACCGCTGTTATCTGCAGTAGCAGAACGAGTAGTGTGAGAGCTGTCCTGTTCACTGTAGTATGGTGTTTTGTGTTATGTTGCTTTTGGTGGTTGTGGATGGTTATATGAAGTCTCCGAATGGCTTTTTATGCATTAGCCTTCTTGAATTCTCCGTATATCTTGTCTGCAATCTCCTGCATCTCAGCCTCTGGCAGCGACAGTTTCTCGCGTCGGAAGTCCATATCGCCCTCGGTGTCCATAGGCATGAGGTGTATGTGTGCATGTGGCACTTCCAGACCGAAGACGCTCATTCCGACCTTCTTGCATGGGAATGCAGCCTTGATAGCCTTTGCCACCTTCTTGGCAAAGACGAAGTATCTGGCGGTCTCATCGTCGTCCATATCGAAGATATAATCCACCTCGCGGCGTGGTATCACCAGCACGTGAGCCGTTACAACTGGGTTGATGTCAAGGAAAGCATAGAACTCCTCATTCTCTGCACACTTGTAGCTGGGAATCTCACCAGCAGCAATCTTTGCGAAAATATCCATAGCTTTTGAACTTTGTGATTAACCTTATGCGATTGAAATATTATCAATGCGCAGTTTGATGGTGCCACGAGGAATAGTAATCTCTACTTCATCGCCCACCTTCTTACCCAGTAGTCCCTGTGCAATAGGGGTCTTAATGGAAATCTTACCTGCACGCAGGTCAGCTTCGTTCTCGCTGACAATGGTGTACGACATCTTACTCTTAGTCGTCAGATTGGTCATTTCTACCTTTGTCAGAATCTGCACGCAGTCAGTGCTCAGACGCGAGGTGTCTACAATCTTTGCCTCAGAAATAGTTGCCTTCAGACGATTAATCTTGTCTTCCAGATGAGCCTGTGCTTCCTTGGCAGCATCGTACTCACTGTTCTCACTCAAATCTCCTTTTTCACGTGCCTCGGCAATAGCGGCTGAGGCCTTGGGACGCTCCACTGCTTCCAAGCGGTGCAGCTCGGCTATGAGCTTGTCATAACCTTCTTGTGACATGTATGCCATAATCTTATTCTTTTTAGTTATTCTTTCAAAAATCTCGGCAGACGTAAAAAAATAAAAGAATTCCGACCCTCTTTTCGTCGGAATCCCTGAATCTCTCTATGTCCTATTATCGCTTGCAAAGATAGGAATTATTTCTCAAACAACCAAATTTTCAGCAAAAAACTTTAAAAATCGTTTGATTTATATCAAGAAAGTGTAATGCTTACATCTTTTTATGGCTTGATTTTCTTGCAGTTAACTCCAAAAGAGTTACCTTTGCAACGTGTTTTTCATAGTATTAGATTTAAGGTTAACAAAAGGTTAGGGGTTCAGCGGAGCCCCATTTTTTATGTCCTTTTGTAGAGAAAGCACAAAATATAGTATAATGCGATACCTGTTATGAGGCCTGCCAATGCGTCAATGACATAGTGGGCATAGATGTAAACAGTCGCGAGGCACATCAATATGTAGAATGGAAGTATGGTGAATACCAACCAACGGCATCGTGTCCGCAAGGCCAGCATCATCAGAACTGTGGTTATTCCCACGTGACTACTCGGAAAAGCAGCAGTAGGTCGTTCGCCAGCATCGTGTGCCAAGTCCAGAATATGATACCAGAAGCCATCGCTCCATCCAGGGGCAGCCATGCGTTCAGAGTGCGTCATGAACCAATCGCCCAAGTTGGGGAAGACGCCTGCCGCTATCTTTTCTGTGCCTACAGCCAAATAGTAGAACTGAGGACCCGTTACTGGAAGTAGTACAAAGATGAAGTAATAGATGAAGAACGAAACAAGGATGACAAATGTTGCCATCTTGAATTCCTGATATCGCGCCACAAAGTAATAGAGTGATACCAATGCGATGAGTGGGAAGTAGGACACGTAGCCTAGACACATCAGTTCAGAGAACCATGCGTAAGGCACGGCCTGAGAAAAGAGTAGGGATGGCTGACAACCAAAGAGTCCCTGTTCCATCGAGGCAAAGAGGTGGTCAAGATTGGGTAGCAGTCTGTTGAGCTCATAGGTATCAGGATACCACCAACCCAAAAAGCTCATCTGTGCTACGATGCGCAGCAATAGTGTCAGCCTGCAGGGCATCATGCGATAGACACCCCACATAAGCAGGGTTACCAGAATGTAGCAACCTCGTCCCAACAACATTTGCTCAGGATTCTGGAGTTTGTTCCACATGAAAGCCATCATTAGCAGGGTGAACACAACATAAGCTATTGTGAACCACTCTGCAGCCAAGAGCCCACGTTCAGGTTTCTTTTCTTTTAAAAATATATCTGCTAAAGCCATTTGTTTTTCTTATACCATGCAATACTTCTGCGAACGCCTTCCTCCAGTTTTACCTGAGGTTCGTAGCCCAGTTCCTGACGAGCAGGGTTGATGTCACAACGCCAGTTGCGCTGTTTCATGATGTTGTATTTGTCGTTGTTCAGGGCAGTTACTTTGCCTGTCATGTGACCAATGTATTCTCCGCAGAACGTGATGATGCGCAACAGCCAAAGAGGAGCTGTGATGCGAATCCACCAGGGATTCCCCAACTCTTTGCGAATCAGGTCGCTGAAGGTGCTTGATTGATATACCTCGCCATCGCTTAGGAAGTAGCAACGTCCTGTCTGTCCCTTTTCCATAGCCAAGAAGACAGCCTGAACCACATCTGTCACATAAACGAAGGTAATGTCCTGCTGTTTGAAACCTACGGCAAAATCGGTGTGAGACTGAATGCTTTTGGCCATCATGAAGTAGTCGCGCTCACGGGGACCATAGACTCCTGTAGGTCTGAGGATGACATATGGAAGCAATTTCTCATTTTTCTTTTCTAATTCCTTATTTAAAGAAACGAGCCATTGTTCTGCCTCTAACTTGCTTTTGCCGTATGCTGTGTTGGGCATGGCCTTGTCTTGCTCTCTAATTTCCTTGTAGGGCTGTTCCTCACGGATAGCACCCATGATGCTCAGCGAACTGATATAGACAAATCGCTTCAATGGCATTTGCAAATCAAGCAAGGCACGTACAAGGTTTTTCGTCCCTTCCGTATTAATGCGGAAGAAGTCTTCCTTATGCAGACATTTAGTTACACCAGCAGCATGCACAACATAGTCGAACTGAATGTCCTTCAGTTGCTGTTTCAACTCAGCTTCTGAAGAAAGATTCAACTCAATGAAGTGAATGCGCTCATCCTGCAGGAAAGCCTTTGAACTACTTTTTCGCACAGCTGCCCATGTCTCAAAACCTCTGTTGAGCGCTTCTTCTACGATGAAGGATCCAATGAAACCACTGGCTCCTGTAATTAGTATCTTCATATCATTTTTTCTTGATGGCCAAAGATTGTGTAGAGCACTTGTGGAACAAATCGAAGATGCCTCTTAGCTTATCGTAGTTTTCCACTTGGTGCAATACCTTATTTATTTTAAACTGATAGTTTATCTGTACCTTGTTATCTGTCTGCGATACGAAATATAATCCGTTAATGCTCTTGTCGGGTGTTGATGCAACAACCTGCTTAGGTATTTCTGCAAGTGTATAACCCTCAGGCAGCGTCATGTTCACAGGATTCTGGGCTGCAGCGCTGTGCCACAGACATCCAATCATTGCCATGATAACTATTGATTTTAATGACATGGTTGCAAATCTATTGAGAAACGATGCAAAGGTATAAAAAAAAAGGAAAATAAGATCCATAATTGAATATATTTTGTATCTTTGCAAAAAATAACTAACAATATAACTATTATGAGTAAGAAGAAAGGTGGAAAACGACTGAATAAGAAGCAGATTGCAGAGATGCTGCAGACGCTTTTTCAGCAGAATCCAAACGAGACATTCTCGTTTAAGCAGATATTCAAGGCACTGAAGTTCGATACACATCCTGTTAAGATGATGGCTATCGACTTGATGGAGGAAATGGCATGGGATGATTTCCTCAGCAAAGCCAGTGATAATTCGTATCGATTGAATCTGAAGACACAGGTTCAGGAAGGAACGTTTATCCGCAAAGCCAATGGTAAGAACTCCTTCCTGCCTGATGATGGCGGCAAGCCCATCTTTGTGTCAGAGCGCAATTCGATGTTCGCACTGAATGGTGATAGGGTGAAGGTGGCTATGATGGCTCGTCGCGAGAAACACATTAAAGAGGCGATGGTGGTTGAAATCTTGAGTCACAAGATGGACCAGGCCGTGGGCAAACTGAAGGTGGAGCGTGACTATGCCTTCCTGATTACCGAGGGCAACATCTTCGTGAATGATATCCTTATTCCCAAGAAGAAGCTGAAGGGTGGCAAGACGGGCGATAAGGCAGTGGTGAAGATCACACAGTGGCCATCGAAGGATTCGAAGAACATGGTTGGCGAAGTGATTGACGTATTGGGTAAGGAAGGCGACAACAATGTGGAGATGCACGCCATTCTGGCTCAATATGGATTACCCTACAAGTATCCGAAGAATGTGGAGGATGCTGCTGAGAAGATAGATCCAGGTATCACGCCTCAGGAGATTGCTCGTCGCGAGGACTTCCGCGATGTCTTTACATGCACCATTGACCCTAAGGATGCCAAGGACTTCGACGATGCATTGAGTATCCGTAAGCAAGGGAAACTCTGGGAAGTCGGCGTTCATATTGCTGATGTAAGCCATTACGTCAAGGAAGGCTCTACGATAGATAAGGAGGCTGTGAAGCGTGCCACTAGTGTCTATCTCGTTGACCGTACTATCCCAATGTTGCCTGAGCGCCTTTGCAATTTCATCTGCTCGTTGCGCCCAGACGAAGAGAAGCTTTGCTATAGTGCGATTTTCGTTTTAGACGAAGATGCCAATGTGAAGAACTACCACATAGCCCATACCGTAATTAAGAGCAATCGCCGCTATGCCTATGAGGAGGTACAGGAGATATTGACGGGAAAGGATGGCGATTATGCCGAAGAGTTGCGCACCTTAGATAAACTTGCCAAGAAACTGCGTGAACGTCGCTTCAAGGGTGGGGCAGTGAAGTTTGATCGTGAGGAACTTCACTTCGATATTGATGAGAAAGGTAAGCCTATTCGTGCTTATTTCAAGAAATCGAACGATGCCACCCAACTCATTGAGGAGTTTATGCTGCTGGCCAATCGCACAGTAGCTGAGCATATTGGTAAAGTGAAATCAAAAAGTTCAAAGTTCAAAGTTCAAAGTTCAAAGGCTAAAACCTTCGTTTATCGTGTTCACGATCAGCCCGATCCCACCAAGTTGGAGACCCTGCGCGAGTTTGTGGTGAAGTTTGGCTATAAGATGAAGACCAGTGGTACGAAGGGCGCCATTTCGAAGTCGTTGAATACGCTGATGGATAATTGTCAGGGTAAGAAGGAGCAGAAACTCATTGAGACCGTTGCCCTGCGTGCCATGATGAAGGCGAAGTATTCAACGCACAACATCGGGCACTATGGCTTGGCTTTCGACTATTATACCCATTTTACCTCGCCCATCCGTCGCTATCCTGATACGATGGTTCATCGCTTGCTGACGAAATATCAGGATGGTGGGCGTTCGGCCAATCAGGAAAAGTACGAGGACTTGTGCGAGCATTGTTCTGATATGGAGGTGACTTCCCAGCAGGCTGAGCGCGACTCCATCAAGTATAAGATGGTGGAGTTTATGGAGGACAAGATAGGCAATGAATACGATGCCCACATCTCTGGCATTCAGTCGTATGGAATCTATTGCGAGATAGACGAGAACCATTGCGAAGGAATGGTGCCCATGCGCGATTTGGATGATGACTACTACGACTTCGACGAGAAGAACTATTGTCTGGTAGGTCGTCGCCATCATCACAAGTATCAGTTGGGTGATCCCATCCGCATCAAGGTGGCTCGTGCCAATCTGGAGAAACGCCAGTTGGACTTTGCATTGGCAGAAGATTAATGTTTCACTCTTAACACATAACTAAACAATGTATCAAGCAGACGAACACCGTTACGACAACGGTATGCAGTATCAACGATGTGGGCGCAGTGGTGTGTTGTTGCCCAAGGTGTCACTGGGCATGTGGCATAACTTTGGCAGTGTGGATCCTTATGAGCGTAGTCGCGAAATCGTTCGCTACGCCTTCGACCATGGGGTGACGCATCTGGACTTAGCCAATAACTACGGTCCCGTTTATGGCTCTGCTGAGGAAACCTTAGGCAGATTGATGGACGACGATCTGCGTCCTTATCGCGACGAGTTGTTCATATCTACGAAAGCGGGCTACGACATGTGGCCTGGACCTTATGGCAACTGGGGCTCTCGCAAATATCTGATGGCTTCGCTCGATCAGAGTCTGCGTCGCATGCACCTCGATTATGTAGATTTGTTCTATAGTCATCGCTATGATCCCAATACCCCATTGGAAGAAACCTTGCAGGCACTGGTTGACATTGTCCGTAGTGGTAAGGCGCTTTATGTGGGCATTTCCAACTGGCCTTTGGAACCTTTGCTTTTCGGCATCAACTATCTGCGTAGCCACGATACCCCGTTGCTTATCTATCAGGGCAAGTTGAATATGCTAAATCGTGCTCCTATCGATGAGGGCATTTTGCGACTTTGTCATGAAAAGGGGGTGGGCTTTATTGCCTTCTCGCCTTTGGCTCAGGGCTTGTTGACGGGTCGTTATCTCAATTGTAAGTCGACGGCCGAAGGAAAGGTCAATGGTATTCCAGACGATTCGCGCATGTCGAAGAATAAGTTCTTGCGCCCTGAGATGCTGACGGACGAGTTGCTGGCTCAGTTGCATCAGTGGAACAGTGAGGCTGAGGCCAACGGACAGAGCCTAGCAGAGATGGCCCTGCGCTGGATTCTCGATCAGCAGGGCGTCACCTCCGTATTGGTAGGGGCCAGTTCCACTCGTCAATTAGAGCAGAACCTTCGTTGTGTATAACCTTTTTATTTAAGAATTTCCTCCAGCAATTCCTTTAGGTGTCCAGGCACAATGATGTGGTGGTTACCAATAGGCTGTGTAAGGAAATAGCGTGTCTGACCTTTGTCGTCTAACTCAATTACTTGTTGGGTGCGACAGAGGTCAGGTTTTGCTTGGTTGCGCACCAATGTACCTTCTGCAATGAAGTGACGACTCATATCGCCTGCAACCTTGAAGATGGTAACGGGACCTTCCTTCATATAACCTCGAATGCCCACGCCGATGCCCGATTCAAAATGGGTGTCCAACTCATAGCGCTCCACCATGTTCAGGGGAATGGTGCAATGAGCAAACAGCATCTCGCCCTTTTCTGGGTCAATGGTGGCTGGATTGGCTTGGAAACCAGAAACACCCGTCAGTGCCTGAATGATTTTCATCGACAACATCGCAGGCACGTCGCCTTCGCATCCTGCCACGATGCCCTCAGCATTCAGCTTTGCCAATGCCATACATCCTGTGTCGCGAATGGTGGTTAGTAGGTCGAAACACCGTAGGGTGAAGCCCTGCAATTGGTATTTCTCTACCAAAGCTTTCAGAGCCTCGTAGATTTTCTTCACGTTGGGCATCTCCAGCAATTCCTTCATGGGGATATACACCAATTCAATGCCTAGCCGTTCTTTGACGATAGTACGATCGAAACGACTGGAAATCAGCCAATCTGAAGGTTCACCAATCAGTCCAAGTCTGCATCCTTTCATCTTGCTGCGAGCCACTCCAACTTGCTCCAACACCTTGATTCTGTGGTGGATATATGCTGTTGAGCCATGAATAATCTCGCCTGTAATGCCTTGTTGGTTCAGGTAGGAAAGGATTTCCATCGAGGCAGCCAGCGAATTGCTCTTGCCCGATGTCAGTAGGTAGAACGGTCGCTTCGATTGCTGTTGCAGTTGAGGCAATAGGGGCTTGAAGATGCCCTCAGTTCCTCCCGTACGTATATAAATAAGGTCGAGCGCATGACTCCCATAGTCGCTGAAGTCATTGCCTCGCATGTCGTACGTAATGTCCAAACTCTCAAGAAATGCTCTGGTGGTAGCATCGATGGACTTTGCATCGTGCAACTCGGATGTAATGGTATAAATTGCAATATTCATAGTCTTCAGATTTTTCTGCAAAGATACTCCTTTCTACTGATATCTCCAAAACTTTTCTCGAAAATAGGCCTAACTCAGACCTCATATATACGGATATACGCTTTTTGCAAAAAAAGAGAGACCGAAGTCTCTCTCTGTGATCCGCTTGGGGCTCGAACCCAAGACCCCAACATTAAAAGTGTTGTGCTCTACCAACTGAGCTAGCGGATCTCCGTTGCTTTAAAAAGCGGGTGCAAAGGTACGATGATTTTTTGAAATAGCCAAATTTATTCGGATGTTTTTTCGTTTTTGGCTTTCTCTTCTTCCATTGCACGCTTATAACATTCCCTACAAAGGGGCTCGTATTCTTGTGTCTCACCCAACAAAACGCGCTTGTCGTTCTGGACGGTACGATGGCTGACATAGGCCAGTGAACCGCATTTCACACAGATGGCGTGAACCTTTGTTACATCGTCGGCTATGGCACAAAGGGCGGGCATGGGTCCAAAGGGTATGCCCTTGTAGTCCATATCCAATCCGGCAATGATGACACGGACTCCACGATTGGCCAATTCGTTGCAGACGGCTGTCAATCCTTCGTCGAAGAATTGGGCCTCGTCAATGCCAACCACGTCGATGTCGCTAGAGAGCAACAGGATGCTGGCAGACGAATCGATAGGGGTGGAATGAATGGCATTATGATCGTGACTCACCACTTCCTCGTCGCTATAGCGCGTGTCGATGGCAGGCTTGAAGATTTCAACGTGCTGCTTGGCAAACTGGGCACGGCGCAAGCGTCTGATAAGCTCCTCTGTCTTGCCTGAGAACATGGAACCACACACTACTTCTATTCTTCCTGGGCGACGTGCCTCGCCCGATGATGGATATGTAATCATGCTGCAAAGATAGTGAAAAAATGAGAAATTAGTGTCAAGAAATAAAAATTAATTTGTATCTTTGTCCTCGAATATGGGTATATTGTATATCGTTCCAACGCCCGTGGGTAATATGGAGGACATGACTTTGCGTGCCATCCGTATACTGAAAGAGGCCGATCTTGTGTTGGCTGAAGATACCCGCACATCAGGCATTCTGCTGAAACATTTCCAGATTCAGCAGCATTTGATGTCACACCATAAGTTTAATGAACATGGTACCAGTGCTTCTGTAGTAGAGCGCTTGCAGGCAGGTCAGACCGTAGCACTTATCAGTGATGCAGGTACGCCAGGAATCTCCGATCCTGGTTTCTTTCTGGTTCGTGAAGCAGTGCGAGCAGGCATTGAGGTGCAGACTCTGCCTGGGGCAACCGCTTTTGTGCCAGCCTTGGTGTCAAGTGGCTTGCCTTGTGATCGTTTCTGTTTCGAGGGTTTCCTGCCTCAGAAGAAAGGTCGGCAATCGAAGATAGAATCTTTGCGCGATGAGGAGCGAACAATGGTTTTCTATGAGTCGCCCTATCGTGTGCTGAAAACCTTGCAGCAGTTCTCCGAGGTGTTCGGTCCTGAGCGTCAGGTCAGTGTGTGTCGTGAGATATCGAAGGTGCACGAGGAGAGTGTCAGAGGAACCTTGCAGGAGGTAATTCAGCACTTTACAGAGCATGAGCCTCGTGGAGAGTTCGTTATCGTAGTAGCTGGAAAAAGTGAGAAATGAATTAATGTGATTGCATATGAAAAAGATATTATTGCTAGTCTTCGGTTTGATAGCTTTAATGGCATGTAAGCAAAAGGGTCCGGACCCTAAGGATATTGCGTTGGCTCAACAGCGTGATTCGTTGAACCGTATCATTGCGATGAAAGACAATGAGATTAACGATATGATGTCAACCATGAATGATATCGTGGAAGGTTTTCGTGCTATCAATGAGGCTGAAGACCGTCTCACCATTGTTCGTAGTGATGAGGGTGCCTCGTCAACAGAACGTATTCGCGAGAATTTGCAGTTTATTCAGCAAACCATGCAGCAGAACCGTGAGCTTATCAATAAGCTTAGAAACCAGTTGCGCCAGAGCTCTGTGAGTGGCGAACAACTTCGTCGCACCATTGATAACTTTGCACGACAGATGGAGGAGAAGGATGTGCAACTGAAGCAATTGGAGGCTGATTTGCAGGCAAAGGATGTTCAGATAGGCGAGCTGACAGAGCAGGTGACCGATTTGAACAGTAATATCTCAACCTTGCAAGAGGAGTCCACCAAAAAAACGCAGACTATCACGTCGCAAGACAAGCAACTGAACACGGCATGGTTTGTCTTTGGCACCAAGAAAGAGTTGAAGGAACAGCGCATCTATGACGATGGAAAGGTGTTGCGTAACAATTTCAACCACGATTATTTCACGAAGATAGACATCCGTGTTGATAAGGAGATACGTCTTTACAGTCGTTCAGCCAAGATACTAACGGCACACCCGGCTTCAGCCTATGTGTTGACACAGGATGCTAACAAGCAGTTTATACTCCGAATAACTAATCCGCAGTTGTTCTGGTCTACCAGCAAGTATTTGGTAGTTATGGTGAAGTAAGCCAGTATAGCTATAAATTGGATTGTAAGTTAAAAGATAGTTAAAATCTTCGCAAGTATGATGCTTGCGAGGATTTTTTGTTGTACCTTTGTATTATCTATAATTAATGACTAATTATTAACCAAAATGAAAAAAGTATTTTACACGGCATTAGCCGTATTTTCGTTGTGCGCCATGAGTGCATGCGAAAAACAATTGGAGGTAAAGCCGGCAGACCAACCCAAGGCCGACGGCGAGTTGAAAATCAGAACGCGGTCGGCCAGTAACGATTTGGAAGTAAGTTACCCAGTGATTGTCTATGTGATGAATAGTGAGGGAACTTGCGTAAGTCGTGAAACAGTGGTTTCAGCAGAAAGTGCATTATCAATTGATTTACCTTCGGGAGAGTATAATGTGTATGCTGTTGCAGGTGCAACAGAAGATGCTTACACGCTGCCGACTATGCAAACTGCAACTCCAACAAGTGAGCTGTTGTTAAAAGAGAACGCAAAGCATGGCGATTTGATGGCAGCGTCGAGTACTATTACGTTGGGTAAGAATGAAACCAACCAACTCACTCTTAACCTTGCAAGAAAAGTAATGAAAGTAACTTCGCTTACCATCAACGATGTGCCTGCGGATGTTACTGCAGTTACGATGACGTTTTCTCCACTATCCAGTAGCCTTCGATTGAATGGTACTTTCAATACAACGGCAACAAGCCAGACGGTAAGCCTGACAAAGCAGGCAGATGAAACAACTTGGAAGAATAGCGAATCGCTGTTTCTTCTTCCACAAACAGGAAATACAACCATCACGATAGGGCTAACGAAAGGTGAGCAGACAACCAATTATTCCTATGCTTGCCAACAGACATTGGATGCCAACCATGAATTGACTATAGCAGCTACGTATGCGGGCGATAGGAAGATTACCATGACGGGAAGTATCAATGGAGTTGCATGGGGTGATCCTATTGACATTACGTTTGAATTTGGAGAAGACAATACTAGTGATAATAAAGGGGGTGACTCTAATAGTTCATCAGATGAAGTTCCTGAGGTTCATTCTGTTTACAAAGATTGCTATGTGCTGTCTGTGGCAGATGATGGTAACGATAAAGTGGTAACTCTGCTTCACAAGAATGCTGTAGCTATATCAGGAAGTGGTAAAACAGAAGCTGCAGTAAGTGCAGAGATTGATGCTGCTTTGCCTTCCTTTATTATTAATGGTATTACGGGGTGGAGGATTCCAACGAGAGCAGATCTCAATGACTTCAACTTTAATATATTCAATGCTGCAATATCAAGTGTTAGTGATGCAATATCTATAGGTACTACTTCATATTATTATTATTTAGATGGAGAGCATCTTAAATGTTTCCGAGGGAACAACTTAAACCTCGGTTATGTTACTGGTGATCACTTCCGCCCAGTAACTACAGTTCGGTTTAGTAAATAACAAAAAATGGGACAGCCAATCGGTTGTCCCATTCTTTTATATACTGATTGATGATTACTCAGCAACGAGTGTGAAGCGCTTGAAGGCTACGATAGCCAACTCTTTGTCCTGCTGAGCGAGCCACTGAGAAACAGTAGCCTTGTCGCCGTCGCCGAACTGGAACTCCTGATCTACCAAGCAGTTCTCCTTCAAGAACTTGTTAACAC
>JAEEGH010018846.1_pt1 | contig 14543 bp, 10 predicted proteins | sample 9134181 | NCBI WGS metagenome assembly JAEEGH01 (sample SAMN16246544, study PRJNA631951) | gut metagenome | biome: gut microbiome; feature: rumen; material: DP-attached | host: Bos | place: Iran: Karaj | collected 2018-10 | reverse complement strand
AGGTTTCCTGATACTGGGTATCCAGCTCTTCCAGCCTCGCCTTGTCCGCGTTCTCCGAATAGTCGAACAGCTCGTCCGTGGTCACCTGGAACAGCCGGGCGATGGGGACGATCAGCCCCAGATCGGGGCTGGTGGCCCCGGTCTCCCATTTGGATACCGTCTGATAGGCGACGCCCAGGGTGGAGGCCAGCTCCTCCTGGGTCATGTCCCGCCCTCTCCGCAGCTCTCTGATCTTTTCCCCGATGGTCATATATGTTTCCTCCCAAGGCATTAGTAAGCGGGCCCTGCTTCCAAAACCATGATACCATATCCCCTCACGAAAGCAATCACGCGGTTTTTGAGAAAAATTCCCGTGTGAGGCGAAACCCGCAAGTTATTCAGGGAGTTACCCGCTACGGCGGGGACGAGGAATAACCTCTCAGGCGCTTCGCGCCAGCTCCCCTGTTAGGGGAGCCATGTAAGCCTCCCCTGGGGAGGGGGATCACGAAGTGGTGGAGAGGTCGCTGCCTGCGGGCGAGACAGGAGTTTGCGGAAGACGAAGGCCGGGGGGGAGGAAGGCGCCTCTGCCAAACAGACAGATTACAGGATGATTTCCGATTCTTTTCTTGAATAAGCCAGGAATAACCGCTCTAAATCCGCAACTGCTTCCTCTTTTGAGAAGTAATCACCTAAGTGAGTCGCGCCTTCCGTATTTTTCGCATAGATAAACCATTTCTCGGATCCTTGATAACTTGTTTGTGAACCGTTAGACATGCGATTACTTGAAACCGGCCCGTAAACCATACCCTGCCCGTAAAAACGGCACATCGTCGCCTTGTTCCTGCTCAGAACGGAGAGATAATAACCCTCGTTGCCTACGGAGATGGCGTCGTGATCCATCAGGTAGTTTTCCAATGCATCTTCCAATGCATCTTCCAATGCGCGGGGCAAAGCCTGATGGATTGCGGCAGTCACGGCCTCCGTAATCGAATCAGATCGTTCGGCAGGTTCCCTCATGCTTTCGATTCCGAAAAGTGAATCCAGGGTAATACCCAGAGCAGAGGCGATCAACGGAATCAAATCAATGCCGGGCGAAGATACCCCCGCTTCCCATTTGGAAACCGTGCGGTTCGTCACACCCAGGGATTCGCCCAACTGCTCCTGCGTCATATGCTTTTCTTTCCTGTATTTTGCGATTCTCTGTCCAATATGCAATGTAAGCACCCCACTTTCCGGATACCATTATAGAGACAGCATCTTTGCAAGTAAACATACTGTTTGACGAGCCAAACAGAGATCAAGGATCAAAAACGGAATGGAGAAGCGAGTAAAGTCTCCGTTTAGTGGATAAGGGTTTTCTCCCTGTGCGACCTCCGCAGGAAATTTCTTCCCCACCCTCTTGACAAACCCTCAAAAAGATATCATAATGATATCAGAATCATAGAAGGAGGGAGAACAATGAATGAGATCATTCTGAAAGGGAAGAAGCACGGCATGCTGGTGCTGATCCTGACCATCCTGCTGTATATTGCTGCCACCGTCGGCTGCATAGTCGGCGCGGCTATGGGCGGGTGGGGAACCGCAATCGCCGTCATCTGCGTCGTTTATCTCAGCATCGGCTGGTTCCCGCTCATGGGCCTGCGGGTCCTGAAGCCCCAGGAGGCCCTGGTGCTGACCCTCTTCGGGAAATACATCGGCACCCTCAAGGAGGAGGGCTTCTATGCGGTCAACCCCTTCTGCGGCGCGGTGAACCCCGCCTGGAAGACCAGGCTGAACCAGTCCGGCGACGTGGATTCCGGCAAGGGCGCCGCCCTGCTTACCGTCCCCTCTGCCCACAACCCCGCGACGGATGCCATGAACAAGCGCATTTCTCTGAAGATCATGACCCTGAATAACTCCCGGCAGAAGATCAACGACTGCCTGGGCAACCCCGTGGAGATCGGCATCGCGGTCATGTGGCGGGTGGTGGACACGGCCAAGGCGGTGTTCAATGTGGACAACTACAAGGAATACCTCTCCCTGCAGTGCGACAGCGCCCTTCGGAACATCGTGCGGGTCTATCCCTACGACGTGGCCCAGAACGTGGACACCACGGGCGACGGCATCGCCGACGAAGGCTCCCTGCGGGGCAGCAGCGAGGTGGTAGCCCGGCGCATCCGGGACGAGATCCAGAGCAAGGTCGCCGAGGCTGGCCTGGAGATCATCGAGGCGAGGATCACCTACCTGGCCTACGCGCCGGAGATCGCCGCGGTGATGCTCCAGCGGCAGCAGGCCTCCGCCATCATCGACGCGCGGAAGATGATCGTGGACGGGGCCGTGGGCATGGTGGAAATGGCCCTGGAGCGCCTCAGCGAGAACAAGACCGTGGAGCTGGACGAGGAGCGGAAGGCCGCCATGGTCTCCAACCTCCTGGTGGTCCTCTGCGGCAATCACGACGCCCAGCCGGTGGTCAACTCCGGCAGCCTGTACTGAGCAATGGGCTGGTTCTGGTGGTTCATGCTGGCGATGGTGCTGGTGATCCCCCTGACGATGCTTATGCTTGGCCTCCGCTGGTGGCGAGGCCGGACCCCGCCTTATGGCGGCTCCTCCGGCTATCGTACCCGGCGGAGCCTTGCCAGTCCCGAAGCCTGGGCCTTCGCCCACGTCTATTTCGGCCGCCTGTGGGTGATTGTGGGCGTGGCTGTTCTGGTACCGAGCGCGGTGGTCATGCTGCTCTGTCCGGGCGGAGATACGGACCGGATCGGGCTGTGGGGCGGCGCCCTCTGCTTTATCCAGACCTTTGTGATGCTCATTCCGATGATCGCCACGGAAAACGCCCTGCGGCGGATGGGAGGCTAGTCCATGGGTAACGACAATCAGAAGAAGCAGGTCCCGCTGCGCCTGTCCCCCAAGCTCTACGACGCCATCGCCGCCTGGGCGGAGGACGACTTCCGCTCGGTGAACGGGCAGATCGAATATCTGCTCAGCGAGTGCGTCCGGCAGCGGAAGAAAAACGGAAAGTATGTCTCGGAGGAATTGGACAAGCCTCTGGACATCGAGCTGGGAGACACCTCCGCAAAAAAATGAAGAATACAAATCCCCCTCTGCTTTGCGGCAGAGGGGGATTTGTATATCCTGTTATTGTCCAGCGTAAGACCGGTAAAGAAAGACCACCACGGCGCTGCGGGGGCAATCCTCGCCTTTGGCGATCTCCAGGCCGGTCTCCTCCGTCAGTCCGGCGTCAAAGGCCCAATTCCTGGAAACCGCGCCCCAGCCGTCCGCGCCGACGCCCATGGCCCGGTAGAGGAAGGTGATGATGTGGGCGCTGGAGCAGGTGTCGCCGGGGGAGAAGGTGGTTTCCCCGGTGCCGTTGGTGATGCCCTGTTCTACGGCCCAAAGTACCGCTTTGTAGAAATAGTCGGTCTCCTTCACATCCGTAAAGGGATTGACGAGGCTGGCCGGTTCCGGCTCCCCGGCGGCCCGGTAAAGGAAGGTGACCACCTGACCGCGGGTGCAGCTGCCCTCCGGGTCGAAGGTGGTGGCGCTGGTGCCCGTGGTCACGCCGTTATTGTATGCCCAGTTCACGGCGTCGATGTAGTAGCAGTCCCCCGGTACGTCGGTAAAGGGCGTTTCACCGGCGCTCTCCGACTCCCCAGGCGCGCCGCCGTAACGCCGGGCATGCTCCTCGGCGGTGGAGTCGTCGTTGGGCGTATTGGCGGCCAGGGCCAGCACGTCCGCGCTGAAATCGGAACGCTGGTCGTAAAACAGGGCCTTGGAGGTAAGGGAACTGGTGACGTACCAGCGGTCGCTGCCCTTGAACCTGCTCAGAGAGATACTGACCTGGTTTCCGGCGGCGTGGCTCATGACCCAGTAGACGATGTTGAGCCGCCCTTCCTGCTCATAAGACTGGCTGTTGTACGCTTCGGTGTTGGGCTCGTTGTAGTAAAGCTCGACGGTCAGGGGCCGATCGGGCTGGAAGCCGTTGTCGGGAGAAGCGTCTTCAAAGTAGGCGCGAGGCAGCCAGCGGTAATCCGAATCGGAGAGACGTTCGTCGAAATAGGGATCCCAACCGGCCGTGCCGGACATGCCGCCCTCTGTGAAGCCCCCCTCCGGGTCATAGGGACTGACGTCCGCAAAGAGGTATTTCATCATGGCCATGCCGTCGTCGTAGCTGTCGGTGAAACGGGTCACAGCCCAGACGAAGTAAGCAGCGACGCTGCGGGGATCCTGCACGTCCACCACCTGCTTCAGCTCCTCCAGATTCCAGGGGGCGGGGTCCGCCAGGGTGAAAGTCTGGTCCAAGGTCCATTCCTGCTTCAGTTCCCCGCCGTCCGTAAGGGCGTCGGCGTCCACCGCCAGAGCGGCGGACAAGGAGGCCAGGAGCATGAGACAGAGCAGAAAAGCGGCGGTACGTTTCAGACTGCGCATTTTCATCCTACGATACTCCTTTTCAAATGATCATGTCCGGAGATCCGGCTTTTTCCTGCCGCATTGGGGGCAGAAATTCCCGGTAGAGGCGGCCCCGCAGGCGGGGCAGAACCAGTTTTTCTTCTCCGCTGGCGTCTCCGCGTCCTTCCCGCCGACAGACAGCCAACGGTCGAACAGCTCACCTTCTTCATTTCGCGCATATACGTTAGCAATGGTGACCGTGTCGAGAGTGATGCCCCGGAGACCGGGCCAGAAGACTTCCAATTCCCGCTGTATCCCCTCCGCGATGGCTTGTCGGAAAGCGCTGCGGTGGGGGAAGGTGACGCCCTCCTCCGCCAGCTTGGCCAGCACCACCCGGAGCTGGAGGACGACTTCCTTTCGGAGGTTTTCGTTCAGCTCCGTACTCACAAAGCGGTCCTCCACGTTGCCGGTGACGTTGGTGTAAAACAGGATTGGATCGCATACCCGGTAGGTAAAGCTCCCGCTGCAGACGAGGTTCACATCCGCATGGAGTTCCAGACCTCCAAGGGGCCCCTCGACAGGGAGCTTCAGGAGGAAGGGGTTCTCCGCCTCAAAGGACGGGCCCGGTATGCTGCGGAGATTCACGTAGTACAGCCGCCGCGCCTCATAATCGCCGGAGGGCGGATTCAGCCGCTTCCAGGTTTCCGCTGCCTGCTCCGTCAGGGGACCGAGCATCGGCTCGGTCGTCCGTCTCATATTGAACGTATACGCTCCGGGGATTGCGCAAAAGTCGGTGACCTTTCCCTTTGAAACAAGGATGGCGCACTGGCCTTCGCTGACCTTCAGCTTGCCGTCATGGTCGATATAGTTCCCGCCATATGGTTCTGCTGGCCGTCGACCGACGGCCAGCAGAACACTGTCAGATAAAGCATCGCATGAAAAGATGCCCCTGCGGGAAGAAGAGGAGGCAGCCGAGATCGTCGTTTCGATCAGTCCCATTGCTGTTCCTTCCTTTCCGCTTCTCAGCCCATCTGGATATAGAGGAAATTCACGATATCCTGCCGCGGGCACTCCGTGTCGGGCTGGATCTCGGAGAAGGAGAGGTTTTTGAAGAGGCCGCCGCCGTACGCCCAGTTCATGGCGTCGGAGTACCATTTCTCTGGCGTGGCAGTCTTGCCGGGTTCTCCCGCAGCGCGGTAGAGGAAGGTGATCACGTGGGCAAGGGTGCAGGTGTCGCCGGGGGAGAAGGTGGTATCTCCGGTGCCGTTGGTGATGCCCTTTTCCACCGCCCAAAGGACGGCGTCACGGTAATAGCTGTCTTCCTTCACGTCGGCGAAGGGATTGGTCTGGGTCTTGGGAGCGGGGCAGCCCGCCGCGCGCCAGAGGAAGGTGACCACCTGACCGCGGGTGCAGGTCGTGGCGGGGGAGAATTCCGTGTCGGTCATGCCGGTGGTGATCTGGGGTTCGTGATAGAATGCCCAGAGGACCGCATCATAATAGTAGTCGTTGTCCTTCACGTCGGTAAAGGGATTGACCAGGATCGGCTTCACGGTGATGGTCAGGGCGTCGGTCTCGGTGACCTTGCCCTCGGTGTAGGAGACCGTGATGGACTTGATATCCTTGCCCAGCTTGCCGTCGGGAGAGAGCTTGTAGTTCCTGATTTCTTCGGAGGTCTTGTCGTCATAATAGGCGGTGACGACCATCCCCTTGGGATCGAAGGTCTCTCCCTCCGTGTAGGCGGTCTTGGCGGGCGGGGTGGTGATGCGGATGGAACTGAGCTTCCTGGTGACTTCTTTCACCGTGATCTCCACGGTGACGGATTTGGCGATGTTCTTCTCCACATAGGTAACGACCACGAACTCGGTAGACTTGCTGAGGGCAGTCCTGGGAGAGAGGGTGTAATCCTCCTCCTTGAGGGTGGCGGTGCTCTTGTCCTCGTAGATGGCGGTGATCACCATGCCCTTGGGATCGAAGTATTCGCCCTCGTAGTAGGTGGTCTTGGCGGGTTCTTTGGTCAGCTCAAGATCCGTCAGGACCTTTTCCGCCTGGGTCACCTTGATCCGGACTTCGTCGGAATAGGTTTTCCGGCCTTCGGTATAGCTGACGGTGACGACGGTGTCGTCCAGTTCCAGCTCGTCGTCGGGATCAAATTCCAGGTTCGTGACCTCAGCGCTGGAGCCGTCGTCGTAGACGGCGGTGACCACCATGCCCTTGGGGTCGAAAGTCTCGCCGGTCTTGTAGGAGGTCTTCTTGGGCTTGGAGGTGATGACGATGCCCGTCAGGGTCAGATCCTCGTCCATGACTGTGATGTTCAGATCGGTTTCCTTGGTCACCTTGCCCTCCGTGTAAGAGATGGTGATCACGGTGTCGTCCTTCTCCAGCTTGCCGGTGGGGGTGTATTCGTAATCGGTGACCTTTTCGGTGTGGCCGTCGCTGTAGGTGGCGGTGACCACCATGCCCTTGGTGCTGAAGCGCTCGCCCACATAGTATTCCGTGCTTCTCGGCTTCGTGGTCACGTCGATGCCGGTGAGCAGCAGGTCGCCCACCTCGAATTTGATGACGACGATCCAGATGCCCTCACCGTCATCGTCGTCGTAGTATTCCTCGTATTCTTCGACGCTGTCCACCGTACCCGTATTGACGGTGATGTCCTTCTTCGTGAGATCCAGGGAGTAGCCGTCTTCGGGGATCAGCTCCAGAGTAAGGTAATAGGTGTTCCCCGCCTCAAAGGTGCCCTTGAAATCCCGGAGGGAACCGGAGGAGGTCTCCACCTGCCAGTTGTCAAACTCCACATCCACATTGTCCGTGGTGCAGGTGAAGCCGGTGCGCTGCCTGGCTTCGCCCACCACGGGCTCCTCGATGCCCTTGATGTTGACCTTGCTGATGCCTTCGCTGGCGGTGAAGTGGAAAAGCGCATAGGCATAGAAGCCTGCGTCGTTGCCGACCCAGGTGTCGCCCTTCCTGCCGTTGATGAGGATATCCGTATCCGGATCGAAGGAGGCATGCCGGGTGGTGCGGGAGGAATCCAGCTCCACCTTCAGGGTATAGACCTCGCCGTTTTCAAATTCGTCGCCCCGGTCCATCTTGTTGCGATCTATGTCCTGCTTGCCCTCATACCAGGTGACGGTCAGGTCGAAATGTCCCCTGGGGAAGTCGCCGAAGTCAGATTCGATCCAGGGGGTGTCCCCGGCATTGACGGTGCCTCCGGCGTAAACGTCTTCATCTACGGTCAGCTCCACGGGGTGCTTGCGGTCGTAGTAGTAATCGGCCCGGTATTCGAGCTGGATGAGCAGCGCGTTGGCGTCGCCGTCCATATCCTGGACGACCGTCTTCACGTCCATGACACGGAACTCCATATCGTCGGACAGCTCCACGGACACGCCCTTGGCGCGGAAGTACTCGTCCTCTTTGACGATCAGGTGCAGTTCGGCGATATAGCTATGGCCCTCCTCCGCTACGTCTCCTTCCTTCAGCACCTTGCTATCCTTGTCGGTGGTGTCATACCAAGTGACCTCGTCGAATTCTTTGTCCTTTGCATAGTCGATGCCGCGGGTGGGGATCTTGTAGGTGAAATCCAGCTCCTGTCCCATGATCGGGTGATCCAGGTCGGAGATGCTCACCTCGCTGATTTCGGAAGCCGCGCCGGCAACAGCCGGCAGCAGGCCTACCATCATAACGAGGCATACGAGCAGACAGAGTATACGCTTCATATCCATGACCTCCTGTGTATGATATTCTTTCTGCCACTCATTTCTGTTTTGACGACGGAACCGGCAAAATGTTCCCTCCGGTACCGAAAGCAAACACTATATGTAGTGTATCACGATTTTTCCCAAATGTCACTCATAAATGCAAAAAAAGAGGCGGCTTTTGCCGCCTCTTTTTTATCGGAAGTATTTCACAGCCGCTTCGAACATGCGGATATCGTAATTCCCCGGCACATTCCGGTAGAGAGCCGGGCCGATGCGCTCCGAGTGGCCCATCTTGCCGAAGACCCGCCCGTCGGGAGAGGTGATGCCCTCCACTGCCCATGCGCTGCCGTTGGGATTGAAGGCGGTGTCCATGCTGGGCCTTCCATCCAGGTCTACGTACTGGGTGGCGATCTGCCCACCCGCTGCCAGCTGCGCCAGCAGCTCCGCGGACGCGAAGAAACGGCCTTCCCCGTGGGAGATGGGCACGGTGTAGATGTCCCCCACCTTCGTCAGGGCCAGCCAGGGGGATTTGTCCGAGGCCACTCTCGTCCGCACCAGGGTGGACTGATGGCGGCCGATCCGGTTGTAGGTCAGGGTGGGGCAGCTTTCATCCGTGTCGATGATCTTCCCATAGGGCACCAGCCCCAGCTTTATAAGGGCCTGGAAGCCGTTGCAGATGCCGCTCATGAGGCCGTCCCGCTTTTCCAGCAGTTCCGTCACCAGTTCCTTGATGCGGGGATTGCGGAAGAAGGCAGTGATGAATTTCGCGCTGCCGTCCGGCTCGTCGCCGCCGGAGAAGCCGCCGGGGATCACCACCATCTGGGCGGTTTTCAGGGCGTCGGCGAATCTCTCCGCGCTGGCCGCCACCGCGCCCGGCGTCAGGTTGCGGACGACGATGATCTCCGCCTCGGCGCCGGCCTCCAGCAGGGCCCGCTGGGTGTCGTATTCGCAGTTGGTGCCGGGGAAGACGGGGATGAGGGCTTTGGGCTTCGCCAGGTGCAGGGCAGGGGCGGGCCGCTTTTCAGCGGCGAAGGACTGGGCTTCCGCCTCGTTCTTTTCCTCCGTGCGGGTGGGGTAGACGTCCTCCAGCACAGCCTCATTCAGCTTGAGAAGCTCGTCGATGCTCACGGGCTCCTCCCGACTGAGTGCGATGACCGGCTCGGCGGTGGTATAACCCAGGCGGACGACGCCGCGGTAATCCGTTTCCGGTTCTTCCGTCAGCTCCGCCGCGATGAAGCCGTAGAGGGCAGGAGAATAAAGCTCGCAGGCCAGGTCCCGCTCCGCCTTGAAGCCGATGCGGTTACCGAAGGACATCTTCATGAGCCCTTCGGCCAGGCCCTTTTCCAGGGCCCAGGCAGCCTTCACCTTCCCGGAGCGGTGGAGCTTCAGGAATTCATCCCAGGCCCGGCACTGCTCCGCTCCCCCCAGACCGGCGGGCGCAAAGAGGTAAACCGGATGGCCCGGCTCCTTGAATTCGGGGGAGAGGACCTCCGAAGCGGAGATGGGGGCGATGGCAAAGCTGATGAGGGTGGGGGGCACATCCAGGTCCAGGAAGGTGCCGGACATGGAGTCCTTCCCGCCGATGGCGGCGGCGCCGAAGTCCATCTGGGCGTCCAGAGCGCCCAGGAGGGCGGCAAAGGGCTTGCCCCAGCGATCTGGGTCGCTGCGCAGCTTTTCAAAGAATTCCTGCAGGGTCAGATATGCTTTTTTATAGTCGGCGCCGGCGGCTACCAGCTTGGAGATGCTGGTGCATACCGCGCCGTAAGCCCCCTCGTAGGGGTCGTCGCTCATGGCGTCCGGATCCAGAGCCCAGGACATGACGCTGCCGGTGTCCGTGTGCTTCCCCGGCAGCACCGGCAGCAGGGCTGCCATGGCCTGAGCAGGGGTACGCTGGGTCTTGCCGCCGAAGGGCATCAGCAGGGTGCCCGCGCCGATGGTGGAATCGAAGCGCTCCGTGAGGCCGCGGCGGGAGGCGCAGGATAGGCTGGAGGCCATCTCCTGCAGCGAACTGAAGAGGGGCTCGCCACGGTAAGTGCCCTGCCCGACGTGGACGGAGGCGTGCTTGGAAGCGCCGTTGGTGTCCAGGAAATCCCGGCTCAAGTCCGCGATGACGTTTCCCTTCCAGTGCATCACCATGCGCTTCTCAGCCGTCACCACGGCCACCCGGTAAGCCTCCAGGTTCTCCGACTCGGCGGCGGCGATGAAGGCGGCCTCGTTTTCCGGGGTCACCACCACGGCCATGCGCTCCTGGCTCTCGGAGATGGCCAGCTCCGTGCCGTCCAGGCCCTCATATTTCTTGCGCACCGCGTCCAGCTGGATGCTCAGACCATCGGCCAGCTCGCCCACGGCGACGCTGACGCCGCCGGCGCCGAAATCGTTGCAGCGCTTGATGAGCTTCGTCACGTCGCCCCGCCGGAAAAGCCGCTGGATCTTCCGCTCCTCCGGGGCGTTGCCCTTCTGCACCTCGCTGGCCATGGTGCTGAGGCTCTTCATATCGTGGCTCTTGCTGCTGCCCGTGGCGCCGCCGATGCCGTCCCGGCCCGTGCGCCCGCCCAGCAGGATGATGACGTCGCCGGGGGCGGGCCGCTGGCGCACCACGTTTTCCGCGGGCACGGCGCCCACCACAGCCCCGCATTCCAGCCGCTTGGCGATATAGCCGGGGTGGTAGACCTCCGCCACATGGCCCGTGGCCAGGCCAATCTGGTTGCCATAGGAGGAATAGCCTGCTGCGGCGGTCTGAGCCAGCTTGCGCTGGGGCAGCTTGCCGGGGGTGGTGTCCTTCAGGGGCACCCTGGGATCGCCGCCGCCGGTGACCCGCATGGCCTGGTGGACCCAGGCCCGGCCCGACAGGGGGTCCCGGATGCAGCCGCCGATGCAGGTGGCCGCGCCGCCGAAGGGCTCGATCTCCGTGGGATGGTTGTGTGTCTCGTTCTTGAACATCAGCAGCCAGTCTTCCGTCACACCGTCCACCTGGGCGGGGACGTGGATGGAGCAGGCGTTGATCTCCTCACTCTCGTCGATCTCCGGAAGGAGTCCGCGCTTCTTCAAGGCTTTTGCGCCGATGGTGGCGATGTCCATGAGGGTCCTGGGCCGGGTAGCGGCCTTCTCCCTGCCGTAGACCTCCTCCCGCAGGGCCAGGTAGCGCTCATAGGCCTCCTGCACTGCGGGGTTCTCCAGCTGGATCTCATCCAGGATGGTGGAGAAGGTGGTGTGGCGGCAGTGGTCGGACCAGTAGGTATCCACCACCCGCACTTCCGTGATGGTGGGGTCCCGCTTTTCCGTGTCCCGGAAATAGGCCTGCAGGAATTTCAGGTCCTCCAGATCCATGGCCAGGCCCAGGGAGCCCAACAGCTCCCGGAGGCCTTCTTCGTCCAGAGCGGTGAAGCCCTCGATGGTCTCCACCTGCTGAGGCTGCTGGTATTCCATCCGCAGGGTCTCCGGCTTATCCAGGGAGGCCTCCCGGCTCTCCACGGGGTTGATGACATAGGCCTTGACCTTTTCGATTTCTTCCGGCGTCACGCTGCCATAGAGGGCGTAGACCTTGGCGGTGCGGATGGCGGGCCGTTCCCCCTGGCTCAACAGCTGGATGCACTGGGCGGCGGAGTCAGCCCGCTGGTCGAACTGGCCCGGCAGGGGTTCCACGGCGAAGACCGCAGCCGCGCCGGGGAACTGAGCCGTCTCGCTGACCGTGTCCAGCTGAGGCTCGGAGAAAACGGCGGTGCGGGCGTAGCTGAAGAGGGCTTCGTCCAGCCCCTCGGCGTCATAGCGGTTCAGGATGCGCACGTCCTCCAGCCCGGCGATGCCCAGGAAGCTGCGGCAGTCCGCGCGAAGGGAGGATACCTCCGGGCTGAGGCCCGGCTTTTTTTCCGAAAATACCCGGTAGACCATCTCAGCCCTCCAGGGCCTTCAGGGCCCGTGCGCCGATGTCGCGGCGCCAATAGGCATTCCGGAAAGAGACCTTGTCCACCAGCTTGTAGGCTTCCCGGATGGCCTCCGGCAGGGTGTCCGCCACGGCGGTGCAGCCCAGCACCCGGCCGCCGTTCGTGACCAGCTGTCCGTCCTTGATCGCGGCCCCGGCCACGTAGACCTGGCTTCGGATCTCCTCCGGGATCGTCAGGGGGAAGCCCTTTTCGTAGGCCACGGGGTAGCCTTCCGAGGCCATGACCACGCAGCAGGCGCTGCCCTTGGAGAACTTCACCTCCGTGTCTGCAAGGGTGCCGTTGGTGGTGGCCTGCATGACCGTCAGCAGGTCGCTTTCCAGCAGAGGCAGCACCACCTGCGTCTCCGGGTCTCCGAAGCGGCAATTGTACTCAATGACCTTGGGTCCGTCCTTAGTCAGCATGAGGCCGAAGTAGAGGCAGCCCTTGAAGGTCCGCCCTTCGGCGTTCATGGCCCGGATGGTGGGCAGGAAGATGGTCTCCATGCACGTTTCGGCGATGGCGTCGGTGTAATAGGGATTAGGGGCCACGGTGCCCATGCCGCCGGTGTTGAGGCCGGTGTCGCCGTCCCCGGCGCGCTTGTGGTCCATGCTGGATACCATGGGCTTCAGAGTCTTGCCGTCGGTGAAGGCCAGGACGGAGACCTCCGGTCCCTCCAGAAATTCTTCGATCACAATCCTGTCCCCGCTGGCGCCGAATTTCTTGTCCTTCATCATGCTGACGACGGCATCTCTGGCCTCCTGCCGCGTCATGGCGATGACCACGCCCTTCCCCAGGGCCAGACCGTCTGCCTTCACCACGGTGGGGATGGGGGCGGTCTCCAGATAGCGGAGGGCGGCGTCCATGTCGTCAAAGGTTTCGTAAGAAGCGGTGGGGATGCCATATTTCTTCATGAGGTTCTTGGAAAAGACCTTGCTGCCCTCGATGATGGCGGCGTTTGCCCTGGGGCCGAAGCAGGGGATGCCGACGGCTTCCAGGGCGTCCACGCAGCCCAGCACCAGGGGATCGTCCGGGGCCACTACGGCGTAGTCGATCTTCTTCTCCCTGGCAAAGTCCACGATGGCGGGGATGTCCTTGGCGCCGATGGGCACGCAGACCGCGTCCCCCTCCATGCCGCCGTTGCCCGGCAGGGCGTAAATAGTCTCGATGGCCGGATTCTCCTTCAGCTTGATGATGATGGTATGCTCCCGGCCGCCGGAGCCCACTACCATGACTTTCATATCCTTCACCTCATTCGATCTCGCTGGGCGGCGTCACGACAGGCTTGCCCTCCTTATCCAGGAGAACAGTGAGGCCTCCCGCATAACCGCTGAAAGCAAACACATAATTCACGCCGGTTTCCCTATCTACCCAAATCTCCATGCCGTTGAGTTTCCCCTGGGAATAGGATTTGATGAATCTGTCCTTTATCTTTGCCATATCGTTCTTCCTCCGGCTCAGTGGTGGAACAGCCTGAGGCCCGTGAAGGCCATGACCATCCCGTATTTGTCCGCCTTGTCGATCACGTCGTCGTCCCGGACGCTGCCGCCCGGCTCGGCGATATACTGGACGCCGGATTTCCGCGCCCGCTCCACATTGTCACCGAAGGGGAAGAAGGCGTCGGATCCGCAGGTGACGCCGCTCTGGGTGGCGATCCAGGCCTTCTTTTCCTCCTTCGTCAGCACCTCAGGCTTCACCTTGAAGGTCTGCTGCCAGGCGCCCTCCGCCAGCACGTCCTCGTATTCGTCGGAAATATAGACGTCGATGGCGTTGTCCCGGTCGGGGCGGCGGATACCGTCGATGAAGGGAAGGCCCAGCACCTTGGGATGCCGCCGGAGATACCAGTTGTCCGCCTTCTGACCGGCCAGGCGGGTGCAGTGGATGCGGCTCTGCTGACCGGCGCCGACGCCGATGGCCTGCCCGTCCTTCACGTAGCAGACGGAGTTGGACTGGGTGTATTTCAGGGTGATGAGGGCCACGATCAGGTCCGTCATGGCTTCGGGAGGCAGCTCCTTGTTCTTCGTCACGATGTTGCGGAAGAGCTCCGGCCCGATCTTCGATACGTTGTGCCCCTGCTCGAAGCTGACGCCGAAAACGTCCTTGGTCTCCTGGGCCGCAGGCACATAATCGGGGTCGATCTGCACGATGTTGTAGCCGCCCTTCTTCTTGGGCTTGAGGATGGCCAGGGCTTCCTCCGTGTAGCCGGGAGCGATGACCCCGTCGGAGACCTCGTTTTTCAGATAGCGGGCCGTGGGGGCGTCGCATATGTCGCTGAGTGCCGCCCAATCCCCGTAGGAGCTGAGCCGGTCCGCCCCCCGGGCCCGGATATAGGCGCAGGCGATGGGGCTGAGCTCAGCCTTGGGGTCCACAAAGTAGATCTGCCGGTCGATATCGCTGAGGGGCTTGCCCACGGCGGCCCCCGCCGGGGAGACATGCTTGAAGGAAGCGGCGGCGGGTTTGCCGGTGGCCTCCTTCAGCTCCTTCACCAGCTGCCAGGAATTCAGGGCGTCCAGGAAGTTGATATAGCCGGGCCGCCCGTTCAGGACCGTTACCGGCAGCTCGCCTCCGTCCCGCATGAAGATCTTCG
>JAEEGH010018842.1_pt1 | contig 14545 bp, 18 predicted proteins | sample 9134181 | NCBI WGS metagenome assembly JAEEGH01 (sample SAMN16246544, study PRJNA631951) | gut metagenome | biome: gut microbiome; feature: rumen; material: DP-attached | host: Bos | place: Iran: Karaj | collected 2018-10 | reverse complement strand
TTCAGTGGTTCAATATGACCAAGACAGTTACTGTCGCAGGCGATGTTTCTACCATCAAGGCTGATCTCTTCTACGTAACCGATAACAAGGAGCTTGTAAAGGTTGCTGAAGGCTCCTGCACTACCAGCAAGGGCAAAGGAACATATAACTTCACTTGGGAGTACAACGGTGTATCCGAGAACCGCAACGGTCTCCAGACATTAAAGCTCCCTGAAGGCGATTATATCGTAAGAGAGTATGTTCCCAAGACCTTCTATGCTAACGGCAAGAGCAACGTGCCTTACACCTATATGGTTCCTGAGGGATTCACGGCTGTTAAAGATAAGAGCGGAAAGACCGTTTCTTTCGAGATGAGCTTCCACTCTTACAATAACGAGAAGACCGTTAATTCCAAGAGCATAACCAACACAAGGATCGAGGCATCACTTGAGATCCGCAAGGTCGAGCAGGCTGCTACGATCGACCGTGACTTCAAGTTCGCTATCTACTACAGAGGCAACGGCGAGAAGGCCGAGAACATCGGTGTGTTTACTGACAAGTATCTCCTTGATACTGTAACGGTCCGCACATCAAAGGGTTCCGGCATGACAAAGCTCAATAAGATCCCTGAGGGCTGGTACGAGATCGTTGAGATCCAGTCCGCAGGCTGGGCAGCATCCTGGGTCAACACTGACTCCAATACTGCTGACGGCAAGCTCATTCACGCTTCTTCAGAAGGCGGCACCAATGCAACCCCGGTCATCCGTGACAATGTTGCGCTATTTGGTGTCGATGTTCCCGGCGTCCTCGTTTACAACAAGATATCCATTGATGTCTTCGTTAAGAAGTATGACGCTTGGACAAAGCAGGTTATTACCACAGCAGGCGATCACCCCGAGAACATTCACCTTACCTTCTATCTCTACAAGGATACAAATGGTAACGGCGTTCTCGATAAGGATGAGATGGGATCTTATCAGGTAATGGTCGATACTGATGACGATGGCAACGTAGTCTTCAAGGACATCCCTGCAGGAAAGTATATCCTCAGAGAAGTTGCTACCGTCAACGGCTACTACTTAACGGCTCCCGATATTGCCTTTGAGGTAAATGATGCGATCAACTTCGAAGCACATCCTGCCAACACTCCTTATGCTGAGCCCGTAAAGGTCACAAAGGTCGATAATGAGACAAACGAGCCCCTCTCCGGTGCTGAGTTTGCAGTATTTGTTGACTCCAACGACAACGGTGTTTGGGACAAGGACGATAAGAAGGCACAGGCTTGGATCGATGCAAACAAGAACAAGCTCATTGATGACGGCGAACTTAAGGAATGCGTCATGGCTGAAACATCCAAGGGTGTTTACGAGTCAAACGGCGTGCTCCACTTCAACGACGGCAGCAAGGAATTCGGCAACAGGTACTTTATCGTTGAGGTAAATGCCCCTTCCGGATACTTCTTTGTTAAGCCTGACGGCACTTTCACAACTGAGAACACTTTCGAGGCTTTCACTATCAGAGGCAAGGACACGACAGCTGCTGATTTTAAGGTTGGCGTAAAGGAATTCAAGTTCCGCAACCAGACCGGCTCTGTATATGTCCGCAAGGTCAATGACAAGGGTGAGTTCCTCTCCGGTGCCGAGTTCGTCATCTATAAGGATGAGGACTGTACGGTAATGGTCGGTAAACTCGTAGAAAACACAAAGGATCAGGTATATGAGTACAGAGGCCTTGGTATCGGCAAGTACTATATCAAGGAAACAGTAGCTCCTGAGTACTATATCGAAGATCCGAATACGTATTCTTTCGAGATCACGACAAAGGCAATTCATGCTACAGTCGACAATATTGACTGGAAGCCTGAGCTCGGTATTCGCGGTAACTTCCTGAACTTCAATCCTATCGTTAAGACAACTCTGACTGATACGGAGACAAAGGGACACATCGTTGCTCTCAGAAAGACGATCACCCTGGTCGATACCGTTAAGTTTGAGGGTCTTACAGTTGGAAAGACTTATATCATGGAAGGCACCCTGTACGATAAGGCAACCGGAAAGGCCATCCTTGGTCCTGACGGAAACCCGATCACAAACTCTGTACCTTTTAAGCCTGAGACAACAGACGGAACAGTCGATGTACCTTTCACTGTGGAGATCGAACTTGTAACGGGTAAGACACTCGTTGCAGGTGAAAAGGTTAAGCCTGAAGGCAGCGACAGATATTGTGGTATCCACTATGATCTGAATGATGCCCCCCAGACTGTTTATGTACCCAAGATCGGCACCACAGCTACTATCAACGGTAATAAGGCTATCTACCTTGGCTCTAAGGAAGTAAGGAACATCACTATCACCGACAAGATCGCCTACAAGGGACTTGAACCCGGAAGGACATATCGCGCTGAAGCAACTCTTTACAAGAAGGACGGCACTCAGCTTATGAGTAATGGCAACCCCGTTATCTCTATGCTTGAATTTACGCCTAAGACTTCTGAAGGATCTGTGGAAGTTAAGATAACATTCTCCTCTGAGGGCTTGTCCGAAGGTGACAAGATCGTTGTTTTCGAAAAGGTTTACGACGTAGAGACCGGTATCCTTATCGGCTCGCACGAGGATCTGAACGATGACGATCAGACAGTAACTATCCACTTCAGACCTTCTACAGGCGAAGTAATGCCGACTTATATGAAGTTCGGCGCAGCACTCCTTTCATTATCAACTCTTACTGCTTCGATTTTTATCAGACGCAAAAAGAAGTTCGCTTGCTGAAGGTAATGGCATACAGCCCCGTGGGTCTTAAAACTCGCGGGGCTTTTCCATGAAAGGAGGAAAAATGCACAACAGTAAAACATTAAGGATTATCGGCAAAACGGTGCTAGTCATGCTGTTCCTATTTGGCCTGGCCTTTATGTGTATCGGCTGGATCAAGAATCACGCAAGACAGTCCGTTTCAAAGGAAGCGGTCAAAACTGTAGAAAGCGTGATCGAGGACGGCGGAGAAGATAAGGTGACTTTTGAGGTCCCGATATCTGACTTCTTGGCAGTTGATGGTGAGTTGGGAGAAGACGACACCACTCTGGATGAACTGATGCGTGAGATGAGCGAACTTTCTTCCAATCACGAGACATTAACGCTGATCGGGATACTTGAGATCCCTTGTTTAGAGGTTAAGGAACCCATATGGGATTCTTGTTCCTCTACTGCCCTGCGGTTTGGCGTCGGGAGATTTCCTCAGACAGCCAATATCGGAGATGAAGCAAACTGCACGATCTTCGGTCACAGAATGAGACAGAGCAAGACGATCTTCTGGCAGCTCCAAACTCTTGAAAAACATATCGGTGAAGAAGTCATAGTCACCACCACAGACGGTATAAGACACACATACAAGATCTATGACACCGTTTATGTAAAAGATGCTGCTATCGATCCGTACTTAACAGCAGAACTGTTCGATACAGAGCATTTATGTCTCGCAACATGCGGCTACGGCCAAGATCCTTACAACAAAAAGATATACAGGGCAAAAAACACGGAATTCATCGTGATCTGCGTCCCTGCTAACTAACAAAGGAGAAAGCAAAATGACTAAAGAACAGAAACTCTACGATTACCTTATGGCTAAGCACGTCGGTCAGGATAATGCGGTCCACAGCAAGAAGCTGGAGAAGCGCTTCAATATCTGTCCCAGGACGGTGCGCACATACGTCAACAACCTGCGCAAGTCCGGATATCCGATCTGCAGCGACGATACAGGTTACTGGATCGCCAAGGATCCAAAAGAAGCAACTCGCACGGCTAAGCGATTAGGCAATTTTGCGGGCGAGATTAACAACGTCAAGACAGGTCTTACTGTTGCTGCAATCCAGATGAGATCTGTTACAAAGATCACAGAAGAGAACGTACTTATTACCGTTAAGGTAGGCTGATACGTTCACCAACACAGTTAAAGAGACCTGCTTTCCAGTGATGCGGTAAGGCAGGTCTTTTTATATGCCCTCACGGGCAAAACAAATTTATTTCAAGGAGGTATCTGACATGGAATCAGATGTAATCACAATGCCTAACCCGGAGTTCATCACTAACAAGAACAATGGCGTAAGGCTTTTCGCTTATGCGAGTGCATTGAGCGGAAAAGAAGGTGGAGCTTCGGCTTCAAAGGGCGGTTCCGGCATCACCGGGTTAAGAAATGAGCTTGAAAAGACAAAGCTCGATGTATGAGAAAGGAAGGTAAAGAAAGATGGAATTTGAAGCATTCAAGAACACAATTATGGATCTTGTATCCAAAGAGGTTGAGGACAGAGGCCTTGAGGGCATCTCAATGAAGCTTACTACTGTCGAGTCACCTGATGGTATGACTGACAGACTCATGGTATCTGTTGACGATTCCAAGATGTCAATGGCTTTCAGGCTCAAGGAAATCTACCAGAGCGTAGAAGATGGTGAGGATATCGATCACGCCGTTTACAAGATGGTCAACACCATCGAGGACAACATTTCCTTTGTAAAGGAAAAGGAACAGGATGTTAAGAGCTTCATCAGCGATTATGAGAAGGTTAAGGATAACACTTATCTCAGACTCATTCCCGGTGACTCTCCTATCCTCAAGAGCACTCCGCACAGGATGATTGAGGATATGGCACTTGTAGTAAACGTCCACCTCGATAGTTTCTCCGATGAACACGGAAAGTCTTGTGTTGTAGTCACTAAGCCTCTTATGGAGATGTACGGCATCGATGAGGCTCAGCTCTTTGCTGATGCCGAGAAGAACTCACTTGCGAATGAGCCTATCGTTTTCAAGCCTCTTCTTGATATGGTAAAGGATCTCATCAGCAAGGATGAAATCCCCAATCCTGAGGATGTAGGCATTGTAACCTATATTGCTACCAATACGAGCGGATTCCAGGGAGCTGCTGTTGCAGGATATCCTGACTTCTGCGAAAAGGCAGCTGAGGCTATCGGCGGAAGCTTCTATATGCTTCCTTCTTCCGTTCACGAGTTCATCCTCATCAAGGATGACGGTACTCCGAAGGCAAAGGATCTCAATAGGATGATCAAGAACGTCAACGAGACAGTTCTCGAGCCCAGGGATGTCCTTTCCGCTCAGTGCTATCACTATGATGCGAAGGCCAAGGTTCTCGAAACCGGTCTTAACTACGCTAAGAGGACTCAGCAGAGGAAGGGCGGCGCAAGATGACCTACGAGAACTATATCGAAGAGACAACCAACAACTGCATGTCGGTCTTAGCTGACTGCAGTTCGGGTCAGCTTCTTGATGTTGAATATATCAGGAAGATCCTTTGGGAAGATGACAGAGTCACAGGTGTTTACAGCGGATACTGCACATCATCTAACGGTGCTGCAGCTGAAAACATCAAGGAAGTCCTCTTCGACGAGCAGTTTCTCGCGGATTTCAACGAGCGCAACATGAATATGCAGGAAATCATGGCTCACGGTGCTGAGGCGATCGATGTGGTCGCCCGGTGCCTGGCCTTGAAGCATATCAGCATTAAGAAGCTTGTTGAACAGGAACGTCAGAGGCGAATCAAGAGACAAAGAGAAGCACGCACAAACTCCGTAAGAGTCTGATGCGTGTGTGAGGGAGGGGCCGTTTGGTCCCTCCCTTTTTATCTCATAAGAAAAGGAAGTGATCAGCGTGCAACTAATAAGTAATGAAGATATGGCGCGGGCCCGGGAAATGGACCTGTTAACATATCTCACCTACTACGATCCAGGGAACCTCAAACATGTTTCCGGAAACACTTATTGTACAGCGGAACATGACTCTCTCATCATAAACAACGGCAAATGGTGCTGGTTCTCACAAGGAATCGGCGGTAAATCTGCCCTGGATTACCTTATAAAGGTCAAAGGGATTCCGTTCCGGGAAGCTGTCGAGCGAATACTTGGCCGCATCTCAGAACCGCTTCCACCGGTAAAACCCAAAGTGGAACCGCCCAAAGCATTCTCTATGCCGAAGGTTAATGATGATCCGTCCCGGGCCGTTTACTATCTTGTCGGGCGTGGGATCAATCCTGAAATAATCCACTGGTGCATCGAGCACAATCTCATTTTCGAGACTACAAAATTCAGCAATGTCCTGTTCGTCGGATATGACAAGGCCGGGAATCCGAAGTATGGTTCCGTAAGAGCAATTGACGGCGATTACAAAGGTGACGTATCAGGCAGCGATAAAAGGTTCTCTTTCAGGATCGCACGGGCTGATAGTCCAAGAAAAGTTCATGTATTTGAGTGTGCGATAGATCTGCTCTCATACGCCACTTGCGTCAAGTTAAGAGGCGGAAACTGGCGTAAAGAAACATATCTGTCTCTTGGAGGCATCGGCGGAAAGGCCATGCCGTTGGCACTCGAACAATTCTTGAAGGATCATCCGGATATCAGTCATGTATACCTGCATCTGGATAACGATCAGCCTGGACGGAATGCGACAAAGAACATAACTGAGATCCTCAAATCCAATTACGTTGTTAAAGATATCCCTCCCCCGGAGGGTAAGGACTTTAACGAGTATTTACGGATCCGGTTATCAAAACAAAAACCTATTACGAAGGAGGCTTCTAGATAATGAAGAAGTTTAAGAAGGCATTAGCTATACTGCTTATGCTCAGCACGATGGCATCTTTTACGGGCTGTATCAGCAAAGAGCAACCGGAAGCCTCAGATGCTACCCAGGTCACATACCAGATCGGTTCTCCCGGTAAGGCCGAAGATTTTGAGTTCGGTGTTACAGGAATCAATTCATTTGATCTGACAACCGAATATGGTGAGACATTTCATTGTCTTTTGGTAAGCGTGACCTATACGAATCTATCCGAGAAAGAACAGGATATAACCAAGAGAAATATCGAATTCTATCTCGATAACGAAGAGATCAAGCCCTGTGAATATCGCTCCGAGTTCGAACCTTTCTTCGATGAAGGCAATCTCTTCAACGACAACAACATCAATCCCGGAAGGACAAAAAGAGGATATATCGTTTATCGCATCTATAAGGATTACTCCAAGATAGATGTTGTTTTAAATGGAATTACTGTTTCCGCAAGTCGAGATGCGGTAAAACCACTCGCTCTGCCAACACCAACGGAAACAACTCAGGTGGCAAAGGAGACTAACAATGACTGATAGAGATGGTAACAAATATATGTATATGCCAGAAAAACTTCTGCTTGATAAGTCTTTATCACCCACTGCAAAAATCTTCTATATGATAATGTGCCAATACACTCCATCTGTAGGTAGCGATATCAATAGATGGGCTGACGCTTGTGGGCTTAGCAAATACCAAGCAATTAAAACCATCAATGAACTTATCAGAGCTGGTTACATTGAGAAGAAACGAAGCAGACATAGGGCTCCCGGTATCAGCCATTTTTATTACGGTTTGTATGATTACACTATCGGTTGTGGCCATTTTAAGTGGTTATTTTACTTAAAAACAAACTGCAAGTCAGAAAAAGCAACAGAGAGCTCGTCAGCTCCATCAGAGTAAAAGCCGAAGGCTTTATTAAGGGTCTCAGGGATATTTCCCTGACAAGCTCTCCTGTATTTGTATATACAAATACGTTGCTTGTTATTCCATTCCGAGGTCGTAGGACAGAGACAGTATTACCCAGAAAGGAGGAGTCCACATGAGTGACAATTCGGATGTTGAATTCTGTCTGGTCTCGAAAGAACTACTCGAAGACCGACTGGTATCCGCAAAGGCGAAAGCGATGTATGCCCTATTGTGCAGTTGCCCTGAAGGTTCTGATCGTTCGATCAAAAACCTTGCAGCGAAACTGGACATGAGAAGAGAAACAGCATCCCGTCTGATATCGGAACTCGAAGATTACGGATACGTTGAACGGACACGGATCCGAGCTCCCGATGGAAAACATTTCGTGACAGATTTCCGAGTCTATCCGCGATCAACAATCTAAAAACGAAGAAAGGAGAGGCACACTATGGCCAACCAAAATGAGAAACACTCAGTTCAGTTTCTTATCCGCATCACTCCAAGTGAGTATGTTGAGATCAAAAAGAACACTGCCATGTCCGGTTTGACTATGAGCGAATATGCAAGAAGGATCATCACGGGTGAAACAATCGTAGCTGCCCCTCCGGCTGATTTGCATATCCTTATCCGCGAAATAAAGAGAGTCGGCAGCAATCTCCATCAGGTTCTTCATAAGCTTAATGCTCTTGGAATTGCTCATGGTCCGGAATTGGATCAATGCGCATCTGAAATCAGTGAAGTTCTTAATCTGATCTACCGGACTTACAGGCCCGGGAAAGGAGACGGCTAATGGCAGTAACATCGATCTGGACAGTTAAATCCCACGTCGGAACTGCGATCAACTATATCATTAACCCTGAGAAGACTACCGCAAAACCGGAGCTTAGTCCGGAAGCTGTCGCTGCCCGTCAGGCTGTCGGTGATGTTATCGACTACGCCGTTAATCCCGAGAAAACTGAACAGATGATGTATGTTACCGGGATCAACTGCAACCCTGACACTGCCCTGGATGAATTCATGAATACCAAATGGCACTGGGGCAAGACAGGTGGAAGACTTGCTTATCACGGATATCAGTCCTTTCTCGAAGGCGAGGGTGCAATCACTGCAGAACAAGCTCATGAGATCGGGGTTAAACTGGCTCAGGAAGTATGGGGTGACAGATTTGAGGTTGTTGTTGCAACACACCTTAATACCGATCATTACCACAACCACTTCCTGATCAATTCCGTTTCCTTCATGGATGGATATAAGTACGTCAGAATGAAATCTGATTATGAACAGATGCGAAAAGTCAGTGATCGGTTATGTCGAGAGTATAAGCTCCATGTTGTAGAGAACCCTTCTAACAGCAAGGGCAAATCATATAACGAGTGGATGGCTGAACGTGATGGAAAATCATCTGTCAGAGGAACGATCCGGGAAGACATCGATTATGCTATAAAGCTCTCTCGTACTGAGAAGCAATTTGCACAGGTCATGAAAGATCTCGGATATGAATTTAAGTTCTTCAAAAAGGATGGTTCCTATCTTGAGCATCCGGGAATTAAACCTCCGGGTGCCAAGAGCTATTTCAGATTCCGTGGTTTGGGTCCTGATTACGATTATGATTCGATCAGAAGGCGTATCATCGAGAACACTACAGTTCCGGGTACGCCTTATTTAATTGAGAATGACAACAGTCTCTCTTATTCCGACCCTGTAAAAGGATCAGGACTTCAAGCCACATACCAAAGATACTGTATCAGGCTTTATGCCATTATCAGCCGCCCCAAGGGTTCAAAGCGTGAGTATATCCCGATGGCTTTAAGAGAAGATATCGCCAAGCTCGACCGTTATATCGAGCAGATGGACTTCCTTTATAAGCATCAGATCGAGGATACACAATCACTGCAAAGCAAAAAGGATGCGCTAGTGTCTGAACTAAAACGCCTTATCGTTGAACGGCGAAAGCTCAATACGATAAAGGAACGCGGAGAAAGACATAACAACGGTCCTCTTATTGCTCAAACCAAGGTCGAGATAAGCCAGGTATCCAGGAAGATCCGAGAACTCAGAAAAGAAATAGCCTTGTGTGATGCCGTAGCTATCAGCTCAGAAAGAGTCCTTGAAGGAGTCAACGCTCCCGACAAGAAGCCTGAAATCGAGCAGCCTAAACCACAGGCAAAGAACAAACACAGGATTTAACATGTCATATATTGCACATTAACGCCTATTTTCCGCACTAACAAGCAATATCTGACTTGTTATCAAGACGCCATTCCTAACCGAGTGGCGTTTTTACATGCCCTCACGGGCAAATACTAAAACAAGGAGGAAATAATCCATGGCAATTGAGAATGAGACAGCCGATCAGGTTGTCAGAATGATGCTGCAAGGCAGTGAAGTTATCTTAAGACTCACGGGTGAAGCAGCCTTAAGAATCGCGCCGATGATCTATGCAGCACTGAAAGATGGCCATAGTCCAATGTCTTTCAATGAAAAGGAAATCATAAGTAAACCTATAGAAATTAGAAATGTTTTTAAGAAGGGATCGGCTATAGCCGGATATATTAATTATCTCAAAGTAAATGCGTCAGATCTGAAAATGACACCTCCTGATAATCTGCCTAGTCCATATGTATTTATTTCAAAAGACTGTTCCGATGAAATAAATAACTATCCGATTTTACTGTTTACAAGAAAACCAGGAATGATTGTTTCATATGAAACAACAGGCGATTGGACAAATGGCATCCTCTTTATAAGAGGCGAGTATCCAATTATGGATCTTAAGTATGACCTGATGAAGCATCCGAAGATTGCCTTCACAGAAGAAGGCGGAGCTGCACCGTTCATCCACGGTAAAGATACAAGATCCGAAGCAACAGTATGCCTTGTCGGAAACGATCCGGCATTACGAGACAAGGCGATCGATATCGAGACCCTTGTAACTGAACAACACGATTATGAGGTCTTCTCCAATGAGGACCTCGAAGAACAATTTCAGATAAAGGAGATTTAAAAACATGAATAAGTTCAATTCAAACAAAGTAACTACTCTTGCAAAGAACAAGAGAAACACGGCACTTAAGCGCTATCTCACGGTAGCGATTACCTGTGCCATCGTTGGAGTAGCAATGCTCCCGGTAATGGCAGACAGTGATGCTGAGACTGCTATCAATAATATGTCCGATATTATTTTCGGCATTATTAGAGCAATTGGTATCATCCTGTCCGGTTGGGGTCTTGTTCAGGTTGGCATGAGCTTCCAGAGCCATGACCCTTCCCAGAGATCACAGGGCTTCCTTTGCCTTGCAGGTGGACTCATTATCGTCTTTGCAAAGTCTATCCTGACTGCTATCGCTCCCGGCGTGTTCGGCTGATAGTTTCTGGGAGGTGATATTTTGGGTCTTGCTGCTTGGTACGAGCTTTACCAAGGACTTGAGTATCTTGGTGATATGCTCGAAAAAATGTGGGCTATCCTTACAACATCACCTGAGTCCTTCAAAGGCGGAACCATTTGGAGTGTTATTACGACAATCAACGGCGTTTTGGGCTCAATCGGTACTGCACTGCTTGTTTTGTTTTTCACGATCGGTGTTATCAAAACCTGTGGAAGCTTTGCCGAGCTCAAAAAGCCTGAGACTGCAGTTAAGGTGTTTATCCGCTTTGCTATAGCTAAAGCACTAATTGATAATGGCCTTGATCTGCTTGTTGACTTCGTGACTATCGTGCAGGACGTGATAGCTAAGATAACTGATTCCAGTTCTATCGGTACTGCCCTGGAGTTCACGATTCCATCCGAAGTGCAGAGCACCTTTGAAGGTATTGGTATCCTTGACGGAGCTATTCCTATCTGGGCAGTCTGCTTTATCGCTCACTTGGCCTTTATCGTAATCGGTATTGTTCTGCTTCTTACTGTATATGGAAGATTCTTCAGGATCTATATGTATACAGCTATAGCACCGATACCGTTATCTACTATGGCTGGTCAACCTACTGAGAGCATAGCAAAAAGCTTCCTTAAAAGTTATGCCGGCGTCTGTATGCAAGGCGTCGTTATTGTTCTCGCGTGCATCATATTTACTGCTTATGCAGCTTCGATGCCTGAGATTGATACGACAGCTGAGCCACTTGCGATGGTATGGCGATATGTAAGCGAAGTCATCTTCAACATGCTCGTTTTGCTCGGCCTTGTTAAAGGTTCGGACAGGATAATCCACGACATGATGGGTTTGTAAGGAGGAAAACTAATGGAAATAAACATCAACAAAGATATACGCGAATATACCGAAGGTGTCTTCTTCGGACTTAACTTGAGGCAGCTGATATGTTCGGGACTGGCTGTTGCTTCTGCGGTAGCGGTCTATTTAAGCACCCGTGAAACATTCTCAAAAGATGTAATCACCTACTTCTGTATCGCTGCTGCTATCCCTTTTGCCGCTATTGGATTCATCAAGTATAACGGCATGCCTATGGAGAAAATCATCGTTGCCTTTATGAAGGATAACTTCATTGTGCCTCGAAGACTGACAGTTAAGGCCAACAACACCTATTTGGAAGCCCTTAGAGGATATTTCGCTACCAAAGAGAAGGAGGCAATAAATGCTAAAGAGCATACAGTCACTAATGAAGCAGGATAAGGAAATGTTTGTTGTGCCGAGACGGGTTCAAGACCTTATACCGGTACAACGAATATGGCCTGACGGGATCTTTCAGGTTGGACCTAACAAGTATTCTAAAACCTGGAAGTTCTCAGATATCAACTATCAAGTGGCAAGCGAAGAGGATAAAGAGAATATGTTCCTGCTTTATTCCGATGTCCTCAATTCTTTTGATAGTGCTGCCACCACTAAGATCACGATAAACAACCATAGGCTGAATAAAAAGGATTTTGAAAACTCGATCCTTATGCAGCTTAAGGGCGATAAGCTGGATGTTTACCGTGAGGAGTATAACGAGATGCTTCTTGAGAAAGCAACCGGAGCTAATGGTATTACTCAGGAGAAGTATATTACCGTATCGATCAATAAGAAGTGTGTAGAAGACGCAAGAACTTACTTTGCGAGAACCGGAGCTGATCTTCAGATGCGCCTGTCTTCACTGGGAAGTTCCCTTGAAGAGCTCGATGCAACGGAGAAGCTTCGTATCCTTCACGACTTCTATCGTCAGGGAGATGAGATATCGTTCGAATTTGATCTGGCTAAGACAGCTGCTCTCGGTCATGACTTCCGTGCCTATATCTGTCCGGATACGATCGAGCGTGCCAATGACTATATCAAGCTTGGCGAGAAGTATGTCAGAGTTCTGTTCTTGAAGGATTATGGCAACTATATCAGTGATGACATTATTGCCGAGCTTACTGATATGAACAGAAACCTGATGCTCTCGATCGATGTTCTCTCGGTCCCTACAGACGAGGCGATTCGTGAGGTCGAGAATAAACTCTTGGGTGTTGAGACTAACATCACCAACTGGCAGAGAAAGCAGAACCAGAATAATAACTTCTCCGCTGTAATTCCTTATGACATGGAACTTCAGCGTAATAAAACTAAGGAGTTTTTGGCGGATCTGACTACTCGTGACCAGCGCATGATGCTTGGCCTCATTACCATTGCCATCTCATCTGATAGCAAGGAACAGCTGGATCTTGATACAGAAGGTTTGCAGTCCGTAGCTAAAGGCAGGCATTGCCAGATGGCAATACTCAAGTGGCAGCAGGCAGATGGTCTTAATACGGCTCTGCCTTTCGGAGTTAGGAAGATTGATTGCTTCAGGACTCTTAATACCGAGTCCTTGGCAGTCTTCCTTCCGTTCAAGACGCAGGAGATTATGGATAAAGGCGGCATATACTATGGTGAGAATGCCATCTCGCATAACCTCATCATGTGCAACAAGGAGAACCTCTTGAACCAGTCTGCCTTTCTTTTAGGCGTGCCTGGATCAGGTAAGTCCTTCTCAGCTAACAGGAAAGCATTTATAATCAAATTCTTGATCGTGAATGCATGCCTTCACATGCTCAGGCCATCAGAATGCGTAGATTGTTTGAGAATGACCAGCTTAATGATGTTGCTATCAAAGCCATCATGAAAGAAGATAAGCCTAATCAGGTAGAAAAAATCCATATCCCCTACCGTGAGATCAAAAATTATATTCCCAAGAGCGTTACATACGAAAAGACCGGAGAATTTATAAAGAAGGCACTAATCTTCTATCAAGAGAATCACACCAAGAATTCCAAGCCAAAGACTCTATGAGTCTTTCCTTTAAATAGAAATATAAACAGATACTATATTATTCTTGTTCGAAAGGAAATTAATATATTATCTTTTATTCACATTAACAATTATATTACTACCTGCTATTAATGCTAATCCGCTCGAAATGAGTTGTTTTTTTGCTTTTGGACATGATGAATCAACTAGCAAATTACCATGATATTTGTTTCCGGTAATAGGTTTTCTTTCATATGAGAAAACACTAGATAAATCATTCATAATTAGAAATTTTACTTTCTCCAAATCTAGTATTGCAACTCCTGCAGAAAACTGTATTTTACCGTTATCTTTTCTTTGATTTAGTGCTATATCTATGGCTTCATCATCATCTATCCAATTAATAGACTCTTCAATTTTATTGTCTTCTCTTGGTTGTGAACCGAACTGAAATGCTGCAGCCGAAACAACTCCTTCACATATAAAATCTTGACTTGAAATGCCACGCAAAAACTCGCGAGGATAATCATTGTTATCCAATACATGCCTCCCTTAAATACTACTGCTAATAATCAAACTCATTAAGCGATCAAGCATACCTTTATAATTCTCTTTATCTAGCTTAAAAGTTGAGGTCGACATTGATTCATCACCAGATATAATTACAATGCCACTGTATGAATCATAATTTCCACTTTCATTATCAAACGAGATAAAAGCACTATAATTTGATGTTGCTATGTTAAAAGTAATAGTTCCATTATCATTTTCGGTAACATAAAATTTGGGGAAAATACCAATAATGTTATTAGAATGTAAAAAATCAAAATATATCTGTCTCAAATAAATCAGACAAT
>JAEEGH010018841.1_pt1 | contig 14545 bp, 9 predicted proteins | sample 9134181 | NCBI WGS metagenome assembly JAEEGH01 (sample SAMN16246544, study PRJNA631951) | gut metagenome | biome: gut microbiome; feature: rumen; material: DP-attached | host: Bos | place: Iran: Karaj | collected 2018-10 | reverse complement strand
GAATCTGAACTTTCATCAGAGTCTGGATGAGAAGTGCCACCGTTTTCTGAATGCCGTGGAACCGGGTGCCAACATCCCAGTTCATCGCCATCCGGAGAAAGAGGAGTCATTTGTTGTGTTGCGCGGCAGGATACGTGTCATCACCTACAACGACGACGGCACCATCATCGAAAACATGGTCCTCAACCCATCGGAAGGCCGCTACGGCGTGAACGTGGGAAAGAATGTCTGGCACACCGTGGAATCCCTGGAGCCGGGTTCCGTCATCTTCGAGTGCAAGGAAGGGCCGTATGTGGGGCATGAGGAGGAAGGGATACTTACAATTGACAGTTATAAAGGGTATGAAAGCAGGTGTGGGTAAGAGGCGAAGTGATTTGGTTGCGGGGGAAGTAAAAAGTTAAATAAGGATATGGTTGACATTTATAGTTTATTGATTCAAAAAATCAAATTCATTAGCATATGACTGATTATGTAGGAGCAAGATGGTTAAAGTGTGATTTTCATCTTCACACCCCAGCAAGTAAATGTTTCAAGGACAAGACTGTAACTGCAGAACAGTGGGTGCAAGCATGTTTGAATCAGAAACTTGACTGTGTGGCAGTTACCGACCATAACACTTATGCATGGGTGGATAGTGTTAAGGCAGCGGCAGAGGGTAATGGCTTGACAGTGTTTCCTGGTGTGGAATTGACTTGTGACACAAGCAAAGTGCACCTTCTTGTTTTGTTTGATACTGACAAGACTGGTCAGGATGTATATGATTTTCTTATAGGTTGTGGTATTAAACGTGAGGATTTTTCATCTTCTGAAGCACAGAGTAACTTATCTTGTTTGGATGTGATTGATAAAGCCAGAGAAGCTGGTGCTTTAGTTATTCCTGCCCATATTGATGAGTTTAATGGCCTTGGACTGCTTTCAAAAAAAGCTATAGGTGATTTTTTGAAAAATGAGGATATTTTGGCAGCTCAATTCGTTACTCCACAATTTCAGAATAAAGGTTTGCAAATTGATGATGAATTCGGCAAGGAATATAACCAAAAGTATGGTAGGGCGGAAGGGTCAATAGGTCTTCAGGAAGTGAAGAATCATTATGCATGTGTTCAAGAATGTTTACGAAATCACTTGGCGTTAGTGACATTCTCGGACAATCCAGATAATGAAGAACCATCAAAACATGGCTTGACAGGTATTGGTAAATCTTATACATGGATAAAAATGGACATATCCCCATCTTTGGAGGGTATAAGACAAGCCTTGATGGTGCCAGACAGGGTTCGTAACTGTTTTGATAGTATTACTGTACCATATAAGGAACCTTCACTTTGGATAAAATCGATTGAAGTTAAAGGAACTACTTTGACTAAGGAGCCCTTTAAAATTGATTTTAATCCGCAGTTGAATACGATAATTGGTGGTAGGGGAAGTGGCAAGTCGAGTGTGTTCCGTTTTTTAAGAGGTGCTTTCCAAAAAATGAACGACCTTTCTACTCTAAAAGACATCAAAGAGGAGCAAGATAAATTCTTCCAGAAACCTAACGAAGAAAACGGGGTTCTTAAGGATGAAACGGAAATTGTTGTAGAATTGGTCAGAGATGGTATTCCTCATGTAGTCAAGTATGCACTAGGTGGTCGGCCTAAAGTGTTGAGACAGGAGAATGAACAATGGGTTGAGGTGATGGATGATTCATATATCAAGTTCTTTGATTTTGAGCAATATACACAGAAGCAGGTGTTTTCCATAGCAAAAAATACAAACGCTTTGCGTGAACTAATCGATTCAGGTACGGATGAAATAGCTCAATTAATGCGCGAAAAAGAAAGTCTGGTGCAATCATACGTGAGTGCATATAAGCGTTTGAAGACAGCTAAAGGCCATCAGCCGCGTATCAATGAACTTGAAACAGAAATCAAGGATTTAAAACAGAAAATTGAAAATCTGAGAACTAGTGACATTACAACCATTGCCCAAAAACAGGCGTTGTTTTTGAAACAGCATGAACGTATTGAGAATCATTTTCTGGTGATGCAGAGAGCTGTGGAGCAATTGAAAGACGCCGCACAAAAGAGCGTTTTTCCTGGTTTTGAGGTTGATGGGTTTGATGAAGCATACAGAAACGGGATATTGCAAATCTTTGATCCATTGCAAAAAGCATCTTCTGAATTGGTCTCTTCAATAACGGATACTTTGGACAAATTGGTAAACCAAATAGGTTCGGCATACCAGAATCTACAAGATACTGCATTTGAGAAAGACAGGCTTGCTCACAATGAAATGTATGAAAGGAAGAAAAAGGAACTACAAGAGCGGGGAATTGATGATATAAACAATTACCAGGCTTATACGGAGAAGTTGAAGGTTAAAGAAAACGAACAAAAGGAACTTGTTGAAATAACGTCTAAAATACCCCAATACGAACAAGAACTCCTAAGTTTGATACAGAGTGTTTATGACAGGCAGGCTGAGATAACGCAGAAACGTCAGGACATTGTAAACGAGTTGTCGACTAACAAGGTTAAGATAAATGTGAGAAAAATGTCTGACAGTAAGAAGTTTGAACTCGAATTTAGGAATATAGTTCAGAAGGATCGGGGTTATGGGGATGATTTTGACATCATTACTACCAAATGTTTCTCCCAGAAACCTGTAGATTTTGGTAAAGAATATCAGACGGTAATGGACGATATTCACAATATTGCAAGTGGTGAGGATTCATCATTGGGTTTTGGAGGTTGGTTTGTGAGAATGGTAAGGGAGCTTGATGATGAGCAGATGTCAAGGTTGGAAACTTTGGTGCCGGATGACCAGATAGACGTGCTTTATAAACCTAACGGCTCCAATGGTTTTCGCTCTATTGTCAGTGCTTCTGCTGGTCAGAAAACCACAGCCGTATTGACTTATATTTTGTCACAAGGTTCAATTCCACTTCTTCTTGACCAACCTGAAGACGACCTTGATAATCGTTTGGTTTGTGATTTGGTGGTTGAGAAAATAAAGCAGATTAAGGAAAACCGGCAAGTGATAGTCATTACCCATAACGCGAATATTCCTGTTATCGGAGATGCAGAGTACATTGTTTCAATGGATTCTAGCTCAAAGTATCTTAAGATTCATACGGAGGGCATGTTGGAGAGCGCACCGGTAAAGAAGGAAATATGCGAAATTATGGAAGGCGGTGAAGATGCTTTCAAATTGAGAGCATTGAGATATAAAACAATTTTTAAATAGTCAATATTATGGTTTTTTACGATAAACATGGAAATCCATGCTGCTATTCGGATGACTTTAAGCATATATATAGTTATGACGGCGAGCCTTTGGGTTATATACAAGATGGTTTGTTGTGGAACTATAATGGCCGATATTTAGGGCCATTCATGAATAACTGGGTGTTGGACAAGGATGGATACTGCTTGTTTTTCACAGAAAATGCGACAGGTGGTCCAATAAGGCCAATTCGAAAAATAGCACCTATCAAGTCGGTAAAAGGAATACGGCCTTTGAAAAACATCCGTGAGATTCCACCAATTCATCCTATTCCTAAACAAGTTTGGTCTCAGGTAGACCCAAAGAGTTTTTTTAAGTAATGTTTGATTTAAAGCTGTGATTTTTTATGATGAAGGTTTTGATAAAAGGACAATCTATAATGATAGATGACCATAAGCGTGCACATGCTCATAGTTTCTTTGATGATGAGAAGGCTGATATTCATCTTGATAAAAAAGCAAAATCGGGCAACTATCGAATTCGTATCCCTTTGAATACTAATCGTCCTGTGGATGTTGAGTTGAAAGGCAGTAAAAAGAAGTTGCAAGAAATACCAGAGAATATCGCCCGTGAAATAAGAGTGGTTTTTGCAAATGACAACATAAGAAGGAAGTTCGTTGATGCATTGATAAAAGAACTCGAGAATTATCCTTATGCTGACGTAACCAAGGAGAAGGACAAAAGAAAAGACATTAACAAGGCTTTTGGTGCATTGCGTCGGTTGTCAAAGCATTTTGGCTTGGATTGGAGTAATAAAACTGTACGAGGTTTCCTGAAAGAGTATAAGACATTTGGTTTACGGTGTATGGTTACTATTACTGATGGACCAGATATGTATTTTATGTCGGTTGATAGGCTGCATTTCATAATAGCTGATTACATGATGATAGGCTTACACGACAGAAGCTCATGGAAAGAATTGACGTTTGAGGAAATTAACGCCAAAGTGTAAGCTAAAGTTTTTTGATTGAGCATGGCATTCAAAGATATACAATATAAAGTTCCATATATACCGCATCAGTCGTATGAGGACAGAGTGGTGGCTTTCATAGATATTCTGGGTTTCTCTGCAATGGTGGAAAAAACCTCAACAGATGAAAAAAAACTACAACGCCTGACCTCGGCATTGGATGACCTACACAACAAAATATGGGAATGGGAGGCGGATGGAGTTTATTCGTCTTTTGCTTTTACCCAGTTTAGCGACAGCATAGTTATCAGTGCATTGGCTCAATCAACAGATAGTTTTGGTATGCTGATGCAGTTGTTGTTGGGTACCATGGACTTGGTTGATGGCTATGGCATTCTCCTAAGGGGTGGGATAGTGAGGGGGCAATTAATCCACGACAATACAATGTTGGTTGGCCCTGCAATGGTGGAAGCTTATCGTTTAGAGTCGAAACTGGCAAAATATCCGCGCATTATCATTGAAGAGGAACTGAAAAGGCAGTTTGATGATAATATGGAGGATTATATTAAGCATCATACCAATTTGGTTGAAGTGCAGGGATTTAACCGTTTATTCAAGAAAGACGACGATGGCTGGTATTATTTGGATTATATTCAACCAGCCGAGGAGTACAACAACGAATCGACCCCCGATGAGCATCTGAAAAATTTGGGGTATTTGGCAGAAAAGGGGCTTAAGTCAGATGAAGAAAAGGTGCGTATTAAGTATGAGTGGTTAAAGAAAAAAGTAGCAGCGGCCATTAATGATAAAAAACAATAGAATGGTTGAGAGTATAGAGAATTTACAGTTTTAAGGAGTATACCCTGTCCACGTTCAACAACTCTGAACACAAAAAAGCCGCAACCCCGATAAGTGCTATCTTCTGACCCTAAGAAATTGCCTCGATTGCCGACAGCAAATGCATAGTGGGCAAATATTGGATTGATAGTGCATCGTGAGTTTGAACGTGAACGGTGACAACTTTGCAACTATATCTGGGAAGACTGCCCGATGGCTTCACCATACAGAAACAGAGAGATGTACATTCATGAAACATTTGACTATGTCAAATTCCGTCGTGACCCAACAATGTTCAAACGAGCTGGGCATTGTGACCGTTGGTCCGTCATTTTTGCTTCGGGGCATACCATAGGGGTGAAGAGTGAAAAAAGTGAGGATTTGGAATATTTAGCAGCAATAAATTATGAGATTTTGGAATAAAGCCAACTGCCACATCAAATTTTCGCCAAATGGGTAAATGAAACAGATAATGTTGTAAAGAAGGTTGTAGTATTACAACCATTTCAATAATAAAACACTGCTGAGAAGGCCTCCTATGCAACTGGCGGGTGTTTGTGACACAATAAAGAAAATAATACAAATCATAAAAAAGGCAACGGGCGTTTCACCTATTGCCCATTTCAATCATTGGGAATTACATCTTATTTCCCTTCGCTCAACTTCTTATAACCTTCGTAACGCAGCTTAGAGAATCGTGAGGCGTTGGAGAAGAGCTGCTGATGGCTTTGAAGTGCCGAGCTTTTATTGCATACGGTTTACAAAAACCGTATGTAATGCACCACTTTGGTGGCAAAATCCTCGTGATCGCTTTGGACGACAGCGGAGAATTGATTCTAAACCCGAACAACGATGAGTTCTGCCAAAGTCTGATATATTTGTTCACTTTTTGAGAAGAAATAATCGCACAACATACCCAAGACCGTATTGTTGGGGAAGATAATGGGGAAGATCTGTCTTCTGACTTCCAAATTGTTTAGGAGTTTCCGATAGATGATGGGTGGCAAATCTTTCACCTCTTCAAAAACGACTGCGGCATTATTGTCAAAGTTGATTTCTGGCATATCCGGCAGAGTGGCTTTCCATCGTTCCAGATAATTCAGTGTCTCACGCCAAATATCAATGTTAAAATCATCAACTTGTGAGAAAAGCTGCTCTCCGTAAAACAATTCAGGCTGACATCCATAATCACTTGACATACTTTGCATCCTATTCAAATAGTATCTTCGGTTTTTCTCCAATGAGTCATCAATAAACCACATGAACGGACGAATCTCGTAATTCGGATACCGTTGTGACAATGCGAAATATTTGTTCTCAAAATTATCAAACTGACCGACTTTCTTTGTACTGTCGTGGTCATCTCGAACTTTCTGCTCTATCATATAGAGAGTGTTCCCACAACTAAATAACTGGTCTATACTCAGTTCCGTGTCATCCATTGTGCGGAATCGTTTTGTATGTAATCTGAATCCACATGCTTCAAAGTATCGTTCAAAAATATATTCAAGAGCATCGCCAAAACGAATTTCATGCGATTGAGTGATATTTTGAATGAGCTTGGTCTTTGGCTTGGTTGGTCGGAACAACCCGATATAACGTTCTGGATTTTCAGCAATCTTTCGCAACAAGTCACTATAACTATCCTCAAACAATTTGCTATTAAGTCGCGATTTAAAGAAATCGTATTCAAGTATCATTCGGCCCCTCCTTCCTTGTTTGCCAAATACCTCAACGAATCAATGCTGACAAAATCACCATTGTATTCACACCAAAAATAATCCCAGCCGTTATTATTGCTTCTACCAAGAAAAGCAGCAGACATTTTGTGAATAGAGGTTATACGTCCATCATATTCTACATTACCATCAATAGTTATTGCAGCATAATGTGTCTTATCTTTACTATACAGGATCTGACCGACATGGAGATAATCCAAATCCATCAACTGTTTGATTGAAAAACGTGGAGGCTTTACGTCAAGCACATTGTCTATTATATCAGACATTTCTAATTGAACATTATTAATACGCGTTATAGCAGCTTTGATATATAAGGACTCCTTCTCTATACCTATATAATGCCGTCCTAGACGTTTGGCAACAGACCCAGTTGTTCCAGTTCCAAAGAATGGATCAAGTATCAAGTCACCCTTCTGCGTTGAGGATAATATGACATTGTATAAAAGCTGTTCGGGTTTTTGCGTTGAGTGTATTTTCTTTCCATCTCTGTCTTTCAATCGTTCTGCACCTATGCAAATACCAATATCCCATACGCTTTTCATTTGCTTGTCACCATTGAGGTATTTCATGGTCTTATAGTTGAACTGATACCTTGCACCTTTACGCTTTGAACACCAAATCATTGTTTCATGCGAATTTTGAAACCTTGTACCACCAAAATTTGGAACGGCATTGGGCTTAGACCAAATAACGTCATTCAAAATCCAGAATCCAATATCCTGCATAATGTAACCCAAACGAAAGATGTTTTGGAACGATCCTATCACCCATATTGCACCGTCATCTTTAAGAATGCGACGACATTCAGATAGCCAACTTTTAGTAAAAATGTCATAGTCGTTCATACTTTTAAATTTGTCCCACTTGTCGGTAACTCCGCTGAACGAGCTACCATCAGTGCGGAGTAGTTCTCCTTCTGTCTGCATATTGTATGGAGGGTCTGCGAAGATAAGGTCGACAGAATTGCTCGGCAGTTGCTTCAACAACTCAATACTATCGCCTTGAAGAATTGTGTCTTGTAATGTTTCTATTGGCATAACTATTGCTATTTGTGCGTTATGCCACCGATTCCTCCATTCCACGACCCAAACAATAAAAGAGGCGAGCAATCTCGTCTCCAATCTGAGGTCGTGGAAATTACCTTTTGAGGAAAGACTAAAATGCCCGCCTATACGCGAGCATCTGCAATTTGTCTTCCTCAAAATTCAATTTGAAATTTTCCACGTTTCAGATTGGTCGGAATAAATAGCAAACGCTATGATTGATAATATGTTAGTTTACTTTTCTTTCTATATTTCTCTTTTTTGTTGATACTTCAAATTTGACGTTCAAGGATAGCCACAAACGCTATCTAATATGTTTTGGGTTAGTTTATAATCTATTCGGTTTAGCTGTTGTCATTAATGTCCATAGAGAATACTTACGATGGATTTACTATTATCTCTTTTTGTTGTATCAATTACACCGTTCATATTAGCTTCTCCTTTATGATGACCTGTAGAATCAAATACTTCAAAATGCTCCTTGTTATCTTTGTGGAAATAATCATAATACCAATAATCCCCAGAGGACAGATTTTTATAAATACGCATTTTGGCGTGTAAAAAATTAGTTCTTTCAAATTCATTCACATTTAACAGGGAAAAAGATCTTCTATTATAAATTTCCTTATACCACTCGATAAACGAATAATATGGATAGAAGTAAGGTACGTTGGAAATACTCGGCAATCCTTTCACATGTTTTGCATCAATAATAATGGGTAGTATATCTCTTTTCCATTCAGATTCCTTAAAAGAAACAATAACGCTATATTTTGTCGACTCATGATATTTTTGTGCTGCTGATTTTATTAAGACGGAATCCTCAAATAGCACATTTTCAAGATTGTCAATGTTCCACCTGTAATAGTATTGGTCTGCTTTATATTGGATAGCAGTATCTATGTTGATGCTATTATTACCAATAAGTTGCCTCATACTTGATTCCAATTTGTCTAAATATTTGCCACCACATATTGTGTTAGCTTTTTGACAAAATGCCAGGATGTTGGTACTGGAATAAAAAATTCTATAGTCGTTCTTTGCAGGGAACACTCTCTTGAGTTCCATGAATTGTTTGGGAATGTCATTGTAAACCGAGATGTTATCACCCAACGACACAAAATCCTCGTCACAGTCAGGAAAAACCACAAATATTGATACAACATCCATTTTAAAACCCCAATAAAAAACCTAAATCTTTTTCAGTCTGGTCAAAGAATCCTTCTGGCTGAACATTGATTTTTCCGTCGCCAATGATTGTGATTTGTTCAGTAATTGCTGTCTGGGAGGATTCGTCCTTTTTGAAATTCACTATATTGACATTCTCCTTATCAACACCTCTTTCTCCATTTTCAAACTTTTTAGTGGCAACAAGTATTCCATTTATTATATGGTCGCTATGCGTTTCAACAAAAACTTGTACTCCTATCTGTGCTGCATAGGCGATCAGTTTTGCTATCTCAGATTGTCCAGCAGGATGAAGATGTGTTTCAGGGTTTTCAATAATAATCAAGTCTCCCTCTTTTGCGGATAATAAAGCAACAATTATTGGGAGAGCATAGCTTAGTCCAAAACCAACATTTGTTGCACTAAATTCATGGGAAACTACGTTTGCATAAGAATATTTCAGCACAAACGATTTTCCATCAGGTCTAACAGTAACATTTACACCTTTGCTAATAACATTTTCCCATCCAGAAACCTGATCTTTTAAAAGGAAAGATTCCACCCCATCTTGCTTCAAGTATTCATTTATAGGGTTGTTGCCATATTGGTGCAAATAATGTACAACTAATTCACATTTACCTTTTTCTTCGGAAATCTGATTCTTTAATTCAACCAATGTGGTATTTAAGGGATAGGATTCTCTGGGTTCCCACCGAGAGGCTCCAATATATTGGAAACGATTTGTGAAAATCGCAGATCTGTTTAATAGAGTCAAATCTCCTTTTGTTTCACTTATCGGTATCATATCCTTTATACTGCTACCTTCTTTTCCAAAAACGAATTCTAAATAAGAATCGTTTTCATATAAACCAAAAATAATTCTATCATCATCGGCATACCTACAGATTGCATCATTAGATAATCCAATATCACAAAGATTGCCGTTTAGTTGCAGTCCGTCAGACAAAGTGTTGCTCAAATAACTTTGTCGCAGAAGAAGTAATGATTGAATCACAGATGTTTTGCCACTGCTATTTATTCCTGTGAAAACATTAAGATTCTTAAGATTCAATTCCGTTGATTTATGAATCTTGAAACCTTCAATTTTAATTTTTGTCAGCATTATTTATTGTTTTATTGTTTCTTGTATGATTCTGTCCATTTCTTCAAATCGCTTGGTAACACTCGCTTTCTGACCTGTTCCAGAAGATATTGCATATTGAAATCCCCTATCCTGATTGAGGCTAATGAATTTTTCTTTGAAGGTTTCTTTTCTTTCTTTTAAGAGAGATAATAAATCTTTGTTCATTTGTGCAAATAGTACGCTGATAACTTCAAACAAAGGTTTGTTGATGGGCCGTCTATATGCATATTTATCTTCTCTTTTCCTGAAAGCGTCATTATCAAAAATCGCATATGCAAATCCCATAGCTTTATCAAAAGCCGCTTTCATCGTGTCTCGTTGCACTATTGTACAATCTTTTATCGCGGCCATGCCCTTTGTCATAAATCCATCAAGATCTGGCTGGTAATTCTTATACCCTAAAAGATAAAAAGAGATATATCTAGTAACAAAATCACGATCTTCCATCCGATCAGATTTGATTTTATAACAAGTTGCTTTTTTGAAGGATTCCATTTCTGCTAATTCTTGAACATACTGTGCTGGTATGCCTTGATTCATCGCATGGCGAATCTCCTGAGGTGTTAAAATCAGTCCTCCGGTATTAATTCGTTTAAAGATATTGAACTTAACCTCGTCAGGTGTCCCCTTTTCGACAACAAACACCGTTAATGGAGTTTGTTCAATGCGCCTGCGTAATTCTCTTGGAAGTTTGGCATAAGGAACTTCGTAGTCATGTAAGAATTCTAAATTCTGTAGTGTAAGTGTCTCCTTTACAATATAGTTGTCGAATGCTGAACATCTTTGTAATCCATCAATGACATTCCATAATTGGTTCACACTATCAGTTTCGTCAAAATAGAATGCCGGTAACGGAAGATTTAATAGAACAGACTCTATCAATCGACTCTGTTTTTCTGCATCCCACAAATCACGTTGTCTCTGAAATGCAGTATCAAAGTTTACTTCTTCATACCTTATTTTATCGATCAGCTGACCTAATGTGAAGGGGTCTCTTTTGATTTTTATAAGATATGGATTGAAAGGAGTCTCAATAGCCGCAGCTTGAACCTCGTCTTCTATTTCATCGTTTTTCTTTTCTATATCCTCTTCCATTTACTATTTATTCATTTTATAAAAATGGGGCAATAGGCAAACCACCCATTGCCCCATTGAATGTTGAAAATCAGAAATTACTTCCCTTCGCTCAGCTTTTTGTAGCCTTCGTAGCGGAGCTTAGCAAACTGCTCGGTCTTGGCGAACAGTTCCTTGGCTTCGGCGGGGAAGGTCTTCAGCAAGCTGTTGTAGCGAACCTCGCCCATGATGAAGTCTTGGAACTTGCTCCAGTCGGGCTCTTTGCTGTCGAGGTGGAAGCCGTTCTGTCCGGCCTCTTCTTCGGCGGGGTTGAAACGCCACAGGTGCCAGTAGCCGCATTCCACAGCTTTGGCCTCTTCGTGCTGGGAACGTCCCATGCCAACCTTGATACCGTGGTTGATACAGGGAGCGTAGCAGATAACCAGCGAAGGTCCGTGGTAAGCTTCGGCCTCTTTGATAGCCTTGAAGTACTGAGCCTGACTTGCGCCCATGGCCACCTGAGCCACATACACATAGCCGTAGCTCTTGGCAATCATGCCGAGGTCTTTTTTGCGCACTTTCTTACCGGAAGCGGCAAATTTGGCCACAGCACCTGCCGGGGTAGCTTTCGAGCTCTGTCCGCCGGTGTTGGAGTACACCTCGGTGTCGAGAACGAGCACGTTCACATCTTCGCCGCTGGCCAGCACGTGGTCCAGACCGCCGAATCCGATATCGTATGCCCAGCCGTCGCCGCCGAAGATCCAGATGGATTTCTTGGAGAGATAATCTTTCTCTGCAAGGATCTCACGGCCGAGAGTGCATGCTTCGCAGGGGCAATCGGGAAGAACGTCTTCTTCGAGAGCAGCTATAAATTTCTTTGTAGCGCCTTCGTTTGCCTTGCCGTCGTCAAATGTGTCTATCCATGCGTTTGCAGCTTCTTTTATAGCAGCTGTAGCATATTCAACGGCGATAAGTTTCTTAACTTTTTCGAGAAGTCTGTTTCTGATGGTCTTCTGACCGAGGCAGATACCGAGACCGTGCTCTGCGTTATCTTCAAACAGAGAGTTTGCCCATGCGGGTCCTCTGCCGCTGTCACGGTTTACGGTGTAAGGTGTGGAGGGAGCAGAGCCGCCCCAGATCGACGAACATCCTGTTGCGTTGGAGATATACATTCTTTCGCCGAAAAGCTGTGTGATAAGTCTTGCATAAGAGGTTTCGGCGCATCCAGCGCAGGAGCCCGAGAATTCAAGCAGGGGCTGGTTGAACTGGCTGCCCTTGATCGTTGTATCTGCAAACGGAGTTTCTTTCTTTGTTACCTTGGCTACGCAGTAGTCGAATGCCGCCTGCTGGTCTGCCTGGCTTTCCTGAGGAACCATCTTGAGAGCTTTTTCCTTTGCCGGGCAAACGCCTACGCAAAGTCCGCAGCCCATACAGTCAAGAGGAGAAACTGCCATGGTGAATTTATATCCTTCGCAGCCTTTGCCCTTCATCTGAGCAAGTCTTGCGGACTTGGGAGCTGCTTTCGCTTCTTTTTCGTCAAGAGCGAAGGGACGGATCGTTGCGTGCGGGCATACAAATGCGCACTGGTTGCACTGCAGGCAGTTTTCGGGTATCCATTCGGGTACGTCTACCGCAACACCGCGTTTTTCAAATGCAGCTGCGCCCTGCGGGAATGAACCGTCGGCACGTTCTACAAATTTTGATACGGGCAGTGAGTCGCCGTCCATCTTGGAAACGGGAACAACGATATCCTTTACAAACTGAACGATTTCTTCGCGGTCGCCGGTGATCTTTGTCTTAGCATTCTTAACTTTGATGTTCTTCCATGCTTCGGGAACGTTTACTTTAACTATAGCTTCAACACCTGCGTCGATAGCTTTATAGTTCATATTGACAACTTCTTCGCCCTTCTTTGAATAGGACTTGTAAGCTGCCTGCTTCATATATTCAACAGCCTTTTCCATGGGCATGATCTTTGCAAGAGCAAAGAATGCAGACTGAAGAATCGTGTTCGTTCTCTTGCCCATTCCGATTTCACGGGCTTTGTCGATAGCATTTACGGTATAGAACTGAATGTTGTTATCTGCAATATACTTTTTCGTTTCGTCAGGAAGATGTTTTTCAAGCTCTTCGGGAGTCCACTGGCAGTTGAGAAGGAATGTTCCGCCGGGTTTTACGTCGCGAACGATCTTGTATCCCTTTACGATATAAGAGGGGTTGTGGCAGGCAACAAAGTCTGCTTTCGTTATATAGTAAGAAGACTTGATCTGGCTGTCGCCGAAGCGGAGATGAGAGATCGTTATACCGCCTGTCTTCTTGGAGTCATACTGGAAGTATGCCTGAATGAATTTATCCGTATGGTCACCGATGATCTTGATGGAGTTTTTGTTTGCGCCGACTGTACCGTCTCCGCCAAGTCCCCAGAATTTGCAGCTGATGGTGCCTGCGGGAGCAGTATCGGGAGCGTCCTTCTCGTTAAGAGAAAGATTGGTAACGTCATCGTTGATACCGATGGTGAAGCTGTTCTTCGGCTCTCTCTTTTTGAGGTTTTCATATACTGCGAAGATGCTTGCCGGAGGCGTGTCTTTTGAACCGAGACCGTAACGGCCGCCGACAACCTTAACGTTTCTGCCGTTTGTTGCAAGAGCGGTAACAACGTCGAGGTAAAGAGGTTCGCCGAGCGAGCCGGGCTCTTTTGTTCTGTCGAGAACAGCTATTTTCTTAACAGTCTTCGGGAGTGCTGCAATAAGTCTGTCTGCTTTGAAGGGTCTGTAAAGACGAACTTTGATAAGACCGACTTTTTCGCCGTGAGCGTTCATATAATCGATAACTTCTTCAGCAACGTCGCATACGGAACCCATCGCAATGATAACTCTGTCTGCATCGGGAGCGCCGTAGTAATTGAAAAGCTGATAGTTCGTGCCGAGCTTTGCGTTAACTTTCGCCATATATTCTTCAACTATTTCGGGAAGTGCATTGTAATATTCGTTGCAAGCTTCTCTGTGCTGGAAGAATATGTCGCCGTTTTCGGCAGAACCTTTGAGTATGGGATGTTCGGGGTTGAGAGAACGAGCTCTGAACGCCTTGATCGCATCCTTGTCTACCATTTCTTCAAGATCGGCATAGTCCCATGCTTCTATCTTCTGAATTTCATGAGATGTTCTGAAACCGTCAAAGAAGTGGATGAACGGAACTCTGCCTTTTATTGTCGAAAGGTGAGCAACTGCGCCGAGATCCATAACTTCCTGCGGGTTGGTGGAAGCGAGCATAGCGTAACCTGTCTGACGGCAGGCGTAAACGTCGCTGTGATCGCCGAAAATGTTGAGAGCGTGTGAAGCTACGCAACGGGCGGAAACATGGAATACACCGGGAAGGAGCTCGCCGG
>JAEEGH010018840.1_pt1 | contig 14545 bp, 8 predicted proteins | sample 9134181 | NCBI WGS metagenome assembly JAEEGH01 (sample SAMN16246544, study PRJNA631951) | gut metagenome | biome: gut microbiome; feature: rumen; material: DP-attached | host: Bos | place: Iran: Karaj | collected 2018-10 | reverse complement strand
GTTTTGTGCGGTTGTATCAGAAATTTGAGGTTACAACTGTGCTATCATGCAAGGTTAATTGATTTGTGATGCATCTGCGTTAGTTTATGTCTTGTCATTGTTTTGAATTTGTTGGCATAACGACAAACAGAATTTTTAACACGTGATTTTGCAACATTCGGGTATTGTCCTCAAGGTGCAAGTTTCGTGACTAATATTGGCGGAGTATTTGAATGGTAGATACCAAAAAAGAACAGGAACGTGATGAACTTCATCGCGCAATATGGGCAATAGCTGATGAGTTACGTGGGGCTGTTGATGGCTGGGATTTTAAGAATTATGTTCTCGGCACGATGTTCTACCGCTATATCTCTGAGAACCTTTGTGCCTACATAAATAAAGGCGAGAGGGATGCAGGGAATCCAAATTTTGATTATGCCAATATGTCAGATGCGGAGTCATTAGAAGCCCGAGCTGATCTTGTTCAGGAAAAGGGATTTTTCATACCACCAAGTGAGCTGTTTTGTAATGTTCTGAAACACTGTACCGATGATAAGGCTGTCTTTATTGACAGCGAAGGTGAAACGAAGAACTTAAAAGACAATTTGAATGAATTCTTAGAGAGTGTGTTTAATCATATTGAAGAATCCTCCTGCGGTTGTGAGTCTGAAAGTGATTTTAAAGGACTTTTCGATGATATCGATGTAAACAGTAACAAGCTTGGTGCAACTGTTCCAAAGAGGAACGAGCGCCTAGTTAAACTTCTTGAAGGCGTTGCAGCCATGGATCTTGGTTCAGTCCAAGACCATGAGATTGATGCTTTCGGTGATGCATATGAATTTCTTATGCAAATGTATGCGTCCAATGCAGGTAAGTCCGGTGGCGAATTTTTCACCCCAGCCGATGTGTCAGTTCTTCTCACTAGATTGGGAACCGCGGGCAAGACCAAAATTAATAAAGCTTACGACCCAGCCTGTGGCAGCGGTTCGCTACTTTTAAAAGTGGTAAAGATCCTCGGAAGGGATGCAGTTCAGAACGGTTTCTATGGACAGGAAATCAACATCACCACATTTAACCTGTGTCGTATCAACATGTTCCTTCACGACATAGGCTTTGATAAGTTTGACATTGCCTGCGAAGACACTCTTACGCATCCACAGCATTGGGATGATGAACCATTTGAACTGATTGTTTCTAACCCTCCATATTCCATCAAGTGGGTTGGTGATGAAGATGCTACCTTGATAAACGATCCTCGCTTTTCTCCTGCCGGTGTTTTGGCTCCAAAGTCCAAAGCTGACATGGCTTTCATAATGCATGCTCTTTCCTGGTTGGCTCCGAATGGTACGGCTGCAATCGTATGTTTCCCTGGAATAATGTATAGAGGCGGAGCTGAACAGAAAATCAGAAAGTATCTCGTAGACAACAACTATGTAGATTGCATTATTCAGCTACCAAGCAACCTGTTTTTTGGCACTACAATCGCCACCTGTATCCTGGTTATGAAGAAGAGTAAGCGTGATAACAAGGTTCTATTTGTTGATGCCACAAACCTCTGCGTCAAGGTTACCAACAATAACAAACTTCTCCCAGAGCATATAGACAGAATCGTTGAGATGTTTTGTGAAAGACAGAATGTGGAACACACCTGCAGACTGGTTGATTACGATGAGGTAAAGGAACAGAACTACAATTTGTCGGTTAGTACCTACGTTGAGCAGGAAGATACCCGTGAGAAAATCGATATTGTAAAACTCAATGCTGAAATTAAACAGATTGTTGCCCGCGAGCAAGTTCTCCGTGATGAGATAGACAAGATAATTTCTGAGATCGAAGGAGGGCAAGAGGTATGAGTAAGTTAGATGGTTTGCTAAAAGAGTTTTGCCCTAATGGTGTCGAATATAAAAATCTAAGGGATGTTGCAACCATAAGTAGAGGTGGTTCTTTTCAGAAAAAAGATTATGTTGAAAAAGGATTTCCTTGCATCCACTATGGTCAGGTTTATACGTTCTATGGTTTGTTTGCAAATGAGACTTTGAGTTACATCAGTAATGAAGTTGCAGCCAAGCAAAAAAAGGCAAACAAAAATGATATTGTAATGGCCGTTACAAGTGAGAATATAGAAGATGTATGTAAATGCGTTGCATGGCTCGGTGAGGGTGAAATTGCAGTAAGTGGACATGCTGCTATTATTCAGCACTCATTAAATCCTAAATATCTAACGTATTTCCTTCATTCCTCCATGTTTTATCGACAAAAAATTAAGTTGGCTCATGGAACTAAAGTATTGGAAGTGAAGCCTGATTCTCTTGGAGACATCATTTTGCCCGTGCCTCCTCTAGAGGTACAACGTGAAATTGTCCGGATTCTGGACAATTTCACGGAGCTTACAGCGGAGCTTACAGCGGAGCTTACAGCGGAGCTTACAGCAAGAAAGAAACAGTATGAGTATTATAGGAATGAATTGCTGACGTTCGATGCAAAGGTTAAGGTTGTTCCCTTGGAAAGAATTGCAGAAATAGGAACAGGAAGTAGCAATACCAACGAAGGGCTTGAAGAAGGTTTGTATCCTTTCTTTGTTCGTTCTCAAGAGCCTTTGAGGAAAAATGAGTACGAATATGACGAAACAGCAATAATTACAGCTGGAGATGGAGTAGGCGTTGGGAAGGTTTTTCACTATGTGGTTGGGAAATATGCTCTTCATCAGCGTGCTTACCGTATTCATATAACGTCTCCAGAGGTACTACCTCGCTATTATTACCACTATATGCGGTATGCTTTTTTGCCATACATAGAAAAAACAATGTACCAAGGATCTGTTGCATCTATTCGTAGACCTATGCTGAACGCATTTCCTGTCCCAGTCCCTGCGGTTGATGTGCAAGAACGTCTAATTAATGTTCTGGATAATTTTGAATCAATTTGTGCTGACATGAATATTGGCCTACCTGCAGAAATTGAAGCTCGTCAAAAGCAATATGAATTTTACCGAGATCAGTTGTTGACGTTCGCTGAGAACGGCGAAACCATCTTAACAGACAGACAGACAGACAGACAGACAGACAGACAGACAGACAGACAGACAGACAGACAGACAGATCTGAATCTGATTAAGTTACTGCAGTACGTGTTTGGGTATGCATATGTTCAGCTTAATACGGTGATTAAATCACTTAATACGGGGCTTAATCCTAGACAATTCTTTAAATTGAACACAGAAGATGCTACTAATTATTACATCACAATACGAGAAATTGTAAATGGAAGAATTGTGCCAACTGAAAAAACAGATCTGATAAATGATGATGCAATGAGATTGTGCAACAATCGATCAAACCTTGAGGTGGGGGATGTATTATTCTCAGGAACTGGAACAATCGGTGAAACTGCTGTTTTGGAAGAGCCCCCTGTTAATTGGAATATCAAGGAAGGTGTATACGTTATTAAACCAGAGCCAGCATCCCTTTGTTCAAAGTACCTTAGATACATATTAATGACGAAAAGAATTAAGGATGCTTATATGAAAAAGGCTGCAGGAGGAACAGTAAAGAGCATCCCAATGAAAGATTTGAGACTTCTTAGTATTCCTCTTCCAAGCATGGAAAAACAAAGAGAATTGGTAGAAGTTATTGAGCGTTTTGATGCTCTCTGTAACGATTTGTCTTCGGGACTTCCGGCAGAAATCGAGGCTAGACAGAAGCAATATGAATATTACCGCGACATGCTGTTAAGTTTTAAGGAAGCAGAGTAGAAAGAACAGAAGGAGGTAGGTATGCCTTATTTTAATATAGTAGCCGAAACAAATGAAAATACTGTTGTTACTAACTATGAGCCTGTTAAGGCTAGGTCTGACAGTTATGAGTCCGAGGCTGCTTTAGAGAAGGAATTTATCCGTTTGCTCTGTGAGCAAGGATATACCTATCTCCCTATTCATTCTGAGTCTGATTTAATTGCAAATCTTCGTGTTCGTTTGGAAGAACTCAATAAATACAAATTCTCTGATACTGAATGGGAACGTTTCTTTAAGACTTCCATTGCAAATCCAAATGAACATATTGCTGAAAAGACTGCAAAGATTCAGGAAGATTATATTCAGGTTCTTAAGCGTGATGACTCAACCTCCAAAAATATAACTCTGCTTGATCATAAGAACATCCACAATAATACCCTTCAGGTAATAAACCAGTATGTGCTCGGTAAAGCAGAAGGTGCGACCTATGATAACCGTTACGATGTTACAATCCTCATCAATGGTCTTCCTATTGTTCATATAGAATTGAAACGTAGGGGCGTGGCTATTCGTGAGGCTTTTAACCAGATTGAACGTTATCAACGAGACTCTTTTTGGGCTGGCAGTGGTCTGTTTGAGTTTGTTCAGATTTTTGTTATTTCAAACGGCACAAATACGAAATATTATTCAAACAGTACCAGGAATAACGCAATCAAGGATTCTACTTCAAGAAATATCAAGAAGGGTAAGACAAGTAACAGTTTTGAGTTTACTTCGTTTTGGGCGGATGCTGAGAACAGGGTTATTCCGGATCTTATTGATTTCACTAAAACCTTCTTTGCAAAACACACAATTCTAAATATCTTAACCAAATACTGCGTGTTCACATCAGAAAAAATGCTGATGGTGATGCGCCCGTATCAGATCACTGCAACTGAACGAATTCTTAACCGTATAGAGGTTGCTCATAATTACAAGAAGTACGGTGATATTGCCGGAGGCGGGTATATTTGGCATACCACCGGCTCTGGTAAAACCCTAACTTCATTTAAGACGGCACGACTGGCTACTCAACTGCCGTTCATAGATAAGGTTCTCTTTGTCGTAGACCGAAAGGATCTGGATTATCAGACCATGAAGGAATACGACCGCTTTGAAAAGGGAGCCGCAAACAGCAATTCATCTACGGCAGTTCTTGAAAGACAGCTTGGTGATGATAAATCTCATATTATTATCACCACAATTCAAAAGCTTTCCACCTTCATCAGAAAGAACAAAAGCCATGACATTTATTCAAAGCAGGTGGTTATCATTTTCGATGAATGTCATCGTAGCCAGTTTGGTGAAATGCATGAGGCTGTGGAAAAGCATTTTAAACAGTATTACATGTTCGGTTTCACCGGAACTCCTATCTTCCCGTTGAATGCCAGTTCTGGGAAAAAACTCAATTATTTCACAACAGAACAGACCTTTGGAGATCGCCTTCATTCATACACAATTGTAGATGCCATCAATGATAAAAACGTACTTCCGTTCCGTGTTGATTACATAAAAACCATGGATATCGATGCTGACATTGACGATGAAGAAGTATGGGATATAAACAGAAGGAAGGTGTTTGAAGATCCGAAAAGAGTTTCAAAAGTTGCCAATTATATTCTTGACCACTTCGATCAGAAAACTTATCGAGGTGATAAGACATACGAGTTTAGTGCACTTACCAATATTGGAGAGGTAGCATCGGCTGCAAGAGGTAAGGTAGAAGAAATTAAGCAAAAGCAGAGACTGAGCGGTTTTAATTCTATTTTCGCTGTAGCTTCTGTTCCAATGGCAAAGATGTATTACGACGAGTTCAGAAAAATCATCAACGGCGATCCAACAAAGAATCTGAAGATAGCTGTTATATACAGCTATGCTGCCAACGAAGAAGAAGTCGAGGGAATGCTGGATGAGGAGAATTCAGAAGATACATCAGCTCTTGATCAGAACTCAAGAGACTTCCTCGAATCCGCTATTCAGGATTATAACCAGATGTTCCATACGAACTACGATACGTCCAGCGATAAATTCCAGAATTACTATAAGGATGTGTCTCTTCGCATGAAGAATAAGGAATTGGATTTACTCATTGTGGTTAACATGTTCCTTACCGGTTTTGATGCCACTACTCTGAATACACTGTGGGTTGATAAAAATCTGAAGATGCATGGCCTCATTCAGGCCTTCAGCCGTACCAACCGCATCCTGAACAGCATTAAGACTTTCGGCAATATTGTCTGTTTCCGTAATCTTCAGAAGCGGGTTGATGCAGCTATCTCATTATTTGGTGATAAGAATGCCAGCGGTATTGTACTTATGCGTAGTTTTAAGGATTACTACCATGGGTATACAACTGATGACGGCAAAGAAAAGCCTGGCTATGTTGATATGATTGACGAGCTCACTCAAAAGTATCCTTTGTCTGAGCCTCAGATCGTTGGCGAACAGAACCAAAAGAATTTCATTGCACTGTTCGGTGCAATTCTGCGGATGCGGAACCTCCTGGTTTCCTTTGATGAATTTAAGGATAAGAACATTCTGTCAGAACGTGATTTGCAGGACTACCTTGGCCGCTACCAGGATCTTGCGGACGAATGGAAACGGAAGAGAAAAGATCACGAAGCTAAAGACATTACGGATGATGTTGTCTTTGAAATCGAGCTGATTAAACAGATCGAAATTAACATTGATTACATCCTTATGCTGGTTAAGAAATTTCACGACACACATTGTGAGGACAAGGAAGTTCTTATCACCATCAAAAAAGCTATTGATGCCAGTCCTGAACTGCGTAGCAAGAAGCAACTTATCGAAGCGTTTATTTCCGGTATCAATGAAGTTGATGATGTGATGAATGAGTGGAATGAGTATGTGGTAAAACAGCGTGAAGCTGATTTGGAAAAACTTATTCAGGAAGAAAAGTTAAAGCCGGAAGAAACCCGTAGATTTCTGGAGAATGCATTCCGGGAAGGAGAAGTAAAAACCGTTGGCACAGACATAGATAAAATGATGCCTCCGGTTAGCAGATTCGGTGGTGGAAATCGCACAGAAAAGAAGCAGACTATCATCGAAAAGATAAAAGCGTTCTTTGAGAAGTATTTCGGTATTGGCAGAAGCTTTAAGGCAAGTGAAGAAGATAAACAACAAGATCAAGTTCATGTTTAAGGATTGTTACTATGGCGTTACCTAATTATCAAGCATTTTATGCCCCTTTTATAAAGGCTCTTAAGGATGGACAGGTTCATGTTTTTAAAGACATAAAGAAAGATGTTATCCATCATATGGGGTTGTCGGATGAAGATGTTGCTGAAAAATTACCAAGCGGCAAGCAATCAATTTTCGAGAATAGGATTGGTTGGGCTAGAACTTATTTAAAGAAGGCAGGGTTAGTTGAAAGCCCTGAGAGGGCAAAATTCATTTTGACTGATGAAGGAAAGAAAGCTCTTACAGATGCGGATCTTATAGATGACAAATATCTTTTGAGATATGCTTCATTTAGAGAGTTTCAGAATTATAACAAAAATGATGCGGGAGTGATTGAAAATCAAGAGGATTTGACAAGAAAAAAGTCTCCTAAAGAAATACTCGAAGATGCTCATGCGGAATTAAACGCATCACTTGCTGATGATTTAATGACTGAGATTATGAAATTGGAGCCAGTTGGCTTTGAGCATTTGGTTGTGAAGTTACTGCTTGCAATGGGGTACGGTAGTGGTATCGACAACGCAGGTATTGTAACTCAGGCTTCTAATGATGGGGGAATTGATGGCATTATAAAAGAAGATCAGTTGGGCTTTAGTTCCATATACATTCAGGCTAAACGTTGGAATCAAAATTCATCTGTTCCTCGTCCTGAAATTCAGAAATTCGTGGGAGCTTTACAGGAGAAAAAGGCACAAAAAGGATTGTTCATATCTACGGCTTCTTTTTCAGAAGGGGCAATAAAATCAGCTGAATTAGCAGGTGTTGTTTTAGTTGATGGTAAACAACTAACTAAGCTTATGATTAAGTATAACGTGGGAGTATCGGAAGAGGACGTGTACGTAGTGAAGCGACTTGATACAGATTTTTTCTTGGACGGGTTTTAATAGTCTAATAATTAATTACTATTTAATTCATTATTCAAGTAATCGGTGGTTATGAACAATTATATGCACTAGGTATCGAAAGAAATAATGCATATAACATAGGAGATAAAGTTGATATACGATAGCAATAATATAATCAAGCTAATCAACGAAAAACGTGAAGATGGTTTACATATAAGTACCGAAGATCAGTTGTTGGCTTATACAAAGAAAAATTCTGACAATAAAGTATTACTAAAACCAGACGAAATAAAAAAAGCTTATAGCCAACTTAGGTTAAATATGTCGGAACACATGAGGCTTGATAATATTGTGTTTCTATTCGGAAATGGGGCTTCAATCTATGCTGGTTCTAAAAATACCACTCAAACTCAATTGACCAATTACTTAACCGATAAAGAATATAGTGATATTGCAGGTGTTATAAACAATATTTGCGAAAAAATACCCAACTCCATCGAAGAACAATTAAACGCTTTAAATACAGCCTCGGGGTTTTATAGCTTAATGTCAGATCCTAAAGGGGAATTGGTAAACAAACTCATAACGTCAATAAAGTCAGGATTACTGACTGATTATGTAAATTCAATCAATTATAAAAAACTGTATTTACATGATAATATGTTGTTAAAGCTAAGAAATTTTGATTGTTTAAATAAAACTAGAATTTATACTCTTAATTATGATTTAGCGTTTGAATACTCAATGGACAAATTAGGTATCGAGTATAGAGATGGATTTACGGGTTTTGTCAATAGAATATTTGATGTAAGGACACTCCAAAATAGAGCTTTAACTACATTAATCAAAATTCACGGATCTGTTAATTGGATTTCAGATCACGGTGCAATAAAAGAATTTCAGCCAAGATTTGTTGAAGAAAATGATGCTATATTATTTTCTATGGAGGAATCAAAACAAAATTCTGTTCTCATATATCCTTCATCTAATAAGCTGTATCAAACATATGCGTCTCCGTATAGTGAGTTAATGCGTAATCTACTTGATGAGTTGCAAACAGGAAGAAACATAGTTGTTGTTTTAGGCTATAAATACGGTGATGAACACGTTAATGATGTTTTGTTAAAATCTCTTCGTAACCCGAATAATGTTTTTTATTTCTTTTATTATGATCAACAAATATCTAATGATTTCATAAATCTTGCAAAGAGTTACTCCAACAGTATGCCGAATATAAATATTTTTGAAGGCCGTTTTTTAGCGGATTTCTACAATTTTGTTGAATACATGTTGCCTGCTAAACCTGAAAAATCTGACCAAGAAAAAGCAATTGAATATATGAAGAAGGTTTTTACAGATAATGTTGAGTGATAATTTAGGCTGTGTAATTAAGGTTACTGGTGGTAACGTTTTAATAAAGGTATTGACAGAATCATCTGTTCATAACGTTAATATTAAAGAATTTTCATTAAACTACGTTTCTGTTGGTTCGTTAATAGGCACAAAATTACTTGACGGAAGGACTCTTGTTTTATTAGTTGATGAAATTTTAGAGAATGATTCAGGAATTTTTATTTCTACCTTCATAAGTGGTATATTTGATGAAGTAACACAATTGTTTACGTTTGGTACGAATAAATATCCTTTGGTAGGTGAAAATGTTTTTCGTTTAGGGAACGATGTTTTACTCCATATATTAAATCCCCAAAAAAGTGGTGGGTTATCCATAGGAACTTATCTTTATGATAATTCTGTTCAAGTGGGGTGTGATCCTAATATTCTCTTTGGAAAACACCTTGGTGTATTCGGTAATACAGGTAGCGGAAAAACCTGTACGATTGTTTCCATAATCCAAAATTATATTTCTATGTATCCAGAAAAGGATATTAAATTTATAATTTTAGATGTTAATGGAGAGTATAAGAGTGCTTTTACTGAGGATACGGCAGAATTTATTGAATTTAATAGATTAAGGTTCCATCATAGTACTTTAAGTAATCCTGAGTATGGGCGATTGTGCAGGGCATCTGAAGGGGTTCAATATCCTGCTTTAAAAGATTGCATAGAATCTATGAGTACAAATCATTCAGTTAAGTGGAATATGCTCGATTTACCTAAAAGTCTCAATAAATGGATATTGGATAATTCTTATCCTGACAAAAATGGTAATAAAGAATTATTTTCTAAAAATCAATTATCTGGTTATCTGCGTTCTATGCAGCTTCGGTTAGAATCTATAATTAATGATATTGATTTGATGGCTGTTATTAATTCAGCTGAAGAGGAAGAAACAATTGATTCAATATTGAGCACTTCGAAAAAAGTGATAATATTAGATCTTCAAGTTTCAAATGATTGTTTAGATATCGTCGTTTACTTGTTTTTTAAATCTATTTATGCTCGTAAATCGACAACAAATATCTCCACGCACTTTGCATTGGTTTTGGAGGAAGCTCATAGATATATAAATGTCAACGTTGATGAAACTAAACTAGGAAATTATTACATTGATAAAATTTCTAGAGAGGGAAGGAAATTTGGAATTGGTTTGATTATTTCATCTCAAATACCATCAATGTTACAGTATGAAGTTGTAAGTCAATGTAATTCAGTAATAATGCATAAGATCACAAACAAAAGAGATTTGGACTTTTTGCGGGGGGTTCTCAGAGTATCAAATGATATCTTCTATCTTCAGATGAGTGCTCTAGAAAAACAGTATGCTATTGTTTGCGGAGAGGCATTTCCAAGTGATACTGTTGTTCGAGTTAACCGTGCGTTTCCTTTGCCAAGAAGTAATGATCCTGAAATTCAAGATATTATCTTTCCTTTAGTTGAATCAGATAATAATGTTTTTTTTGATTTCATTGAACAGCCTATATCCTCTTGTAATAAAGAATTAGGTGAAACTGAGAAGTTAGAAGAGCTAAATAACCAAGATAAGTTAATTGCTCAACTAAAAAGCAGTCCTAATTTCCTAACAACTCATGTCATTATCGCGAAATTGGCTAAATTTGATAACTGGACTTTAGATCAGTACCATGGACTATGTGAAGCGTTAATTAAAAATAATCAAGTAAATTGGGTTAAAAATGATCCTGATGTGAAAAGTTTTTATCGTAAAACATTAAATAATATTAACAAGCTGAAGAATTCTTTAGATATTCATTATGGTGTTTTGGGCTCTATATCTTCTGCTTGTGAACTGATTTTTGATAATTCCTAGAGTGAATAATTGCTTAATGTCTATGGCGAGCAATAGAAAAAATCAGTTGTTGCGTAATATACAATAACTCTAATACCTCCACAGACCGCAATAAAAGCATTCCGTCCGGCAAAGACCATGGCATAGGCTTTTACCGGTTTGTCCTTGAATTCCATGGCGGTTGTAGGTGTTGACCTGTTCGCCAGCTTTCAACGTGATACTGCGGTAATGTTCCCGAAAACGCAAAGGTTGGGGCGCTTGAAAAGATGTATGTTTAAACATGTTTCCTTAATATGTCAGCAAATCAGACATCAATTAAAAGGTCTCGGCACACGTCGAGACGGTTGTACTGCTGTCACGTGATAAAGCCTAAAGAAACCCAGTATTCATGCGGTTTCGGCGATATTGATTAAAATTTACACAGTGAATTTTATGCTGTATTTCTTTGAAAAATGCGTTTATCTGAACATATTTACAGTATGAAAAATAGGCATTTTTTCTGAGGTCGAGTGTGCTGAACTGCTTTTTGGCAATAGCAGTTCTGCACACCCAACCTAAAAATGGCTCTGAAACTGTGGAATTGCTGTCAGGGGAATTTGGTCGTCTTCCGGCATAAAAAAAAGAGCGGCGATATATGCTCGTCACTCTTTCTTAAGATGCTGTCTGATTGTCGGCTATGATTGGATATCCACGCTAATCCCCGACTTGAATTCAATCGTGTACTTGTCGCCATAGATTACTATCCGCTTCACCCAGCATCTGGTCAGAGCCTCATCAAACACGGTCAGTTCAGAGCTTTGCTTTCTGATGAAGTCTAAAATGTCATTGATTCTGGTGACGTACTCTTCACGGGCAGAATCGTCAAAGTTGGTTTTTTGCCTCATGTCTCTGAGTTTAAGAATTCTGTCGGCAATTTCCTTGTAGTCCTTCCTGGCCTCAACGCACTGAATGAGTTGTTTCTGAAGTTTAGCAAGCTCATCGTCAATTGCCGAGACACTCATTACTCCGGAGGATTCGTCAATCGTCATAACGGCGCGAACGTTCTCTTCCAGCTGTTTTTGAAAACCTTCCTGCTTATCGAGAAGTTTGTTGAATGCAGAGAGACATGCTGCCTTTAAGGCTTCCTCATTCACAGTTCTGGCGTGGCACTCAAGACCGGTGGGTTTGAGTCGGCTCAGGCATCTCCAGACGATTGATTTTACGCCTCTGTTGTTCCAGTGCACCCGGCGGAACAGTTCACCGCACTCACCGCAGAAAACCATCTGGGAAAAGACATGGTGACCGCTGAAGGAGCATTTCCTGCCACTCGATGTTGTTGTAACCCTGCGTCTGCGTACAAGCTCATTCTGAACTCTGAGATAGATGTCTTTTGGAATGATGGCTTCATGGTTACCTTCCACATAATACTGCGGTACGATGCCGTTGTTTTTGACTCTGGTCTTGCTGAGAAAATCGGTGGTGTAGGTTTTCTGAAGCAGGGCATCACCGATGTACTTCTCGTTACGGAGGATTTTGTTGATGGTCGAGGTGTACCATCTGGTCTTGCCCGCTCCGGTCAGAATGCCGTCCCGCTCAAGTCCGGCCTTGATTTTGTCCATGCTGTAGCCTTCCAGATATTCCCGGTAGATGCGCTTTACGGTTTCAGCCTGAACCGGATCTATGATCAGATTGCCGTCAGCATCCTTGGTGTAGCCGAGAAAGTGATTATGGTTCACCTGCACCTTGCCTTGCTGGTAACGGTACTGAAGTCCCAGCTTGACATTCTGGCTTAAGGATTGAGATTCCTGCTGGGCGAGGGAAGCCATAATGGTAATCAGCACCTCGCCCTTGGAATCAAGCGTGTTGATTCCTTCCTTTTCAAAGTAAACAGGAATGTTCTGAGCTTTGAGCTGTCTTATGTATTTAAGGCAGTCCAAAGTATTTCTGGCAAAGCGGCTGATGGACTTGGAGATTACCATATCAATTTCACCGGCCATACAGGCTTCAATCATTCTGTTAAACTCGGTTCTGTTTTTTGTGTTGGTGCCGGAGATGCCGTCATCGGCATAGATCCCCGCAAGAGTCCATTTAGGATTATTGCTGATGTACTCGGTATAGTGCTCCACCTGAGTTTCATAACTGGTGGCCTGCTCATCAGTGTCGGTGCTTACACGGCAGTAGGCCGCAACGCGCAGTTTCGGAGTTTCTTCAATACGGGCTTTGCTTTTTGTTCTGTGCGGATCTGCCGGTATAATCTTTACGTTAGCCATTCGTTTTCTCCTTAACTCTAATCAGGGAGTATTGGTATTCAGCCACTTCAGCCGGAGTACCTTTGTGCAGGCTGTCCTTATCTGAAAAGAAGAATTCAGCCGGTGCGGTTTTGGGTACCTTCGGCTTAAGAAGATTGGTACGGCTTAACGCCTTCATACGTCGTTCCCTTTCCTGTAAAGTTCGAGAATAGGTTTCTTCATCAATGAGAGGCGGATAAAAATCGTCTCCCAGATAACGGCGGTTCTGCAGAATTCTGCTGACGGAGCTTGCCGGAAGCTTAAGACCGACTTTCTCCGCAGAGGCACACAGGGACATACCATCAAGGTAATTACGGTAAAGTTCTCTGACAATTATGGCTTCTTTCTCATCAATAACCGCCTTACCATTAACAATTCTGTAACCGAGAGCTGTATTCCTCATTCAATTTCCTCCTTTAGTGTAAGACCGCATTTAAGTTCAAAACTGATTTCGTTTCGGGTTACTGTAGTAATGCTGTTAACAAATCTGCTGAACACTTCGTCACTGAAGTCAGTGAGCATTTCGCTGTAAGATGCAAAGGCGATAAGCTCTGAGGTTTCTCTAATAACGGAGCATTCACCTTTGGAATTCTGTTTGATGGCGTTAAGCTCAGTCCTGCATCTTGCTGCTCTGGCTTTCAGTTCGTTGTTTTCCTGATTGAAAAGAACCTGGTCGATGCACCCCTGCGCCATCAGCATGGTGATGGTATTCTGCTGTTCGGCAATATCTGAAATCTGCTGTTCAAGCGTGCTGATTCTCTGCATATCCTTGTTTTCAGAGTTTCCCTTTAATGCTTTGAGGTAGGGCATCAGAATGGTCTCTTTGGCAAAGATGAGCTTGTTCATCATGGTTAAAAATGCAAACTTTACCGTCTCATCCCTGACGAACTTCATGGAGCATCTGCTTTTGTCTCGGAGGTGGGTACTGCAGCACCATGCAGCATAACTTCTGCTTGATAAGGAATGGTGAATCCGGTGTTTGAAAATACCGCCGCATTCTCCGCAGACGATTTTTCCTGACAGGGCGCTGCGGTCTAAGAATTTTGCTTTTGCTCCCGGTATGCCTTTTTCTGAAGCTCGCTGAGCAATAATGGCGGCAACTGCTTCAAAATCCGCTCTGCTGATAATGGCTTCATGGTGACCATTGCTCCGGTATCTAGTTAGGTAGCCTTTGTTGAGGTGCCGGCTGAAGGACTCATCCGTAAAGGTTTTCTGAAAAACCGCATCTCCGATGTAAAATTCATTTCTCAGAATCCAGAATACCGTTGTAGAGCTC
>JAEEGH010018838.1_pt1 | contig 14548 bp, 11 predicted proteins | sample 9134181 | NCBI WGS metagenome assembly JAEEGH01 (sample SAMN16246544, study PRJNA631951) | gut metagenome | biome: gut microbiome; feature: rumen; material: DP-attached | host: Bos | place: Iran: Karaj | collected 2018-10 | reverse complement strand
CAAGGGCATGAAAACCGAACCTCTTTTCCCTCCCGGCTATCTCGAAGGCCTCCAAGAGCTCTTCCTGCCCTGTCTCAACCGGCGCTACACGCGCCTTGAGGACCAAGTCGCTTTCCCGCTCGGGCTGGTCGCCTGCACGGGCGCCATCGCACTGCATCTCGCCTTCTACGGTGGACGGAAATTGCTGACACGGCTCCGGCGGCATGTCGCGCCGCATGAGGTCGTGGTGCCGGCAGCGCCGCGCGAGGCCGTGTCGCTGCGCGGCGTTCCGGAGCCGGAGGAAATCGAAGAGGTCTGGGAAATCGATCCGCGCACGCTGTGCGGCCGCTTGCGGATCGGGTCGCGTCTGGCGGACTTGGAGCCGACGCTGGATTCGCGATTCGTGTTCAAGAAAACCCGCAACGGGTCGAAGCGCATCTGCGCGCGGCAGCCGGGGCTGAAGGGGTGGATGAAGAAGAAGGTGCCGTCGGTGAAGTACCCGACGGCGATGCATTACAAGAAGCTGGCGACGCGCCTGCGCCAGCTGGTGGGGCTGGATGCGCGAATTCCGCTGGAATGGCTGCTGCCGGACAGCGAAGAAGGGAAGGACGGGCTCGCGGGTCTGTCGGCGGGCGAGCGGGCGGCGGCGGTCAAGGCGAAGGCGAAGTTGCTGAGGTTGCTGGAGGAGAATCCGAAGGTGACGCGGCTGACGCGGGCGGTGGAATCGAAGCTGGGAATCATGCGGATGGTGACGATCCGGCGTATCCAGCCACCGAAACCAGGGCGGGGGAGAAAGTTGAAATCGAAGGAAAAGGCCGATAATCCCTTGATATCGCGAATGATTGGGGCCGGGGTGAGCGTGGGGGCGGGGGAGGAGCGGGAAAGGGCGTTCTGGGAGGCGCTGAGGAGGGTGCTGGGGGAGCGGAATCCGGATGCGGAGACGCGGAAACTGCAATCGGACATCCGGGCGTGGCTGAACGCACCGCTGGAGGCGCGGCGGAACCGAAGGCGGTAGGGGACCGAAACGGGGAGTGGGGGCTACTCGGCGGCCGCCGGATCGTAGTACAGCACGCGGCAGGACTTCGGCAGGTCGGCCGACTCCAGCATGGGGGTGCCCTCCCACGAAGCCGGAACGCGGAGGATGCGCACCCCACTGCATGCGAACGTTCTGTCAAGGCTTTCCAGCGATTCCGGCAAGGTCATCTCGGTCAATCCCACGCAGCCCGAAAACGCCCCGCGCCCGATGCGGCGCAAGCCGTCTCCGAGCGCCACTCCGGACAGCTGCTTGCAGGCCGAGAAGGCGCCCGCGCCGATTTCCCGCACGCCGTCATCCACGGCGACCGCCCGGACTCCGGTGCATGAAAAGGCGCCCTTCCCGATGCATGCCACGTTGCCCGGAATCGACACGATGGACAGGTTGCGGCAGTACATGAACGCGCTTGCCCCGATGTTCGTCACGCCCTTGCCGAACGTCACAGATTCCAGTTGCCGGCAGCTCGAAAAGGCCCCTTTCCCGACGTTCCGCACGTTGTCCGGCAAGTCCACGGTCTTCAAGGCGCAACCGCCGAATGCGTGTTCCCCGATGGTTTCCAGGCGCGTACCGAACGCCACCGACTCGAGCGAACCGCACTGCCGGAAGGCATCCCCGATTTCCACCAGCCCGTTGCCCAACGCCACCGAGACCAGCCCCGTACAGAATTGGAACGCCTGGGTTCCGACGTGGGTCACGCTGTCCGGGAATGCGACCGATGCGAGCGCGGTGCATCCGCGGAATGCTGCGTCGCCGATTTCACGAACGCCGTGGCCGAAATCCACCGTATCCAGCCCGCGGCAACCCGAGAATGCCCCGGTGCCGATGCGTTCCAGGCTGTCCGGAAGGGTCACGGCCGTCAGCCCGGTGCAGCCTTTGAAGGCGTTTTCTCCGATGGCCGCCACCCCCTCCGGGAGCGCATACGTCCCCGTGCGGCCCGGCGGACACCACAGGAGGGTGCGGCCATCCTTGGTAAACAGGACGCCGTCCACGGATTTGCAGGAGGGATTTCCCTCGCCGACCTGTACCTCCACCGCTTTCAGGCATCCCGTGAACGCCTCCCGCCCGATGGCTTCCGGGGCCAGCGCATCGCCGAGCACGACCGTTTCCGCGCCCGAACACCGCACGAACGCCCCCAGCCCGACGGACCGCACGCGGTCCGGAACCACCACGGCGGGCAAGGCTTCGCAGGCGGCAAAAGCCCACGGCGCGATGTTGGTCACATTGCCCGGAATGACCGCCTCCGCCAACCGGCGGCATCCCGCGAAGGCCTCCTCGCCGATGTCTTGCAGGCTTTCCGGGAGCACGACGGTCGTCAAGCCGTCGCAACCGGCGAAGGCGCCCGATGCGATGGACTCGACCCCTTCCGGAAGCGACAGGGAGGTCAACGGCGAGCATTCGAAAAAGGCCCCTTTCCCGATGGAGGTCACCGGGCAACCGCCCAGTCTCGGCGGGATGGACAGTGCGCCGGCGGCGGGCTCGGCACCGGTGACCGTGGCGGAGGTGCCGTCCAGGGTGTAGGTCCAGACCACGCCATCGATCGTTTCGGATTCCGCCCGTGCGGGGAGGACGGATGCGAGGCCGCAGGCCGCCGCGACGGCCAAGAACCGGAGGCAACCCGGACGCTTCACATGTTTGATCCAAGAGGGCATGGGGAAACTCCTTTCGGGGTGATGCAATGTTTCAGTTTGGATTCATCGCATATTTGCCGCGGGATGGCAAGCCATTGGGGGCGTTTCTGGTCGGGGAGGGGCGGTGGAGGCGGATGGTGCGTTCATGGGGGGAATGATGTGTGGAATTCTCTGGAAAAGCGAGTGTTTTCCTTGATATCGCGAGTTGGTGGGGATGGGGCTGGAGGGGCGAGGGGAAAAAAGGGGGAGGACGGAGCGGATGAGGCAGAATTGGCATTTTGGGGAAAGAGGGGGAGAGGGAGGGGAACGGGAGGTGGGACGGGGGGGGCACGGGAGGAGGGGGGCAAAGGACGGGGGCAGGCCCCCGAGCCCCCGGGAGGGGGAAGCGGGCGGGGGCGCCCGCGCTGCGACGGGAGGGGGCGGTCAGGAGGGTTTGGCGAGTTTTTCGGATTTGAGGATGAGGATGTCGCCGGGGGTGACGGTCAGGGTGCTTTCGGGGAGGACGGAGAGGTCGCCGCGGACGACGAGGTAGACGGTCATGCCGTAGGAGCGGCGGAGGTCGTCGATGGTCTTGCCGCTCAGTTCGCTGTCGGGAGAGATGCGGATTTCGCCGATGGAGGTGACGTCGTGGAAGCGCTTGACGGCGTTTTCGGCGCGGGTGAATTTTTCGACGAAGCCCGCGCTGATGATGCCCGTCGGGATGGCCACCGCGCCCACGCCCAGAAAGCCCAGGAAGATGGCCAGGACGGTGCCTGCGGGGGTCACGGGGTAGATGTCGCCGTAGCCGATGGTCAGGGTGGTCGAGACGCTCCACCAGAAGCCGGAAAAGGCGTTCTTGAACACTTCGGGCTGGGCGGCGTGCTCGGCATTGTACATGCAGATGCTGCCGGCCACCATCAGGACGAAGATGATGAAGAGGGAGGAGAGGATCTGGCGGCTCTTTTCCTGGAGGACGGAGGTGATGACGTTGAAGGAGTCGTAGCGGGCGTTCAGCCGGAAGAGGTGGAGGATCCGCACGACGCGCAGCATGCGGAAGGCGACGACGCCGCGGAAGAAGAAGACGGGGAGGATGGTGAAGAGCGCGACGAGGCCGTCGAAGGAGAAGATGTAGCGCAGGCGGGCGACGAGGGGATGGTGGTTGCGGTAGAGGAGGTCGGCGGTCCAGAGGCGGAGGAGGTATTCGGCGCAGAAGAAGAGGGTGGTGGCGACTTCGACGGCGCGGAAGGCGCGGGCGTGCGCGGCCAGTCCGTCGAAGGTCCCGAGGACGAGGACGAGGATGTTCAGCGCGATGTTGAGCGTGAGGACGTAGTCGAAGGCGATGCTCGGGATGTCGCCGCGCCGGCCGATCTGGATGATGGAGAAGATGCGGTGCTTCATGCGCGGGAGTATAGCAGTGACAAGTGAAAAGTGACAAGATGCGGTGCGCCCGCTGCGCGGGCGGAATGGGAAGAGGATGGGGGGCGGCACGGGGGCCGCCCGGCAAGACAGGGACAGGCGGGAGGGGAGAGGGAGGAGGGAGGAGGGAGGATGTGCAAAGGACGGGGGCGGAGCCCCCGAGCCCCCGGCCCCGGGGAAGCGGGCGGGGTGGGCGAGCTCCGACAAGGGAGGCGGGCGGTCAGGGGAAGAAGGCGGAGGAGACGGTTTGCCAGAGGTCGGCGGCGACGAGGTCGGCGGGGCGCATGGCGTCGATGACGCGGTAGCGGGTCGGGTTGAGGCGGGCCAGGGCGAGGTAGCCTTGGCGGACGCGTTCGTGGAAGTCCAGGGCTTCGCTTTCGATGCGGTCGTATTGGGCCTTGCCGCCGTGCTGGCGTTTGGCGCAGCGTTGGAGGCCCAGGGTGACGTTGACGTCGAGGATGAGGGTCATGTCGGGGACCGCCGGGCCGATGGCGAAGTGGTTGAGTTGTTCGATGGTCTCGACGGGGAAGCCGCGGCCGAAGCCCTGGTAGGCGGTGGTGGAGTCGGCGAAGCGGTCGCAGACGACCCACGCGCCGCGCTCGAGGGCGGGAAGCAAAACGTGCCGTACGAGCTGGGCGCGGGAGGCTTCGAAGAGCAGGACTTCGCTTTCGGGACAGGGGGCCTCTCCGGCGGTGTTGTACTGGAGGATGCCCCGGACGGCTTCGCCCATCGGCGTGCCGCCGGGTTCGCGGGAGTACAGGACTTCCAGGCCGCGCGCCTCCAGTTTGGAGATGAGCATGGCGGCCTGGGTGGATTTGCCGGCGCCTTCGGGACCCTCCAGCGTGATGAATTTTCCGCGTTGCATGACTGTCAGGGGCTAGGGAGGAAGTATCGGGGGCGGGAGGAGGAGTGACAAGTGAAAAGTGACAAGTGCCAAGATGCGGTGGATTAGTTTTTGTGGGCGGCGGCCCAGGCGCGGGCGTGGTGGAAGACTTTGCGGTTGAGGTCGATGACTTTGTCTTTGCCGGCGAAGTTCATGGCGATGGCGGCTTCGTAGGCGGCGTCGGGGAGGTCGAGGTTGGGGGCCAGGGCCGCCAGGACACCGACCATCGCGGTGTTGGTGGCGCGGGCGCTGCCGCCTTCGATCGCCAGGCGCTGGGCGGGGACGGCCAGCAGGCGGACGCCTTCGGGGGCCGGGTAGTCGCCGATGGATTCGTCGACGAGGATGAGGCCGCCAGGTTTGACGGTGGAGGCGAATTTCTCGAGGGACGGGCGGTTCATGGCGACCAGCAGGTCGGGGGTGTTGACGACGGGGGAGCCGACGGGACGCCCGGAGACGACGACGCCGCAGTTGGCGGTGCCGCCGCGCTGTTCGGGGCCGTAGGAGGGGTACCAGGAGACGTATTTGCCCGCGGAGCAGGCGGCGCGGGCGAGGATGATGCCCATGCTGAGGACGCCCTGGCCGCCGAAGCCGGACATCTTGGCGCCGAAGACGGGCGCCGCGTCGTCGCGGACGGCGTCGGGGGCGAAGTCGGTGTCGAGCTTGAAGAGTTTGTCGAGGGTGGCCTTGTCGTAGTCGCGCGCGGGGCGGACGATGGGGGCGCATTCGGCGGAACGGTCGCGGAGGACGCCGAGCGGGAATTCTTTTTCCATGAGCTCGGAGACGAAGCGGTCGGAGCCGGCGGCGTCGAGTTTGAGGTTGGTGGGGCAGGCCATGAGGACTTCGACGAAGGTGTAGCCGAGGCCGGCCTTCTGGATCTCGAGGGCCTTGCGGATGACGGTGCGGGCCTTGCGGATGTTGGCGATGCTGGAGAAGGAGATGCGCGCGATGTACACGGGGGCGCGCAGCTGGTTGAGCAGTTCGGCCATGTGCAGGGGGTAGCCGCAGTGGGCGGGGTCGCGTCCGTCGGGGGTGGTCTCGGTCTTTTCGCCGACGAGGGTGGTCGGGGCCATCTGGCCGCCGGTCATGCCGTAGACGGTGTTGTTGACGAAGAAGACGGCGAGTTTTTCGCCGCGGTTGGCCGCCTGCATGGTCTCGTTGAGGCCGATGGAGGCGAGGTCGCCGTCGCCCTGGTAGGAGAGGACGATGGCGTTGTCGCGCGAGCGGGAGATGCCGGTGCCGACGGCCGCGGCGCGCCCGTGGGGGACCTGGACGTTGCCGGTGTCGAAGTAGTAGTAGGCGAAGACGGAGCAGCCGACGGGGCTGATGACGACGGTGCGGTCCTGGACGCCGAGGTCGGCCAGGGCTTCGCCGATGAGTTTGTGCAGGGTGCCGTGCTGGCAGCCGGGGCAGTAGTGGGTGGCGGTCTGGGCGGAGCCGCCCTTGCGGGGGAAGGTCTTGTAAAGGCCGCGGGTCTTGATGATTTTTTCTTCCATGTTGCGCCTCCTGGAGGGTCAGCCGGCCTTGGCCGCGGCGCGGATTTCCGCGAGGACCTGGTCGTGGGTGATGATGTTGCCGCCGATGCGGCTGACGAGCCGGACCGGGCAGCGGCATTCGGTGTGCAGGCGGATGTCGTCGCGCATCTGGCCGTTGGACATCTCGACGCTGATCAGCTGCTTGCCGCCGCGCGAGACGAATTCGTTGAGGGCCACCGCCGGGAAGGGGAACAGCGTCTTGGGGCGGAAGAGGCCCGCCTTGATGCCTTCGGCGCGGGCGGCGTCGACGGCGCCGTGCGCGATGCGCGCGCTGATGCCGTAGGCGACGAGGCCGATGTCGGCGTCGTCGAGGCGGTAGGATTCGCTGTCCTGCTCCTCGGCGACGACGCGCGCGTACTTCTCCTGGAGTTCGTTGTTGAAGGCTTCCAGCTGGTCGAAGTCGAGGAAAATCGACGTGACGCAGTTGGGGCGCGTGGCGGCGGTGCCGTCGACCGCCCAGGAGGTGTCGGTGGCGGGGGCGAGGGCCTTTTCGGGGAAGCGGAGGGGCTCGATCATCTGGCCGAGCACGCCGTCGGCGAGCACGACGCAGAGCATGCGCCACTTCTGGGAAAGCTCGAAGGCCTTCATGGTGAAGTCGCACATTTCCTGGACGGTGGCCGGCGCGAGGACGATGTTGCGGTAGTTGCCGTGGCCGCCGCCCTTGACGACCTGGTTGTAGTCGCCCTGCTCGGGGCCGATGTTGCCCAGGCCCGGGCCCGCGCGCATGACGTCCACGAAGACCGCCGGCAGCTGGGCGCCCGCGAGGTAGGAGAAGCCCTCCTGCATGAGGCTGGTGCCGGGGCCGCTGGAGGCGGTCATGACGCGGCGGCCGGTGGCGGCGGCGCCGTAGACCATGTTGATGGAGGCTTCCTCGCTCTCCGCCTGGACCATCTGGCGGCCGGCCTTGGGGAACTGCTTGGCGGCGGCGTGGAGGATTTCGCTGGCGGGGGTGATGGGGTAGCCGAAGAAGCAGTCGCAGCCGGCGTAGAGGGCGCCGACGATGACCGCGTTGTTGCCTTTGATCAGTTGGGTGGTCATGGATGGGACTCCTTGGGTGGGCGGGAGGATCAGCCCTTGGCGGGAATGTGGACTTCGATGGCGTTGGGCTCGGGGCAGGCGTAGAAGCAGCTGGCGCAGCCGATGCAGCCCTCGCCGGTGTACTGCGCGAAGGTGTAGCCGCGGGCGTTGAGTTCGTCGCCCATGCGGATGACCTTCTTGGGGCAGGCGGCGATGCAGCGCCCGCAGGCCTTGCATTCCAGCGCGTCGATGACCGGATAAGGCCCGGCCGGTTTGGTTTCGTTGTCGCTCATGTCGTTCACTCTCTTTCGCTATCGCAAAATGTCCCGGCACCATACGCCTTCTTGGCGGGTTCTTCAAGCGTCCAAATCCGGGAATCCGGAACTGCAAGTTTCGGTGGGCAAGCGGGCGGGGATGTGGTAGAAGGGTGGCGGATTCCAGCGAAGGATGGTTTCATGAACAAGAAAGAATACGTGATTCCCGGCGTCCCGGTGCCGGTCCCCTACGGTGCGCACGTGATGGAGCACGGCGTGCATTTCAGCATCATCAGCCGCCACGCGAGCAAGGTGTGGCTCATGCTCTTCGACCGCCCGGACGACGAGGTGCCGTGCGAGGAGTTCGAGCTCGCCCCCGACCGCAACCGCCTCGGCGACCTCTGGCACATCCACGTGCCCACCGCCCGCGCCGGCCAGTACTACCTCTACCGCATGGACGGCCCGAAGGACGGCGGCAACGCCTTCGATCCCGAGCAGTGGCTCCTCGACCCCTACGCCCTCGCCGTCACCGGCCAGAAGGCCTGGGGCGCCCACGCGGGCATCGTCCCCGGCCAGCTCGTCAAGAACGGCAAGCGTTTCCCGAAGGGTGTCATCCTGCGCGAGGACGACTTCGACTGGACCGGCGACAGGACCCTCCGCGTCCCGCTGGAGCGCTCGGTGATCTACGAGGCGCACGTCCGCGGCTACACGGTCCATCCGTCGTCCGGCGTCAAGGCCCCCGGCACCTACAAGGGCCTCATCGAGAAGATCCCCCACCTCAAGGAACTCGGCGTGACGACGCTGGAGCTGCTGCCCTCGCAGGAGTTCAACGAGATGGAGCTGCTCTGGGAGAACGGCAACCGCAAGAACCTGCGCAACTTCTGGGGCTACAGCACGCTGGCGTTCTTCGCGCCGAACGGGCGTTTCGCTCGCGCCAACCAGCACGGCGAGCAGGTCAAGGAGTTCAAGGAGATGGTGCTCGCGATGCACAAGGCGGGCATCGAGGTGATCCTGGACGTCGTGTTCAACCACACCGCGGAAGGCGGCATGGGCGGGCAGACCTTCTCGTTCCGCGGCATCGACAACCCCATCTACTACATGCTCGAGGACGACGCCCAGCACTACAAGAACTACACCGGCTGCGGCAACACCGTCAACGGCAACCACCCGGTCGTCCGCGACTTCATCCTGCACTGCCTGCGCTACTGGGTGCTGCACATGCGGGTGGACGGGTTCCGGTTCGACCTCGCGACCATCCTCGCGCGCGGCCGCAACGGCGACCTGCTGGCGAACCCGCCGGTCATCGAGCAGATCGCCGACGACCCGGTCCTGCGCGGCGTCAAGATCATCGCCGAGGCGTGGGACGCCGCGGGCGCCTACCAGGTCGGCTCCTTCCCCAACGAGCGCTGGAGCGAGTGGAACGGCAAGTTCCGCGACGACGTCCGCGAGTTCTGGCGCAACCCGCGCGGGAACCTCGGCACCTTCGCCACGCGCCTGTGCGGCAGCCCCGACCTCTACGACCGGCCGCGCCAGTCGCCGCTCAAGAGCGTCAACTACATCGCCTCGCACGACGGGTTCACCATCGCCGACATCGTCTCCTACGCCGAGAAGCACAACCTCTCCAACTGCGAGGACAACCGCGACGGCGACAACAACAACCACTCCGACAACTGCGGCAAGGAAGGCCCCACCAAGGACGCCGGCGTCCTCGCGCGGCGCCTGCGGAGGCAGAAGAACCTCATCGGGTCGCTCTTCCTCGCGCAGGGCGTGCCCATGCTGCTGGGCGGCGACGAATTCGGCCGCACCCAGCAGGGCAACAACAACGCCTACTGCCAGGACAACGAAATCTCGTGGGTCGACTGGGACCTGCTCAAGAAGAACAAGGCCCTGCACGCCTTCACCCTCAAGGCAATCGCCTTCCGCAAGGCGCACCCGTGCCTGGGGCGCACCTCCTTCTTCAAGGGCGAGAACAAGGCCGGCGACTTCCCGGACATCCGCTGGTACGGACCCGAAGGCGCGCCCGTCCCCGACTGGGAGAAGGGCACCGCACTCGCCTGCCGCATCGACGGCCGCCGCAAGCACACCGGCGCCGACCGTGACGACCAGTCCCTCTACCTGGTCTTCAACGGCGGCGACGAGCCCCAGACCTTCGAGCTCCCCCCGCACGACCAGGACGGCGTCGCGTGGGAACTCGAGCTGACCACCCAGGAGCGCGCCCCGGTCATCAAGACCAAGGGCCGCCCGCTCGTGACGGTGGACGGGGCGAGCATCGCCGCCTTCGTGGCCCGGTGAGGCGCACCATGATCCGCCTGACCTTCAGCACCACGCGCCGCACCCAGCTGCTGCCGGTGACGCGGGCCGTCGCGGAAGCCATCGCGGCCCTGCCGCCGTGGACCGGCCTGCTCCACATCCACTCGCCGCACACGACGGCGGCCGTGACGATCAACGAGCAGGCCGACCCCGACGTCGCCTCCGACATGGAGCACGCGCTGGACAGCCTGGTTCCGTGGAACGACCACTACGACCACGCCGAAGGCAACAGCGCCGCCCACATAAAGACGACCCTCGTCGGCCCGTCCCTGAGCGTCCCGGTCGAAAACGGCCGCCTGGTCCTCGGCCGCTGGCAGGGCCTCTATCTCTGCGAATTCGACGGCCCCCGCACCACCCGCGAGCTCTGGCTCACGCCGATGCCGGGGTGAGGTTTTTGACAGGATTTACAGGATTGACAGGATTTTTGGGAGGACGGAAATCCTGTCAATCCTGTCAATCCTGTCAAAGAACCAAACGGAGCGACGATGAAGAGGGTGGCGAAGTGGGTTTGGAGGGTGGTGCTGGCGTATGGCGTGGTGCTGGCGGTCATGCGGGTGCTGTTCGCGTGGCCGCATGCGCGGTCGGCGGGGGATTGGGTGCAGTACCTGGCGGCGATGACGGAGGATTCGACGCTGTATGCGGAGGGGTATGACGAAAAGGCGTTCCGAGGGCTCCGTCCCGGCATGTCCGCGGAAGAGGTGGAAGATGTTCTGGGGGAACCGCTGTGGCGGCGGGAGGGCGGAGAAGGGCGCGAAGTCTGGGCGTATTCGAGCACGCGCGGGGCGGGATGCGTGACCTGCCCCGACGGGTTTTTCTGGAAGCGGTGGGTCGTGTTCGGCCCCGACGGGAAGGTCCTGGGGACTGAAAGCGCATATTGGGACGATTGACGCGTTGGGTCGGAACGGCCGGGGCGAAATCGGCGTGAGGGGGGCGGCGGGACGCATCGCCCCGGGGAAGGTTCCGGCCCGCGGCCGCGGGGGGGATGCCGGCGAAAACCGGGGGAGGACGCCCAGGGACTTGATTTTTGCGGGGAAATGGGCAAACTGGGAAAACATATATGTACAGGCTTTGTTTCCAGTCCGGACGCAACAAGGGGAAGAGGCTGCTGGTGCGGCAGTCTTCCGCCACCGTGGGGTCGGCGCGCTCGTGCACCGTCCGCCTGCGCGAGAAGGAATGTCCCTGGTTGCAGGCGTTCCGGCTGGAGAAGCGTCCCGAAGGCGTGGTGCCGGTGGCCATCGAGGCGGGGGAGGCCCTGCGGGTCAACGGCGTGGCGCCCGTGGCGGAGTTGCCGCTGCAGCACGGCGACGTGGTGGCGGCGGGGAACGTGGAGCTCCAGTACCAGGACATCATCCCGCCGGACGCGCCGCGGCTGCGGCCCGGCGGCGGCGTGGCGCAGGCGATGGCCACGCTGGCCATCCTGCTGATCGTGGGGACGGAGCTGGCCCTGCTGGCCTTCACGGCGAACTGGCCGAAGCACATCATCGACGAGAACGTCGAACGGCTGGACATCGAGTACGCGCGGCGGCAGCGGAGGCTCGAGGAGCAGACCCGGGAGGCGGACGCCGCGGAGCAGGGCGAAGGCAAGGAGAAGAAACCGGATGCCTCGTCCATCATCGTGATGCCCGGTTCGTCGCTGGTCGAGGCGCACCAGGCCGCGAAAAAGGCCGAGGCCGCCGCCGCCCCGGAAACCGCGGAAGGGGCGGAAGCCGCGGGGGAGACCGGGCCCGACGCGGCGGCGCCCGCGGCGGAAACGGCCGGGACGGAAACCCCGCTTCCTCCCGCCAAGGATGTGCTGGCGGACTTGCCGGACACCCTCCGGGAGATGCTCGCGGGGGCCGATTTCGCGCCGGCGCAGCTCGGGGACGTGATGTCCGACGTGCCGGAAGTGGCCCTCACGGATGCCATCGCCGACAACCTCGAAAGCATGCTTTCCCAGGCCAAGGTCGCGGCCCAGTTCTCCGACTATCCGCGCGCGGTCATGCTGCTCAACCAAATCCACAAGATGGCGCCGGGCTACTTGCCGGCCCACATGTACCACGCCCAACTGCTGGAGACGAGGGGCGACCTCGAGGCGGCCTACGGGCGCTGGCGGCAGCTGTTGGGCCTCGTCGGCAAGGACGACCCCGCGCGCGACGAAATCATCAAGGCCGGACGGCGGCTCCAGCGGCAGCTCAGGCAGCAGAAGGACGTCGGCGGCCATGCGGGCGTGGACCCGGAATCCCTGCCCCGGCGCGTGCGCATCGCCGACTCCTCGATCCAGAAGATGCCCTCCGACAGCGAAATCGCCGAAATGCGCATCCTGCGCGGCAAGGTCGAGCTGGCGGAAGGGGGCGCGGAGGAGCTGGAGCTGTACGTCACGTTCTACGACCAGAAGCCCGACGGGAAGCCCGTCCCGACCAAGGCGCTGGTGTCGCAATCGCCCCTGCGCCTGGGGACGGCGGGCGCGACCCCGTCGGGGGGCATCCCGTTCGAGGCCACGTACATCGTGCCTGCGGCCCGGCGCGGCGGGGGACGGCAGGCGGCGCCCCACGAGAGCCTCTACCACGGCTACACGCTGCACCTGTTCGCGGATGGCGAGCTCCAGGATGCCTATGCGCGCCCGTCGCGCCTGCTGGAGCTGCCCATCCACGTCGCGGTGCCCGCCGGCGCGAACTGAGGGGGCGTGGTGAAGCATCCGCACCACCGCATCGCCGAGTACGATTTCCTCTGGCCGCAAGTGCCCCTGAACGTCGTGCTGGTCAATCCCGAAATCCCCCCGAACACCGGCAACATCGCGCGCCTTTGCGCGGCGACCGGATGCCGCCTGCACCTGGTGGAACCGCTGGGATTCCGCCTCGACGACGCGAAGCTCCGGCGCGCGGGGCTGGACTACTGGGACGCCATCCGCGTCGAGGTCCATCCCTCCTGGGCCGCGTGCATGGAGGCCATCGCGCCGGCGCCGGGACGGATGCACCTGTTCAGCACGGCCAGCGGACGGCGCCATGACCGGGCGGAGTACCGCGAAGGGGACACCTTGGTGTTCGGGTGCGAAACGCAAGGTTTGCCCGACGCCCTGCTGGAAGCTTATCCCGGCGCGGTGCTGGGCATTCCCATCCGCACCGAGCACGTGCGTTCGCTCAACCTCTCGACCGCGGTCGGCATCGCCGTCTACCACGCCCTCGAGATGCTCGATGCCGCGGCGCGCGCCCGCGCGGTCCCTTGAACCTCCCTTGGGTGCGGCTTCCAGCCGCGCCGCGGGGAATCGGCATGCAAGCGGTTCAGGCGAACCGGGCGGCGAGGGATTTTGCGAGGGAGAGGAAGTCGGGGGCGTCGGGGAAGAGGCCGGCGGCGGCGACTTCGTGGCCGGGGCCGCTGCGGCCATGGGTGCCGCGGATGCGGGCGGTGTTCTGGGAGGTGTGCGGGGGCGGGAAGGCGAAGTGCAGTTCGCAGGGGTCGAAGCCGGGCTTGTTGTGGATGTCCATCTGGTTGGCGTAGTCGGGGGCTTGGCGGGGGGAGGTCCACCAGGGGTAGGCGAACCAGCGTCCGGGGGAGGCGATGAGGAGGAAGTCGCCGGAGCGGGGTTCGTGCAGGACCTCCAGAGTGCGCTGGGCGTCGGGGTCGAGGACGAGGTCGACGCCGTCGAGGTGTTCCAAAAGGCGGCGTACGGCGGGGCGGTCGGCGGGGGAGGGGACGTGGACGTGGGCGATCTGGTGGTCGACGATGGCGAAGGCGCGGGAGGTGTAGAAGTCGGGGTAGAGCATTCCGGCGACGGCGCGGGTGTGGAAGAGTCCGGCGTCGCGGAGGGCGCGGTTGGGGAACACGGCGCCGTCGGGGAGGGTGACGGGCTCGATGGCGTAGTCGCCGGTGACGAGCCATTCGTAGCCGAGGGTGGCCGCGGCGTCGAGGAGGGGCTCGAGCTGGGCGAGGGTTTCGCGGAGGGCGGCGGCGGCCTGGGGGGAGTCGGGGCCGTGGCGCTGCTGGGCGTAGTCGAGGGAGGAGAGGTAGAGGAAGAGGTGGTCGGGGGCGTCGGGGCGGCGGAGGATTTCGGCGGCGGCGGCGGCTTCCCAGCGGCCGACGCGTTCGCCGGAGAGGGGACCCCAGTAGCGGTAGAGGTCGAATTTGCGGCCGATGGCGCGGCAGAGGTCGGCGTAGAGGGGCTCGGGGCGGGTGTAGCAGTCCATGACGATGCCGCCGTGGTGGCGGTGGATCGGCTTGGGCGAGAGGACGAGGTCGAGGCTCTCGCCGAGGCTCTGCTGCCAGAAGGCCATGCCCACGGTCTCGCCGCGGGCGCGGGCGGCGTCCCAGATGCGCGGTCCGCGGACGAGGGCGGCGGACTGCTCCCAGAAGTAGGGGCGGGCGAGGTCGCGGTGGTACCAGCCGGAGGCGACCACGCCGTGGGCGCCGGGCAGGAGTCCGGTGCGGAGCGTCGCCTGCGCGGGGCACGTCAGCGAGAGCGGGCCGGGCGGGGTGGGGCGGGAGGCGATTTTGGTCGCGGGCGTGTGGCGCTCGAGGAGGTTCCATCCGAGGCCGGCGGCGAG
>JAEEGH010018836.1_pt1 | contig 14548 bp, 13 predicted proteins | sample 9134181 | NCBI WGS metagenome assembly JAEEGH01 (sample SAMN16246544, study PRJNA631951) | gut metagenome | biome: gut microbiome; feature: rumen; material: DP-attached | host: Bos | place: Iran: Karaj | collected 2018-10 | reverse complement strand
GTCCAGGAATTTCGGGGACAGTTCTTTTATTACATCGTGGAGGTGCCGGAGATCCACGCTGATGTGGGCGTGTTCATAAGCGGAGGCCACCGAAGTCTTGAGGTGTGCCTTGGGGGGAATGATGATTTTCCCCTGGGAAAGCCATTGTTCAATCTTTTCTTTGTCGAGATTGTACTTGTCGAGTTCGCTGATGTTCTTGGCGATGCCGCTGCCAGTGGAGCGGTGTTCGTCGAATGCGAAATAGCGACGGTAATGGTTTAAACCGATATATTGGATTTTCGGGTATATTTTACGGATATTTTTCCAAGCCCAGTATAATGCGGTCAGCTCGCAGTAATTAGGATTCTTTTCGCTGATGTTGTCGCACGCTTCCCCATTGGCAAGGTTGTCCTTTTGGAAACCGAGGTCTTGCTTGGATAGCGCGGCTCCGACCTGTATGGGCAAAAACCAGTCTTGAGACGGAACAGGGCACGGCTTGTGGCAGCAAACGAGAATCTTTATTTTTGATGAGTCTAGCATGTTCAAAAACTTAGAATTTTTCAATGTTCAACACTTGCTCTATTATTGGAGCCATGTCGTAATATTTGTACTGTGCGAGTCGCCCACCAAAGATGACATTATTTTCTTGTGAGGCTAGGTAGCGGTATTTTTCGGCTAACGCGTTGTTGCGATCGTCGTTTACTGGATAGTAGGGTTCCATGCCTTCTTTGTATTCGGTGGAGTATTCTTCCGATATGACGGTCTTGGGGATGTTGTAGACTTCCGCTCCGAACATTTCGAAATGTTTGTGCTCGATGATGCGTGTGTAGGGCTGTTCGTGCGAAGTGTAGTTGACGACGGCGTTTCCTTGGTAATTGGGGGTGCTTTCGATTCGCGTTTTGAAACTTACTGTGCGCCAGTCCAGCTTGCCGAGCTTGTAGCCGAAATATTCGTCCAGGGCTCCCGTATAGACGAGCTTTTCGGCAATGTCGTGCCAACTGTTTTTGTATTCCGTGAAGAAATTAACGTCAGTGCGAGTTTCGATACCTTTCAACAAGCCTTCGATAAGTTTGTTGTAGCCGCCAATGGGAATGCCTTGGTATTTGTCGTTAAAGTAGTTATTGTCGAATATGAAACGTACAGGGAGTCGCTTGATAATGAACGTAGGTAAGTCTTTGCAGCTACGGCCCCATTGTTTTTCAGTATATTCCTTGATGAGTGCTTCGAAGATGTCTTTCCCTACCAGCGTGAGCGCCTGTTCTTCAAGATTTGATGGCTCGTGGCCTTTCAGTGCGGCTAGCGCTTCGGCTTTTTGCTCTTCAATTTTCTCTTGTGCTTCTGCCGGGGTCGTGATTCCCCACATTTGGTAGAATGTGTTCATGTTGAACGGGAGATTGTATAACTTGCCTTTGTAATTGGCGACAGGGCTGTTGGTGTAACGATTGAATTCGACAATGGCGTTTACAAAATCCCAGACTTTTTTATTGGATGTGTGGAATATGTGAGCCCCATATTTGTGGACGTTTATTCCTTCGATGTTTTCGCAGTAGACATTTCCGCCAAGATGGGCGCGCTTGTCAATAACGAGACAGCGTTTGCCTGCTTTTGTGGCTTGGTGTGCGAATGTTGCTCCGAATAGGCCGGAGCCGACAATGAGATAATCGAATTCTTTCATAATTAAAAAAGTTTTTTTATTTTGTTTCGAATTTTAGACTTTATTAATGAATATTTCCTGACTAGATATGATATTGCTTTATATGCTTTTTTGCCGTTGTCATACCACGATCGAAGGAAAACAATTAAAGGATCGTTAAAAAATAAAACATCGCTTCCTGAAATTAAACAAGTTAATGGAGCAATTCCTTGACTTGGATCGTCAAAAAGTTTTTCTATTTGTGGCGTTATATCCCCGTTTTGTTTGACTTGCAAGAGAATTTTTTTTTCATTTAACAAAAAAGGGGGCGTTTTGCCATTGTTTTCGTTGGTGCATAAATAGTGAATTATTTTTGCATCTTTAAAATGACGTAATCCATGTTTGAATTCGCAGTTCCAACAATCAGGCAGAATTTTAATTTGATGCCCTAATTCGTAATTTGTCTTGGCTAGACTAGGTTGGTCCATGGATACCCTTTTTAGGGCCCCATCTTGATAATTTTTATTCCATTTTGTAAAAAAATTGCGGGTTGCTGGAATGTCTCGAACGAATATTACTCCGCTGTTGAAGTATTCGGTTTCGTTTTCTATAGGCCATTCAAGCTTTGTTCCATGCTTTAGGCACATCGACCTGTACGGATTGTCTTTAAATGGGACATGTGTATCCCAACATGCCGCAATATCTACATCAATTTCATCAATTTCATCTAATGGTTTTACAATGATTGTGTCGCAATCAATGAATAAAAAATCGCCTTGTACATAGTTCCGAACATTAGTCTTTAATAGGCGACTTCTTTTTTGTGCGGAAATAGATGGATCTAATTCAATAACGATTATTTCGTCTGCGACAGCTGATTCTTTTTTTCTCGATCCTGTTAAGGATTCGCTTGTTTTCGAATCTATTAAGAGCGTAATATGGACATCTGGCATATGATGCTTTGCTGAAAGCATTGATACGTATGCTTGCTCTAGGTAGATGTCGTCTTCGGAGCTTACAAGGACATAGACAATTTTTGTTTTCATTCGTGACTCATTATTTGTTTGAGGTATAAATGATGTAATACGTGTATGCCATTTTAAAAGAGTTGCCTATAATACTGGAGAAGCTGCTGTGCGATTTTTGTACTGGATAAGTGCTGCTTTGCGAATTCCTTGTTTTTTTCTCCGAACCCGGCTCTAGCCAATTCTAGCCCTTTTTCAAGAACTTCTGGCAGGCTTCCTAGATTGTCCGTTTGAAAGATGGGATTGCCTGTATTGCGCAGCATCTCGGCGACATTTCCGTCGTTTGGACCGACTACAACTTTCCCTAAATGAAATCCCAAGGATATGTTTCCCGAATTAAGAATGTGAATTCGCTGTAAAAGAACTAAGTCTGCAATGGCTCCCATCAAGGATATCTCTTCATCCGAAATGAACTTTGTGCAAGTTATAATGTTGTTTTTAATGTTGAGCTTGAAAGCGCACAATTTCGATTTAAAATACCGGATGGTTGAACGGATGCCTCTTGGCTTTGGGGCTATGTAGAATGAGGGCGCTAAAATTTTGATAGAATTCTTTTTTAAAAAGGTCGAGAGCCCTATTAATAAATTTCTTTCTTGGTTGTCGCGGAAGGCCCCCAAGCAAAGAATGTATGTTTTTTGCGGGTCTAACCGCAATTTTTGGGCAGCTTCGTTCTTGCTGAAGTTCTCGTTGTTCCTGTCGTCGTAAATATGGTGGGGGAGAAGTTCATTTCTGCTGCTTGGGTACATTTCCTTGAATAGGTTCAAGGAGTAGTTACCCATGTGTAAAATTAGATCGCATGTGCTGTAAGTAATCGAGTAGACTTCTTTTTGCCAGGGAAATTTGGCGTAATGAGCAACGAGGTTGTGGCATGTTGCTACGATTTTCCCTTTGTGGCTTTTGATTTCTGCCAAACGTTTTTTTAATTCTTCCGCTGTTTTATTTGTTCCTCTGATAAGAGCGTCTGGCCAGTGAATGTGGACTATGTCGCAGGAAAATATTTCGTCACTCCAAAACGTGGAGATTCCCAATGCTATTTCTATGCTGGGGTCAAGTTCTTTCAAACGTCTTGCAAGAACCGCAACGAATGGATTGGGGGACTTCTCTTTGTTGATGGCGAAATAAATCTTCATTTTTTTAACGGAACGGGGGGTGGTGGTCTAGGGTGTATTGAAGAGAATTTTTTCGTTCGCCTATAATTCTTGCTGGGTTGCCGGCGACAATTGCTTTTGGCTGAACATCCTTGGTGACTACGGCGTTTGCCGCGATGACGGCTCCATCTCCGATTGTTATGCCAGGGAGAATTGTTGCGCCTGATGCAATCCAGACATGGTGGCCGATGTGAACCTTGCGGGGTCTGGTTTTGTGGGTGTCGCTGTTTGGGTCGTGATCCAGTGTCCAAATGGAAACATTTGTGGCGATGTCTGTGTCGTTTTCGATTTCAAGTGTCCCCCGACCATCCAAAAGGACTCTTTGGTTGATTACGACTCGGTCTCCGAGAAAAATCCCCTTAGGCTCCAGTAGCCTTACATGACGAAGGACGGAGGCTCCTTCCCCTATTTTGCCAAGAATCCGTTTAAGATATCTCAGACGGATTCGCCAGCAGGGAAAAGATAAAATCCAAGGGCGAATGACTTCTATCTTGAATAATCTTTTTTTTTGCCGAAATGTGAGTTTCATAATATTACTATTTACATTTTAAATATACATAATGTCAGCTACCCAATTATTTTTGCGCAGATGCCGTCAGCCACAATTCGCGGTCTAGATTCCACGGCTTTCTGCTCAAATACAATATTGAATCCTCCTGATTCAATATCTATATTTGCCCTAACGTCATTTCTATAAGAATCTTATGTCTAAGAAAGCTTTTGCAGCCCTCGCCTTGATTGCAGTTCCCCTTCTGCAGGTATTTGTCGCCTGTAGCAACAGCGAATATATGGAGACTACTGGAAGTGGGGGGGGCACTAACGGATTGGTTTTTGATGAGCTAATTATCGACAAACCAGACGCCAACACCGAATACATGGAAATTATTGGAAATGGGGGAAATGGCAAAGCCGAAACCCCACAAAAAGAATCCACGGAAGTAAAAGATTACCTCTTACTTGATGACGCGGCGTGCCCCTACACAGGCGTTCCGCGCATCGTCATTGAAACGGAAAAACACCGAGCTATCAAAGATCGCGAAACAGAAATTCCTGCCAAATTGCAAATCTGGGACGAAAAAAAGCCCAATAGCGACATTATGGAACTGACCATAAGAGGAAGGGGGAATTCATCTTGGACAGTAATGCCCTAAAAAAGCTATAAAGTAGAATTGAAACAAGGTGCGAAATTGTTAGGCATGCCCAAAGACAAAGATTGGGCCCTAATTGCAAACTATGCCGACAAGACATTGATGAAAAACTATCTGGCTTATCGGCTAGCGGACGATATTGGAATGGATTATTCGCCGAGATGTAAATTTGTTGATTTTTGTTTAAATGGCGAATATCAGGGGGTGTACTTATTAACGGAAACTATTAAGGTAGATAAGAATAGGGTAAATATTCCAAAAAATGATAAATCGTATCTTGTTGAATTTGATGAAAAGTATAAAGCGGACGAGCAGGTGATTTTTTCTGATGTCCTAGTCCCTTCAAAGCCGTTTCAAATACATTTCCCTAAAAACGCTTCTGATTCGGTGTTGAATGTGCTTGCAGCGCATGTTCAGCGTTTTGAAAAGTTCTTGAAGACAGTAGATACTGCTTCGCTACGTGAAATAGAATCGTGGATAGATGTAGAAGCTTTTGCCAAACATTTTTGGATTCAGGAATTTTCGAAAAATCCCGATGCAAATTATCTTACGAGTGTGTATTTTACGTGGATGGAAAACAGTGCAATAAAGATGGGGCCTGTATGGGACTTTGACATTGCGTTTGCTGGCTTTGGGGGCTATGATCCGGATTTTGCCCTTACTGATGGGTGGAGAACAAAAGATAATTATTGGAGCGAAAGGCTGTTTTCTAATAAGGAGTTTGAATTAGCGGTCGCTGAATATTGGGATGTTCTTCGTCCATCCTTTGAAAAATCTTTTTTTATAATAGATTCTCTTTACGATATTCTTAAAAAGCCTGCGGAAGAAATTTTTAAAAAATGGGATGTTCTCCAAAAAAATGAAAAGTGGCTTTATAAGAGCGTTGATAGCTACGAAGAGGCTGTTGACTATTTACGAGAATGGATTGCAAAGAGAATGAAATGGATTGACAAAAATCGCTTTTAGATTTTCCATTTTTTCTTTATAAGAATCCGGGCTAAACAACTATGCCTTGCGCAGAATAGGGCTAATTTTTGCTTTGGAGAAATAATGCTTTCGTCTATCTTTGAACGGAAGGATGGGTCGAAAGTTGCATAGCGAATGAGTGCTTTGCCAAAATCCTTTTTGAATTTTTGGATTACTCTTTCGTCACTTATGTACTTGGATAAATAAACGCGCATTTCTTCACATGAAAGGTCAAAGCGAAACCGGGCTTTGTTCTTTTCGCCGCGATGGCATGCAGAATGCGGAGAAAGCCTGTAAACAGCTGTTGGTGTCGGGTCGTAATGGATTTTCCCGTTTTGGGAAGCAAAGAAGAAAAGTTGCGTATCGCCCATGAGAAAATACGAACTGATTGCGAATTTATCTGTAAGCTTGGAACGCAATTCACGACGGAAAACTGTAGTGGCTGTTTGTATGCGGTATCGGTTATGGTCTAGTATGTAGATTCCTATGTTTTCAGGCTCTTCTTGCTGAATTCGTAAATTTTCTTTGATGGATGTATCTTCGCGAAAGATTCCATTTGCTTGATCGTAGTACTTGAATGCTGTGTGGGAATAAATGTAATCAGGATGGCTTTCGAGAAAATCGATTTGTCGTTGTAGCTTGTTGGGATCAATCCAATAGTCATCGCCTTCGCATTCTGCAATATACTTGCCTTGAGCTTTAGGATAAAGGAAGTTTTCCGAAATATTTGAATTTTGGGAGTATTGGTTTTCCTTTTGCAGAATAGGTTTGATGATGTCTGGATGCTTTTCTGCATATTGACGTACTATTTCTGCGGTCCCGTCAGTCGATGCGTCGTCGTGGATTATGATCTCGATGGGAAAATTGACTTTCTGCATGAGAAAGCCTTCGATTGTTTGTGCGATGTAATCTTTATGATTAAATGTCACACAAAGGATTGAAACAAAAGGTCGATTGTTCATAGGCTTATCTGAAGTTGTTTATTGCATTGACCATTCTTTCCATGTCGTCGATTCCATAGCGTTAATCGCAAACAAGAGATAAAATGTCTGGATATATGTTTTTATCGCCACCTTGTTTTGTGACGAATGCTGATGGTGACCAATGAATTGTGCAGAAGATATTTTGTTTTATAAGATGTTGTTGTAATTCGTCCCTTTTGTTGTTCTTTACATATATGGGATAGTAGAAAGGGACGACTCCTTCGGGAATGTTTTTGAAAATTCTTTCGACGCTTTCATCGCAGATGTTTTGGCTAAGGAATTTTGCATTTTGAATTCGTTGATGTCTGATGAACTCATAATCGGAATAATCGTAGACCGCTTTTGATATTGGTGACATCGCGTATACTTTTTTTTCTTCAAAATATTCAATCGTATGCTTGAATAAAGAATAAAATTGAGACTTTGTTACAGAAGAGTCGCCTGCAAAGAATCTGTTTTTTTGTTTAGATGCTTCGATGTACTCTTCGGCTTGCTTTTTGTTGTATGATTGAATGTTTTTTGAACAAATTGGTAAATCGTCCGAAGAAATGACACCGCCATCGGGTGTGCTCAACCATTTGCGAAGGCTTGCTATATAAATGTCTGCTTCAATTTCTTTTGTGTTGTTTAACCAAGATTGGGTGTAATCGTCAATGATGGTAATATTCTTTTTTTTGCGAATCTGCTTGAGAAATGGCTTTATTGAAGCTAATGTGTCGAAACCGAAATAAGAGTGAATGTATAGAATCCCTGAGTACTGAATTTTTTCTAGTTGCTCTTTAAGGCTTTCTTCGTTAATGGAAAGGTCTTTGTTTACGGAATAGAATTCAAATACAAAACCATTATTGATGAAGGGAGTAATGCAGGTTTCACAAGTGAAGATGGGGAGGATGACTTTTTTTTCGCCCTTGTAATTTTCGTTAAGATAAACTTCTAGCGCGGATCGTGCTGAAAAGGTATACAGGTTGTGCTTGAACTTTTGACAGCCCCAAATATTTGATTCGTTTGCCTGCTTTTCGAAAAACTCTTCTGAAATCGGTATGTTTCCACCTATTTCAATTTGCATTAAATGTCCTCCAAACCTATTTTTTTATCAGCATAGTATATTATGTTGTTTAAGTTCATGACATCGTTATGCGTTATTTCTTGCAATTCGTCAGACACATAGTTTTTTGAGTATAACCAGTCTTTCCCGTCGCAATTATCAAAGAGGGGCTTCAAGTGTGCAGTCTGCTTTGAAATTAAGTAAATCCCTGCATGCCTTGGGTTCGCTGAGTTCGTTTTGGGGTCGAGGAATATATCGCAAGCCGCAAGGATGATTCCTGTGAGGTACTTGTATCCGCTGCTGAGTTCAGTTAAGGGACTCGTGATGCAGTCTCCTCCGGGTCGTGCATTTATCTCGATAAGGTATATTTCGCCATCGATAATCTTGATTTCTGTGTGGCAGGGGCCATTTTCAATACCAACGCATTCTAACATGTCGATGATGGCGCGTTCAACTTGGTTCCGCATGTCTTTTGTGAGATCTGCGGGTTGATGATGGCCGAGTTCAACGCAGTGGGGTGCTCCGGAACTATCTTTCTGTGTGACTTGAATGACGTTGTGCTTGCCGTGGAATGATAGTGTCTCTACGGAATATTCTTGCCCAGCGGAAAGAAACTGCTCGACGATAATTCCATCGGTATTGCGGTTGCCTATGGCATCTTTTGCATAGTGTAATGCCGTTTGGAATTCATTTTCGGTAAAGACTACTGTAATGCCTTGTTTGCCGCCATATGAAACGGGTTTGACTATAACAGGATATGATTCAATATGAATGTTTTCGTTAACATCCTTGATGTGCTTGAAAAAAGGTTGTTTGATATACTTGAAGTTTTTTCCTTTTTGCCTGACCCAACTTTTGTTTGTGATGTTGGATGAAATTTCAAGAGGGTTGGTTGTCAAATGCAGTTCATTTGCGACAATGGAGGCTATTTTTACGGTAAGTTCTGTTGTGGCGATGACTCCGCTCACGTTCTTTTTTTTGCATATATTGATGATTGTTTCGGTGTCAAATATATTGACATCGTGAAATTCATCAACAGACTCTTTTGCCTCGGCTCCGTTACTCCATGCAAAACAGAGCGTCTTTATGTGCAATTCCTTTGCTCTTATGGCTATTTTTTTTGCCATAATGCCAGCTCCGATGATAGCGACCGTAATCATATATAGTCCTTTCTGCTTATAAAACTAATGTACAAAAATAGCTGTTCTTATAGTTGTTGAATGAATTGAATAATCGTATCCATTTCTTTAATCCCATATCTTTGATCTATCGGGATGCATACGACGTTATTTGCGAGCTCGTATTCCAAATCAATTTGTTTGGTCCATTCTAAAACATTTGGCCAGTACGTTGCGACGAATATACTATGCTCAATTAAATGTTTTTTTAGGTCCTTCCCGTTTTTACATAGGTATGGGTAAACTAATGGGCAGGCAAATGAGTCCATCGAAGGTATATTCAGTTGATTTGATTGTGCTAATACCTTGTGAAGGTAGTTGAAGTTTTCGCGACGTTTGTTTTTGACAAAGTCAAAATCAACCGATTCAAAAATATGTTTTGAAATGGGGCTTATTCGCGAAAGCTTTGCGTTGCCAATATTGTTGTCGTTGGTTTGAAAATCTATATAACCCTCCGAAGGGGGCAATTCTACTCGTTTCAGCAAGTGCGAACAACGGTTATAAGAAGCGTATTCTTGTAATGAATTTGTTGTGTCGGGCAATTCCGTGACTGCAATGCCTCCGTCCGGCACGCCGATGTACTTACGCGGACTGTAGAACTGGTGCGCATGTAAACTTGGAGCGCAAAAAAGGGCTTGGGCGTTGTCAATAATGATTTTCTGACTATATTTTTCCGCAATATTTTTACAATAAGAATCTTTTATGCCGTAATAGTTAGTGTAAAGTAAATATTCGTTTTCGCCTAATTCGATTTCGTTTTTTAGTTCTAGCTTGTCGTTGATATTGTAAAATTTGTATGGGACTTTTAAGGTGTCTAGAGGCTGTAATGCCGTATTGCATGTGAAATAGGGAACCCAAAGGCGCTGAATATTGCCGAGACCTCTTAAAATGTATTCGAAGGCATGCCGGCCACTATTCAAGTAAACGGAGCCCTTATGTAGATCCGTGTTTCGGGTTCTGGGGAATTCCCATTCAAAGTAGCCACCGATAGGTTTCATTTTTTGCTGCGGTTTAACGTTTCTTGCTTAACAAAAATCGAACATCTTTTACGACTTCCCAACTTTATTTCTTGGTTGTGATGACCTCTATAATCCGATTTGAGCCTTCGTCAGAGAGACCTGCAAACATAGGCAAGCATAGTACCTGATTAGCTAGCTTGTGTGCGGTAGGTAAGTTGGCTGGGTTGGCCGAGTCGAGGCCTTTGTATGCGCTGAACGTGCTGATGAGGGGGTAGAAGTAACGCCTCCCATAAATGTTGTGTTCTTGCAGTTTTGCGTAAAGTGTATCGCGGCTCATGCCATATTCCTTTTCGTCGATGAAAATCGGGAAATAGGCGTAGTTGTGGTGTACCCCTTCGATGTCCTTTAGCATGCGAATGCCGGGGACATCCTTGAGTGCGGCACGATATTTTTCTGCGGTTGCTTTGCGGTTGCTGATGGCTTTGTCTACCTGCTTTAGATTCAGGAGCCCGTAAGCGGCTCGGATTTCGTCCATCTTGCTGTTGATGCCTGGCGCGACGACGGTGGTTTCGCCGTTGAATCCAAAGTTTTTGAGGAAGTCGATTCTTCGTTTGGTCGCCTCGTCATGACAGATGAGTGCTCCACCTTCGACAGTGTTGTAGACCTTGGTTGCATGGAAACTGAGCGTGCTCATGTTGCCGGCTTTGAGTACGGATTCTCCATTGACCTTGACGCCGAATGCGTGGGCGGCATCGTAGATGACTTTGAGCCCGTAAATATCTGCGATTTCCTGGATGCGCTTTGTGTTGCACGGGGTACCGTATACGTGGACGGGCATAATCGCAGTTGTTTGCGGTGTAATGGCCGCTTCGATTTTTTCTGGATCGATGTTGCCCGTTTCTTCTTCGACATCCACAAATACGGGTTTGAGCCCGTTCCACCAAATGGAGTGCGTTGTTGCAACAAAACTATAAGGCGTCGTGATAACTTCACCTGTAACGCGCATGGCCTGCAATGCCGTGATGAGGGGCAGGGTGCCGTTTGTAAACAGGCTGAGGTATTTTACTCCCAAGTATTCGGCTAGGGCTTTCTCTAACTCTTGATGATAGTGCCCATTATTGGTAAGCCACTTGCGGTCCCAAATGTCTTTGAGCATGGGAATAAAATCTTCCAGGGAAGGGAAGAGAGGCGACGTGACCGTTATTAAATCATTTGGCATATGGCAAACTTGATATAGTTTAAGAAAATGAGTTTACTTGGGGGAATATAGTTTTTTATATTGAGATTGTTCTTTAGAGCGGGTATTTTAATGACTGAAAAAAGATTGATGTTGTTGGGCGGGATTCGTTATTTACTTCCGGTGATAAAGGCGGCCCATGAACAGGGGTATTATGTCATTACGGCTGATAATGTCGAAGGTAATATTGCCCATCGTTATTCGGATGAATATGTGAATGTAAGTGTCCTAGATAAGGACGCTGTTCTTAAGGTTGCGCAAGAAAAGAAAATTGATGGAATCATGTCGTTTGGAGTAGATCCTGGCGTGGTTTCGGCGGCGTATGTTCAAGAGAAATTGGGCTTGCCTGCTTTTGGCCCTTATGAATCTGTAGAAATTTTGCAAAATAAGGATAAGTTCCGTGCATTTCTTACGGCTAATGGGTTTAATGTTCCGCGTGCGAAGGGCTTTTCTTCGATGGATGACGCCCTTTCGGATTTGAGTTGGTTTAGGTATCCGGTAATTGTAAAGCCGACCGACTCTGCCGGTTCAAAAGGTGTTTCAAGGGTGGATTCGGAAAAACAGCTCAAAGAAGCTCTTCAGTATGCTTTTGACCATTCTTTTAAGGGAAACATCATTGTAGAAGAGTTTATCGAGAAGAAAGGATGTTCTTCGGATTCAGATTGCTTTTCGTATAACGGAAAGATGCTGGTCACATCTTTTTCTGCGCAGCGCTTTGACGATAATGCTGGAAATCCTTATGTTCCGGCTGCATTTAGCTGGCCTTCTACGTTTACATGCGAAGAGGAAAAATACTTAAAGTCGGAAATCCAGCGTTTGATAACTCTCCTTGGCATGCAAACAAGCATCTATAATATCGAAACTCGCATAGGCACAAATGGGAAGCCGTATATTATGGAGGTTTCTCCTCGTGGTGGTGGCAACCGGTTGGCCGAAATGCTCCGCTATGCTACAGGGGTTGACTTGATTACTGCGTGTACGCGAGCCGCTGTTGGGGACCCTATTGGCGATATTCAGGAAAAGGATTATGATGGTTGCTGGGCCGAAGTGGTGTTGCATTCCAAAAAGACGGGGGTCTTTAAGGAATTGCAAGTTGCCGATAGCCTCCCCGCCAAGGTTGTCGAGTGCGATCTTTGGGTGAACGAAGGAGACCATGTCAGTGACTTTGAAGGAGCCAATAATGCCATTGGCATGCTGATTCTTTCGTTTAAGTCAAATGAAGACCTGCTTGAAACCATGAAGAATCAAGACGCATGGCTGAATGTCGTTGTAGAGTAGTTTTTATTTTTTTTTCAGAAGGCCTAAAATTTCTTTGCAAATATTTCTGTTAAAGAGATAGTTTGTTGCAAAATAGTACAGTGTTCCGACGGTAAGTCCGATGCCTATTTGAAGGGCGTATTTATCTTGAGGTAGGAGACTGTTGATAGCAAGAATGATTGCTGCCATTGTAGCGGAGTTGAGTAATGTCGGGAAAAGGAACTTCATCTGTTCTACAATACCTGCATTTATGAACTTTCTGGAGTAGTAGGTATTTATAAACAAACAAAGAATAGAGTTTACGATTTGCCCAACGCACATGGCTGTAATGCTAATGGGAAGTGTTATCAGGAGTGTTGTTAAGCCGAGGATTTTTTTGATAATTTCCAATTTCAAGAATAAGTCGGAACGTCCGAGCACTTGCAGTACGTTCAGGTTTATGGCATGAACTGGGTACCACATCATCGCGACGCATAGAATCTGCAGAAGGGGAATCATCTCGCTCCAACGTTCTGTCAAAAAAAGGAGAGTCATTGGTTTTGACAACGCTAGTAGCCCCAGCATGAGAGGAAATATGATAAGTGCCGAGTAGTTGATGAATTTTAAAAAGCAACTCCTCATGCGCTGGGGATCATTTTGCAAGGTGCTTAATACCGGAAATGACACCCGGTGTAAAATGCGCATGACGTTTTGCGATGGAAATTGGGAGAAATGATCTGCTTTTGCAAATGCCCCTAGTTGTGCAGGCGTATAGAATTTTCCGATAACAAGAGGATAAAGGTTGTTGTAGATAGTATCCAGGAGCCCTGAAATCAGTAGCTTCGAACCGTAAGAGAACAAACTCTTGAAGGATTCTTTGTTGAAAAAACACTGCGGATGCCAGCGGACAACAACCCAGTAAAGAATGGAACTGAATGTGGAGCTGAATAGAGATTGAATGACAAGAGCCCAGACTCCGTATCCCTTGTATGCAAATCCAATTCCTACAATTCCCGAGAGGATTGCTGCGGATAGAGATATTTTTGCCTGTTTTTTGAAATCTATTCTGATGGTGAGATTGGTAGCTTGTATTGTTGCAAATGACTGAATGATTAGCCTTAACGCCAGAACCCGCAATATAAGGGTGAGTTCGTCCATTTTGTAGAAACTGGCGATGAATGGCGCCGCAAAATAAATAATCGCATAGCATACAAGAGACATGCCGATGTTGAAGAAAAACATCGTGGCCATGTCTTTTTCATTACGGTCTATTTTGCGGATGACTGCGTTTGCAAATCCGCTATCAATAAAAGTTTGGCAAATTGCCAAGAAAATGGTGAGCATGGCTATCATGCCATAGTCGTTGGGCGTTAAAAGCCTTGCGAGAAGGATGCTGAAAACGAACTGCACACCTTGCGTAGAGAACCTTTCTACAGCACTCCAGATGACACCTTTGAATGTCTTTTGTTTTAATGACATAAGTTTCACAAATATAGCATTACAAGTTCTCGTCTATCCACTGGATCCGCTGTTCTATCCAGTTTTTTAGAGCGTCTACGGCTTCTTGGTAATTGCTGAATTTTTTGAAAAAGGGAAAGCCGGAATCGTTCTCGAGTACAGGCCATCTCTTGAATTCGTTTGACGATGCTTCTGCCAGTTCCCTGGAAATGGAATCTATGGAGTCCAGGGTGGCTACAAAAACGGCCCGATTTTTTTCCCAATAGTCCTTGACTCGTTTTTTGTATTCCTTGTTCTTGAAAAGGAAACGATTCCAGCCGTAATTGCGAATCAGCCATTGGTCAGGGACTGCTTTTTTGTCACTTGAATTTCCATAACCTAGGTCGAAATCCCATACAGGGCCCATCTTGATGGGCGTATTAATGCTGTCCTTCTTTTCCCAGGTTAAAAAGATACTCCGTCTATGACCATCGATGTTCTTTGTGAATTCTTGTATCCAGTAGTATCTTATGAAGTCTTCAATGTCAATCCATTGCGCGATCCTGTCCAAATT
>JAEEGH010018834.1_pt1 | contig 14550 bp, 10 predicted proteins | sample 9134181 | NCBI WGS metagenome assembly JAEEGH01 (sample SAMN16246544, study PRJNA631951) | gut metagenome | biome: gut microbiome; feature: rumen; material: DP-attached | host: Bos | place: Iran: Karaj | collected 2018-10 | reverse complement strand
TATTTCGTTATTCCGGGATTACGGTATTACGTTACGAGACCTTTAGCGCAACTCGGCATTGAGTTGCTTCTTCAGGTTCTGAATCAACTTCTGCATGATGGCCTCGATTTGCTTGTCACCCATCGTCTTCTCGGGATCTTGCAGGATGAAGTTGACGGCATACGACTTCTTGCCAGCGGGCAGTTTGTCACCCTCATAGACGTCGAACAGCTCGACTTTCTTCAGGAACTTACGCTCCGTCTGACGAGCAATGTCTTCAATCTGCTGGAACTCGACGCTCTTGTCGATGAGCAGAGCGAGGTCACGGCTGACTGACGGGAACTTAGGAATGTCGGTGAATTCCACCTTCTGCTTGCGGATGACCTTCATCAGGGCTGTCCAATTGAGCTCTGCATAATACACGGGGGTGTCGATGTCGAACTTCCTCTGCAGTTTCTTGGTCAGCACACCCAGTTCGATGAGCTTCTTGCCACCACGATTCTCGATGGTCAGACCAGCAGAGAAAATAGCGTTCTCACTCTTCTTGCGAACCAACATACCGGGCTGCACACCAATGCGAGCAAGGATGTTGTCTACGTGTGCATCGAGCTCGGCAAACGACGTATCCTCGTTGGCATGAGCCCAAGAGCCCTCAACACGCTTACCGGTGAGCCACAATCCCATGTGATACTGCTCCTTATAAGCCTGCATGGGGTCGTCCTGATTCTCCTTGGCAGGGTCGAAGCTATAGACGTTGCCGAATTCGAAGAAACGGCAGTTGGGGTTCTTACGCTTCACATTGTGTTCGACGCTCTCCAAACCACCATACAGCAGAGTGCCACGCATCACGTTCAAGTCGCTGCTGAGCGGATTCATGATGTGAACCAGCTGCTGGTTCTGCGTGTCGTCGTAGTACGACGACTTACTCAGAGAGTTGTTCAGGATTTCATTGAAACCTGCACCAACCAACTGCTCTGAGACGAGGTTAGCCAACTTGTGCTTCTGGTCTTCATCACCCTTGATGACAAGGCTGGACTTCAACTGTGTGGGAATCTCCACATTGTTATATCCGTAGATGCGCAGGATGTCTTCCACCACGTCGCAAGGACGCTGTACGTCCACGCGATAAGCGGGGATTTCAAGCTTCAGGCCCTCGGCACTCTCGCTGAGCACCTTCATCTCAAGCGAGTCGCAAATGCTCTTGATGGTCTCAACGGGAATGTCCTTACCCACCAGCGAATGAACATAGCTGTACTGGAGGTCGACAACGGCGTTCTCCATCTTCTCAGGATAAACGTCCTTGATCTCCATCGACACCTTACCGCCAGCCAGTTCCTTGCAGAGCTGGGCGGCATACTTCAGTGCATCAATCACGCCATTGGGGTCGATACCACGCTCGAAACGGAACGAAGCATCAGTGCTCAGACCGTGACGGCGAGCCGACTTACGAATCCACGTGGGATGGAAGTAAGCACTCTCGAGCACGACATTCTTCGTGGTCTCATAGGTACCACTACCCTTTCCGCCAAACACACCAGCGATACACATCGGTTCCTCTGCATTGCAGATAGCGAGGTCGCGGTCAGAGAGCTTGTGCTCCTCACCATCCAGCGTCACAAACGGTGTGCCTTCCGGCATGGTCTTCACCACAATCTTGTGACCTTTCACCATATCGGCATCGAAGGTGTGCAGGGGCTGGCCCAACGCCATCATCACATAATTGGTGATGTCCACGATGTTGTTGATGGGGCGCAGACCAATGGTGGTCAGCTTATTCTTCAACCAATCGGGCGATTCTTTTACCTCACAGTCAGTTACGCTGACACAGGCATAGCGCTTGCAGGCCTCGGTATTCCCGATGACTACGTCGATGGGGAGGTCGTGATTGTCAACGACAAAATTGTCGGCCACAGGCTTGTGGGTGGCTGTCTTGTAGCCGTTCTGCTTCAACCAGGCATACAGGTCGCGAGCAACACCCCAGTGACTGAGGGCATCGGCGCGGTTGGCGGTGATGTCAACCTCGATGAGCCAGTCGCTCTCCAAGTGGTAATACTCAGAGGCAGGTGTGCCAACAACAGCATCGTCAGGCAATACGATGATGCCTGAATGATCTGTGCCGATACCAATCTCGTCCTCGGCACAAATCATACCCAGCGACTCGACGCCACGCAGCTTCGACTTCTTGATGACAAACTCCTTGTCGCCATCATAGAGCACACAGCCCAAATCAGCCACGATGACCTTCTGGCCAGCAGCCACATTGGGAGCGCCGCAAACAATCTGCTGGGGTTCGCCCTTGCCCAAATCAACGGTAGTTACATGCAAATGGTCTGAATCGGGGTGCATCTCGCACGTGAGCACTTTACCAACGTAAAGTCCCTTCAGACCGCCCTTAATACTTTGTACTTCTTCGAGTGCGTCAACCTCCAGACCTGTCGATGTCAAAGCATCGCAAACCTCCTGAGGTGTGAGGTCAAAATCGACGTACTCCTTTAACCATTTATACGATATATTCATTGCGCAATAATTTGTATTTTCGAAAATCGCGTGCAAAATTACAAAAAAAAAATGAGCTGACCAAATGGTCAGCACACTTTTTGATTTTATTCACGAATAGAAATTACCTATGAATTATTGGGCATGACACCTTTGTCGAAGATTTTCTTCACAATCTTGGAGTTGATAGAACAGCATCGGACAATTAACAGTCCCAAGCGGCTATAGAAAATTTTGGCCCAATATTTCTCATGTTTCTTCTTCTTGAAAATAATTTTGTTAGCCTCGCTGAAAGGAATATTCTCCGTAATAGCTCGACAAGCATTTCGACCTGTGGCAATAGCATAAAATAGTCCCTCAAAGGTGAGTTTATTGGGAAAACCACCAGCATCACCAATCAGAATAATATGGTCGTTATCCGACACCACTTCTTGAGTAGGAATATAAGCACCTCTGATTTTGGTTTCTTCAATACCCTTATCCTTTATTATCTCACGAAAATGTTCTATTGTCGTCCGACCAAATCCATAGCCTATAACATCATAGTTAACACCTGGAAACATGTAGTAATAACCACCATCGAACCGACGTGAGAGTTCTACTTCTATCGCATCCTGACTTTTCTCGGCATATTGTTCTAAGCACAGTATCTTTTCATCGTAATTTCCTTTAAGTTGTTTTCTCACGTGACTATTAGCACCATCGGCCCCAACCAAATACTTACAAAGTATTTTTTTACCCGACTTCATTGTAACAAGAATCTTTCCATCACTCTGTTCCTTAAAGCTATAAAAAGACTCTTGTTCGAAAGAGCCACCAATTTGAAGGAATTGTTGCAATAAGCCATAATCGAAGTCCTTACGACTGACAATTCTCAACTCCTCTGAAGGTTGGAATTCACTGATTAACTTCTTGTCAATCATCAATCTGATTTTCCTGACACTTTGGTAATCATATCTGAAATCGGGCATCAGCTCTGCCAACAGTCTATATGCCTTTGCCGTCAATCCACCGCCACATATCTTATCGCGTGGAAATGTAGCACGATCTACAAGTAAGCAGTCGACGCCTGACTTTTTCAGCAGAAATGCACACGTTGTGCCAGCGGGTCCGGCACCTACCACGACAACATCTCTGGTTTGGTGTTCTTTCTCCATCTTTCGATTCTCCTTCTTATCAGACGGCAAAGTCAAACACACAGCATACTGACGATGCGCTCGGCTGTGCGACCATCCCAGCGATCAGGCAACTGACCAGTGGTCCAATTGCCCGACAAGAGACGATGAAGCTCGGCAGCAAGACGTTCGGCATCCTCACCTACAAGGACATTGGTGCCTTGTTTTACCGTTTCCTGATGTTCCGTATAGGAGTTGAGGGTAATGCAGGGTACATGGTTGAAGGTAGCCTCCTCGGCAACATTACCAGAATCGGTGATGATACCTTTCGCGTGAGCGGTAAGATAGCCAAAATCGAGATAGCTCAGCGCAGGGACGATACGTATAGCCATCTGAAGCTCAGGATGTTTCATCGTCAGCACCTGAACGGTCTTGGCAGCCAGTTCCCTCAACGGAGCAATAACGGGAACATCGTTCGCCTCACGAGCAATAGCCTGCAACATCAGCAAGAGATTATCATCTGAAGCCAACAATGCCTTACGATTCAAGGTAAACACCAAGTAACGTCCATCCTCAATGCCTTCGAGACAGGCAGGACGCTGCCAGCGGTCGCGACAATAGCGCAACTGATCCATCAGAATATTCCCCACCATATATATATTATGTATCTCTGCGCCCTCACGTGTCGCAATGCTGCTGGAACCCATACCGGCAGTAAAGAGCATATCGGAAAGTCCATCAATCACAAGACGATTAATTTCCTTGGGCATCTTGATATCGAACGAACGCGTGCCAGCAACTAAATGAGCCAGACGAGCACCACGTTTCTTAGTAACAATAGCAGCAGCCATCGTAGATGCTAAGTCGTCGACAACTATCACACTATCCGCAGGATGTTGTTCCAAATAGTGCTCAAACTCAGCCATTACGCGACCCGTCAGTTCATTAAGATTCTCACAGTCAACACCAAGAAAAACATCAGGACGAGGCATTTCGAGATCACTGAACAACGAAGGTTCAAGAGTCGGGTCATCCTCACGACCTGCATACACCAGCTGATAGCTGCATTCGTCGTTGTGGTTGATGGCACGAATCAGTGGCGCCACCTTCACGAAGTTGGGGCGAGCCCCTGTAAAAATACATATTTGCTGTTTCATGCTGCAAAATTACGAAATAATTATGAATTATGTGTTATGAATTATGAATTATTTCGTATCTTTGCACACAATTATGAACGAACACAAGATTATCAACGACCCAGTTTTCGGGTTTATCAAGATTCCACGTGGTCTGCTTTACGACGTGGTTCGCCATCCGTTAATGCAACGACTGAACCGCATCAACCAGCTGGGACTGGCCTCTGTCGTCTATCCCGGTGCTCGCCATACGCGTTTCCAACACTCGTTAGGCGCTTTCTATCTAATGTCGGAGGCTGTCAAATCGTTACAGGAGAAAGGTATTTACATCTTCGATTCAGAAGCAGAAGCCGTTCAGGCTGCTATATTGATGCACGACATCGGCCATGGTCCCTTCTCGCATGTGCTTGAAAATACGCTTATTAAGGGCATTTCGCACGAAGACATCTCGCTGCTGATGATGGAGCAGATTAATCGCGACCTAAAAGGTCAATTGGCTCTGGCCATCAGCATCTTTAAAGACGACTATCCCAACAAGATATTCCACCAGCTCATTTCATCACAACTGGATATGGATCGTTTGGACTATCTGCGTCGCGACTCCTTCTTTACAGGTGTAACAGAGGGTAACATTGGCTCAGCACGCATCATCAAAATGCTGAATGTAAAGGATTCGCAACTAGTGGTTGAGGTAAAAGGCATCTATTCGATAGAAAATTTCCTGACCACCAGGCGACTGATGTACTGGCAAGTGTATCTGCACAAAACGGCTGTAGGATACGAAAAGATTCTGATTAGCGCACTAAAACGGGCAAAAATGCTGACAAAACAAGGATACGACATCTTTGCAGCACCTGCCCTCGCCTACTTCCTGAAAAACGATGTAGACCGCACTTGGTTTGAGCAACACCCTGAGGCGTTGACCATGTATAGCGAGTTGGATGACTCCGATATATGGAGCGCCTTAAAAGCATGGAAACACCATGAAGACAAAACGCTGTCATTACTTGCAGAATCTATGCTTGATAGGCATTTGTGGCACGTAGAAGTTAGCGAAGAACGCCCCTCACAGGAACGGCTCGACGAGATAGCCCAAAACATAGCCAAGAAGGAGGGTATTTCATTAGCAGACACAACCTACCTGATGAGCTTGACAGAAATCGGAAAGGACATGTACAACCCTGATGATGACAGTATCGGAATACTTTACAAAGATGATACTATTAAAGATATTTCTGAAGCTTCAGAAATCTTAAATGTGCAACTACTTTCGAAAAAAATACGTAAATATTACCTTTGTTATCAACGTTTTTGATGTTTTTATTTGGTATTTGAGAAAAAAATTCGTATCTTTGCAAAGTTTTATAACTAATAAGTAAGAATACATGCAGTTTACAGCCAAACAAATAGCCGATTTCATCGGTGGACGCGTGGAAGGCAATGAGCAGGCCACTATCAGCACATTTGCGAAAATCGAAGAAGCTGGAGAAGGCGCCATCACCTTCCTATCGAACCCTAAATACACATCATACATCTACGATACGAAAGCCAGCATCGTGCTTGTTAACGACGACTTAGAGCTGGAACATCCTGTCAGCGCAACGCTGATTAGAGTGCCAAATGCTTATGAATGTGTAGCCAAGCTGATGCAGATGTATGCCACCTCACTGCCAAAGAAGACTGGTATCGACCCGTTGGCCTTCGTCAGCAAGACGGCAGAAATCGGTAAGGATGTGTATGTGGGTCCCTTTGCCTATATCGGCGATGGTGTCAAGATTGGCGACGGCACGCGTATCTTCCCCAATGTCACCATCTATGACGGTTGTCAGATTGGCAATAACGTCACCATCCACGCTGGTGCCGTGATTGGTGCCGACGGATTCGGTTTTGCCCCCAATACAGACGGTTACGAAAAGATTCCTCAGCTGGGCATCGTCATCATTGAGGATAATGTGGAGATTGGCGCCAACACTTGTGTTGACCGTTCCACGATGGGACAAACCATCATCCACAAAGGTGTTAAGTTAGACAACTTGATTCAAGTGGCCCATAACTGCGAGATTGGCGAGAACACTGTTATGTCGGCCCAAGTCGGCATGGCAGGTTCCACAAAGATTGGTGCTTGGTGTATGGTTGGCGGACAAGCAGGTTTTTCTGGGCATATCCAAGTAGCCGACAGGACGATGATTGGTGCCCAGTGTGGCGTCATCGGCAATACAAAGGGAGACGGCGAAACGCTGATTGGTTCGCCTGCCGTTAATCCAAAGATGTACTTTAAGGCCCGTGCTCTTGATGCGAAATTGCCTGATATGTATCGCCAAATAGCACAGTTGCAGCGCGAATTAGACGAATTGAAAAAGAAACTACAATAAGATATGAAACAAAAAACACTGAAAGGCAGTTTTTCGCTGTTTGGCAAAGGATTGCATACAGGTCTGAATCTGACAGTAACATTCAATCCCGCTCCTGAAAATTCGGGGTATAAGATTAAGCGTATCGATTTAGAGGGCGAACCCATTATTGATGCTATTGCAGAGAATGTCATTGACACCCAGCGTGGTACGGTTTTGGGCAAGGGTGACGCTCGCGTATCGACCGTAGAACACGGACTGGCAGCGCTCTACGCTTTGGGCATTGATAACTGTCTGATGCAAGTGAACGGTCCAGAATTCCCCATTCTCGACGGATCGGCTATTCAATATATCGAAAAAATCAAGGAGGTGGGTGTTGAGGAGCAGAATGCGCCTAAAGACTACTATGTCATTCGCAAGAAAATTGAGGTGAAAGACGAAAAGACAGGCTCTTGCATTACAATCCTGCCTGATGAAGATTTTTCGATTACGGCTATGTGTTCGTTCGATTCGAAAATCATCAATTCCCAGTTTGCCACACTCGACAACATGGAGAATTTCACCACAGAGATAGCGGCAGCACGTACCTTTGTCTTCGTTCGTGATATCCAACCCCTGTTGCAGGCCAACCTTATCAAGGGTGGCGATATGGATAACGCTATCGTCATCTACGAACGTCAGATTTCACAAGAACAGCTCGACCAACTGGCCGACATGTTGGGTGTTGAGCATCGTGATGCCACAGAATTGGGCTATATTCAGCATAAGCCGCTGGTATGGGAAAACGAGTGTACACGTCACAAACTGCTCGACGTCATTGGTGATATGGCGCTGATAGGCAAACCCATCAAGGGTCGCATCATTGCCACACGTCCTGGACATACCATTAACAACAAATTTGCACGTCAGATGCGCAGGGAGATTCGCAAGCACGAAATACAGGCACCCATCTACGACCCCAACGAGGAGCCAGTAATGGATGTGAACAAGATTCGCGAGCTCCTGCCCCACCGCTATCCTATGCAATTGGTGGATAAGGTGATTGCGCTTGGTGCCAACACCATCGTTGGCATAAAGAACATCACCGCCAACGAGCCTTTCTTCCAAGGCCACTTCCCCGAGGAACCTGTCATGCCTGGCGTATTACAGATTGAGGCTATGGCTCAGTGTGGTGGTTTGTTAGTATTGAACACATTGGAGGAACCTGAACGTTGGAGTACATACTTTATGAAGATTGACGACGTGAAGTTCCGTCAGAAAGTAGTGCCTGGTGACACGCTATTGTTCAAGGTTGACTTATTGGCTCCCGTTCGTCATGGCATCTCGTCAATGAAAGGCTATATCTTTGTTGGCGACCATGTAGTAGCTGAGGCAACCTTCACTGCTCAAATTGTAAAGAACAAATAATTTGTAAATTGTAAATAAGTAAATCGGCTAATGAACAATATTCATCCCTTAGCAGTAGTAGACCCAGAGGCAAAACTGGGCGATAACAATGTGATTGGTCCTTTCTGCGTGATAGATAAGAACGTCGTTATTGGTGACAACAACAAATTTCTCAACAATGTGACCATCCACTTTGGCGCTCGCATTGGTAATGGCAACGAGTTCTTCCCTGGTGCCAGCATCTCTACCAAACCTCAGGACCTGAAGTTCCAAGGCGAGGAGACCACTTGCGAGATTGGCGACAACAATTCGATTCGCGAGAATGTTACCATTAGTCGCGGTACTGCTTCGAAAGGTAAAACTGTTGTTGGCAACGGCAATCTGCTGATGGAGAACATGCATATTGCTCACGACTGCGTCATTGGCAATGGCTGTATCATTGGCAACTCGACAAAGATTGCCGGTGAGGTTGAGATTGACGATTGCGCCATTATATCAGCATGCTGCCTGTTCCACCAGTTCATTCGGGTTGGCAGTTATATCATGTTTCAAGGTGGTTCACGCACCAGTCAAGACATTCCCCCCTACGTCATTGCCGGTAAGGAGCCCATCCGTTATGCTGGCGTCAATCTCATTGGACTGCGCCGTCGTGGATTCAGCAACGAGACTATCGAGGCCATCCACGATGCCTATCGCATCATCTATGCGCAAGGCGTTCTGAAGGATGGTATAGCTGAGGCACGAATGAAGTATCCAGATTCGAAGGAGGTGGAGTACATCTGCTCGTTCATTGAATCATCAAAGCGTGGCGTAATACGTTAATGAGCACACTCATTGTCATCACTGGACCTACAGCTGTTGGCAAGACTGCTCTCACCATTGAGATTGCCCAACGCTATGGCATTCCTGTTATCAATGCTGACTCCAGGCAAATATATCGTGAACTGAAGATTGGTACAGCTGCGCCTAATGACGAACAGTTGCTGGCTGCGAAACATTACTTCGTTGGCACAAAGAGCATCAACGACTACTATAATGCATCGATGTACGAACAAGAGGTATTGGATTTACTGGACAAACAATTCAAGACCCAGAGCATACAGTTGCTGTCAGGTGGTTCAATGATGTATATTGATGCCGTCTGTAATGGCATTGACGACATCCCAACCATTCGTGATGACATTCGCGAAGAAATGAAGCGTCGCTATCAGGAGGAAGGACTCGATGCACTATGTGAAGACTTAAAACGCCTCGACCCTGAACATTATCAAATCGTAGACAAACAAAACTACAGGCGGGTGATTCATGCGCTAGAGATATGCTATCAAACAGGTCTGACCTATACATCTTTCCGTAAACAAGAAAAGAAAGAACGTCCTTTCCATATCGTCAAGATTGGACTGAACAGAGACCGCAGTATATTATATAATAGGATTAACGCGCGCGTAGACGAAATGATGGAGAACGGACTGTTAGAAGAGGCACAATCGCTGTATAGTCAACGACAACTGAATGCCCTGAACACGGTAGGATACAAAGAAATGTTCGACTATATGGATGGACGCTGGCCACTGGAAGAGGCTGTGGAACGCATGAAGGGCAACACCCGACGCTATGCCCGTAAGCAACTAACATGGTTTAAGCGTGATTCTGAAATGAAGTGGTTTAATCCTGACAACCAAGAAGATATATTAAAATACATTGCACAATATGAATAAATATGCTGAAATGCCTATACAGGCTCTAAAAGGTGCTGTCAAATGGTATAAAGGGCTCTATAAGGGACGTCCTTGGTACATTAAAATATTATCAGCAGTAGGTACACTTATTGTGGCCTTCTTCCTGTATCTCATTATGGTTGACATCAATTTCCTATGGCTTTTTGGTAAGTCGCCATCGATGAGTGACGTCAAGAATACGCATCCTGCTGAAGCCTCGCAGATATATAGTGCAGATGGTAAAGTGATAGGCAAGTTCTTCAGCGAAAACCGCATGCCTGTCAGCTACGAAGACGTAAGTCCTGCTTTCTGGAATGCCCTCATAGATACAGAAGACGAACGATTCCGTAGTCATAACGGTATTGACTATCAGGCGTTTGGCGCAGCTCTTAAGGATTACATAATGCATCGTGATGCGCGTGGTGCATCGACTATTACGCAGCAGTTGGCCAAGAACCTATTCCGTGTTCGTACGCAGTATTCAACGGGTCTATTGGGTAACATTCCAGGTCTAAAGATGCTTATCATGAAGAGCAAGGAATGGATTACTGCCTACAAGTTGGAGTTCAACTTCTCGAAGAATGAAATTCTGACGATGTATGCCAACACCGTTGACTTCGGCTCGAATGCCTTTGGCATCAAGACAGCTGCCAGGACATATTTTGGCACGACACCTGATAAACTGACATCAGAGCAGGCTGCTGTGCTGGTTGGATTGCTCAAGGCTACAACTTACTATAATCCACGCATCAATCCAAAGAACTCACTGGCTCGTAGAAACGTAGTGCTTGATTTGGTAAGAAAACACGGACATCTCACACAGGAAGAATGTGATTCACTAAAACAAATTGAAATCAAGCTTGACTACAGCGTGGAGAATGCCTACGACGGAGAAGCCAACTACTTCCGCGAGGCTGTTGGCGACTGGATGAAGGGCTGGTGTAAGGAGTATTATGGTGATGACAGACAATATGCATACTATACAGAAGGTCTGAAGATTTACACCACCATCGATACACGTATGCAAAAATATGCTGAGGATGCTGCTGTCAAACAGATGAAGCAGGTACAAAAGACCTTTAATTCACACTGGGGAAGTACGAATCCCTGGCAGGACGAATATCATCATGAGATACCTCACTTCATCGAAGACTTGGCTAAGAAGACACCATATTATAAACTCCTCAGCCAGAAGTTTGAGGGTAATGAGGACTCTATCAACTACTATTTGAATATACCCCACCCCATCAAGCTCTTCGACTATGAACAAGGCTTTATAGAGAAAGAGATGTCAACCCTCGACAGCATCCGATATATGGAACATTTCATGCATTGCGGATTCGTAGCTATCGAGCCACAGACTGGTCATGTAAAAGCATGGGTAGGCGACGTTGATTTCAAGACATGGAAATACGACAAGGTGACTGCCATGCGACAGCCTGGTTCTACCTTTAAATTGTTCGTCTATGCGGAAGCCATGAATCAAGGCATCACTCCCTGCGATACCCGTAAGGATGAATTCTTCTCCATGAAGGTAATGGACAAGGGTAAGGAAGTAACGTGGGCACCTACAAATGCCGACGGTCATTTCTCTGGTGCCAACATTACATTGAAACAGGCTTTCGCCATGAGTATTAACTCTGTTGCTGTCCGATTGGGACAGGAGTGTGGCATTGAGCGAATAGCCAAGACTGCTCACGACATGGGTATCAAATCGAAGCTTGACCCAACGCCTGCTCTCGCATTAGGCTCAAGTGATGTCAACCTATTGGAGTTAGTCAATGCCTATTGTACGCCCTGCAATCAAGGACGTATGCACGATCCTGTGCTCGTCACTAAAATTGTTGACCGTGACGGTGAAGTCATTTACGAAGCCAAGACGGATGACAAACAGGCACTTACCGAACGTAGTGCATTCCTTGTACAACAGTTATTGATGGGAGGTATGAGTGGTACGTCGTCACGTCTGCGTAGCTATGTGGGCTACGATGTTACCGATACTGACTTTGGTGGCAAGACGGGCACATCGAATAATCACTCTGACGCATGGTTTATCGGTACAACACCCAAGTTAGTATGTGGCGCCTGGGTTGGTGGCGAATATCGTTGCATCCACTTCCGTACAGGAGAACTAGGACAAGGCAACCGTACAGCCCTTCCCATCTGTGGCTATTTCCTGAAAAGCGTGTTGGACGATCCTCAATTCAAGCAGTATCATGCCAAGTTCGCCATTCCTCAGGATGCAGACCTCACGTCAGGTATGTATGGTTGTGGAGGTTATTTCAAGTCGCCATCCGATTCTGACTCATTGGCTACCGACAGTATTGGAGCTGTAGTTGATCCAGAGGCTGTTGTCGATGAATTTGGCAATGTGGTTAATCATCCCCAGGAGCCTGACAATGCCAAGCAGAAACCAGTGACAGAACAGCCACAAGCAGCAGAAGAGCCAAAAGAACAATAGATGGACATAGAAACGTTAGACCTTGAAAATCAGGAGTGGCAACAAGCCCTCCAGATTATTCAATATACCCGTCGCTCGCTATTCCTGACAGGAAAAGCGGGGACGGGTAAGTCGACATTTCTGCGCTATGTTTCGCAAAACACCAAGAAGAAACATGTCATTCTGGCCCCAACAGGCATAGCAGCTATCAATGCCGGAGGTCAGACGTTACATAGTTTCTTTAAGCTACCTTTCCATCCCCTATTGCCTAATGACTCCCGTTATAATGCACGCAACATTCGGAAGACGCTGAAGTATAATGGCGAACTGACCAAATTGTTGCGTGAACTGGAGCTGATTATCATCGACGAGATATCGATGGTAAGGGCGGACATCATCGACTTCATTGATAAGGTGTTGCGCATCTATTGTCGAAATATGCGTGAACCTTTTGGCGGCAAGCAACTTTTGCTGGTTGGCGACATCTTCCAGTTGGAACCTGTCATCAAGGAGGATGAATGGCGACTGATGCAACCTTTCTACGCCTCTGCCTACTTCTTTGCTGCCAAGGTGTGGCAAGAGATGCAACTTCTCAGCATAGAACTACGTAAAGTCTATCGCCAGAGTGATGCAGAATTCATTGCCATTCTTGACCGCATCCGTGAGAATCAAGCCACCGATCAGGATTTGGCGGCTATCAACTCCAGATATGGAGCTACCTGCGCCCCATCCTCTCGAAGCCTTGAAATCACGTTAGCCACACGTCGTGATACCGTAGATTGGATTAACGAGCAGAAATTAAACGAGTTAGATGGAGAAAGTTCCACTTTTAAAGGTGTCATCAAAGGGGATTTTCCTCTTACTTCGCTCCCAGCCCCCATGGAATTGGAAATCAAACCCGGTGCACAGGTTATCTTTGTCAAGAACGACAAGGAGAAACGCTGGGTAAACGGCACAATAGGCATCGTCATCGGTATTGACGAGGAAGAAGGTATCATTGGCGTATGCGATGAGGACGGTCATGAATACGACGTGGGCGTAGAAATCTGGGAGAATATGCGATATACGTATGATGAGAAGGAGCAGAAGATCGTTGAAGAACTTTTAGGAACTTTCAAACAGTTTCCCCTTCGATTAGCTTGGGCCATCACCGTGCATAAGAGCCAAGGCCTGACTTTCCGTCAAGTAAAAATCGACTTCTCTGGTGGCGGTGCCTTTGCAGGCGGACAAACCTACGTAGCACTCTCGCGCTGTACGTCGCTTAAGGGCATCACGCTCGAAGAACCCATTCGTCGCTCGGACATCTTTGTACGTGGTGAAGTTGTACAGTTTGCCCGTCGATATAATGATAACAAACTGATGCGTCAGGCCATCTACGAAAGTAAGGCAGACAAAGAGTACCATGATGCCGTCACCGCTTTCGACCATCAGGACTTCGATGCCTTTCTCAAGAATTTTTTCTTGGCTATCCATTCACGCTACGACATCGAAAAGCCTGTCGTTCAGCGTTATATCCGCCGCAAGTTAGGCATTATCAATCAGCAAAAACAACAAATTAAGGAACTGAATGCAGAAATTGTGCGTCGTGAAGAACTGCTAAAGCGTTTGGCTGTTGAGTACACGCTATTAGGAAAAGAATGCGAACAGGAGCACATGACAGATGCTGCTATTCGCAATTATCAGAAAGCCTTGGAGCTCTACCCTGAAACTCCAGAAGCCAAAAGGCGACTTAAAAAGCTACAAAAATAGACTGCCTATAATGTGTTTCCCTCTTTAGGGAATACCACAGTAGGTTTGAACGTCTTGGCCTCTTCAAAGTCCATGTGAGCATACGAGATGATGATAACGACATCACCAACCTGAACACGACGTGCTGCAGCGCCATTCAGGCAAATACAGCCTGAGCCTCGTTCACCCTTGATGATATAG
>JAEEGH010018831.1_pt1 | contig 14554 bp, 11 predicted proteins | sample 9134181 | NCBI WGS metagenome assembly JAEEGH01 (sample SAMN16246544, study PRJNA631951) | gut metagenome | biome: gut microbiome; feature: rumen; material: DP-attached | host: Bos | place: Iran: Karaj | collected 2018-10 | reverse complement strand
GTTAAACACTCAGCTGCGAAAAAGCACGAAAAAAGAGTAAAAAGTTGCACCAAAATTTGGAGGTCAGGAAACAATCGTTTATCTTTGCATACCAAAAAGGAAAGAATGATGAGAGCCGTACACTTCGTTTTAACAGCACTTCTGGCCGCAGTAACTACGGCCGGCGCCCAGCGCGAATATGAAATCGCAGTCGAGAGCCGCCAGCCCTCGGGAATCATCGACGAGATGCTCTACGGGCAGCTCTTCGAGCACATCTACTTCTCGGCCAACAACGGCGTCTGGCAGGAGCTCGTTCAGGAGCGGTCGTTCGAGCCCGAGCAGTATCCGGGCATCCCGCCGCGCGACGGCTACTTCGACGGCTGGTTCATGGACGACGACCAGGTGCTCCACTCCCCCACCCGCTACGAGCAGCCGCTCAGGATCGACAGCATCGCGACCTGCGACTTCGACCTGACGATGGACGTCAGCTGGCGCGCCTACAAACTGGCACGGCGCGCCTGGAGCGGCGGACTGATGGACATCCGCTTCGCCTTCCGCAACAAGGCCGACGGCTCACCTTATTACGTACGCATACACGACCCGTACTACGAGGGACGCACGTTCACGCCGGCGCAGACGCAGTCGCAGATTGACGCCGCCAACGAGGCTGCCGCACGCGCCGCACTGCAGCAGCAGAACTCTACCGCCGACTTCTCAATCTGCCAGATGGAGGTGCGCCAGTCGCAGGGCTTCGGCGGCCGGCCCGGACGGCGCATGAACATGCTCGCGCCGCTGGCTTCGGCCCCGGCCACGAAGGAGCAGGTGAACGAGTCGCAGGCGTGGCACAAGCTGCGCATCGAGAGCCGCGGCAGCAGGGCCACCGTCTACTGGGACGGCCAGCAGGTGCTGACATACGACGGGCTGGAGCGTGCCGGGCGCAACTTCGTGACCTTCTGGGTGAACTACACCGAGGCCACCTACCGCAACATCCGGCTGACGGCCGCTGACGGCAGGACGCTCTTTGAGGGCACGCCCGGCGACGTCAAGATTCCCGCCGTGGCGCAGCAGTGGACGGCCTTCGGCAACGGCGGCAACTACCGCCTGGTGAAGGATGATGCCGTCAACATGCGCTATTCGCAGGAGATTACGGCAGGCAAGACCGAGGCCGGCATCTTCCAGGGGCCGCAGAACATCGTCGCGGGTGAAAACTACATTGGCAGCATCTACGCCAAGGGCAATGGCAAGCTGAAGGTGGGACTGCGCAACGCCGACGGCAAGTTTGTGGCGCTTGCGTCATTGGGCAAAGTCAGCAAGGACTGGAAGAAATACGAGTTTACGCTCAGGCCAACGTTCAATGGTGAAGGCAGATTCCGAGCCTCGATAGGTGGGCTGACACAAATCAGTTTTGACGGTGACTTCGCCATAGCCGTGACGGACGGAACGGTTCAGGTGGATATGGCGACGATGACCACGCAGACGGGTAAGAATCTGGGCGGATTCCGTCCCGACATCCTGAAGGCCGTGAAGGAGCTGCACCCCACCTGCCTGCGCTGGCCGGGCGGCGGCTACGTGGCGCAGTACGACTGGAGGTGGGGCGTCGGCCCGCAGGAGCAGCGCGAGCGCTGGGCTCACTGGATGTGGCTCGACTACGACCAGAACTGCTTCGGCACCGACGAGTTCATCCGCTTCTGCCGCGAGGTGGGCTCCGAGCCGGTCATCGTGGTGAGCGTCAGGTTCGAGCGCCCTGCCGAGGAGTACGACAGCATTCTGCAGAATGCGCTCCACTGGCTGCGCTACTGCAATGCCCCCGCCACTGACGAATGGGGCGCCAAGCGTGCCGCCAACGGCCACCCCGAGCCCTACAACGTGAAGTACTGGGAGATTGACAACGAGATGTGGGAGATGGGCATCGACCGCTATGAGAAGTGCGTGCGCGACTTCAGTACTGCGATGCGGCAGATTGACCCTGGAATCAAGATCATAGCCTGCGGCGGATTCCGCGAGGACGAGGACTTCATCCGTCGCAGCGGCAACTACTTCGACTACCTGAGCCTGCACCACTACGAGCAGCAGAACGGCTACGCCACGGGGCCCGTGCGTCTGGGCCAGCAGTACGACCGCTACGCCCGGATGATAGCCGACGGGCCGAACCCGAACATCAAGCTCTTCATCTCGGAGTGGAACCTGAACAGCATCGACTGGCGCACAGGCCTCTTCGCCGGCGGATTCCTCAATATGTGCGAGGCGCGCGACGTGGTGGCGATGGGTGCTGCGGCCCTGTTCATACGCCGCACCGACGCGCCCGACTGGAACAACGCCTTCATCAACTTCGACTATAAGGACCTGTTCAAGGCGCCCAACTGCCAGGTGACCGAGCTCTGGTACGACCACTTCTCGAAGTACCGCCTGGCCTACAGCGGCGAGACGGGCGACCTCAGTGTGAGCACCACGATGTCGGAGAACGGTGCCGACGTGATTGTGAAGGTGGTGAACCCCACCGAAGAGCCGGCGATGCTGCGCGTGAAAGGCGACTGGACTGAAGTCAGGGGCGCTGTGTTCGACTATTACGCCCCCGGCTCGCTGACCGTAGCCAACAGCATGGAGAACAAGCAGGCCGTAGCCCTCAAGCACGCCACCCCCAAGACCGACGGCTGCGACGTCGTCCTCAGCGTCCCCGCCCTCTCAGCCGGCGTACTGACTATTTCGAAGCAGTAACGGCTTGCGGAAGCTGAGTTAGTTATATTTCTTCCTGGCCTGGCTAATCACTGCCTCGGCAGCCCTGATCTCCTCAAACATAGCATTCATGATGGAGTCCTCTTCCGGATTATGAGTGTCAGCGACGCGCTGCTGGCTGAACAGTGCCATCTGCTGTTCGCTGACGCCCATCATACGCATGCAGTTGCCTCGTTTTTCCTTCAGGATCAGCAGGAACAGCTGATTGTCCATCGTATAATTCGGGATATCAAGCCTGAACAAGTCCTCTATCGACTCCATAATCTTTATCTCCTTCAATTCTTCCTTCAGCATATCGATGACCTGCTCCTTGGGGGTGTGTAGTTTTACGTTCAATTTGTGTGGTTTATTGTTTCATCGTTGCGGTCAGCCCCATCTGGCGGGCTTTCTCCATGAGCAGCTGCATCAGCGGCTCGCGCTCGTTCTCGACACGGTTGTCGAGCACGGCGTCCTTAAGAAACTGCTTGAGCGTGCCCACCTCGCGGCTGGGCTTCAGGCCGAAGAGCTCCATGATCTCGTTGCCGTCGATGACGGGCTGCAGCAGGCGCTTGTAGTCCTTCACCCTGAGGTCGGCCAGCTTCTCGCGCACCATGCGGAAGTTCTCGAGGAATATTTTCTTCTTCACCTCGTTCTTCGACGTGATGTCGGCCTCGCAGAGCGTCATCAGGTCGTCAATGTCGTCGCCGGCATCGTTCAGCAGGCGGCGCACGGCCGAGTCGGTGACCTCGCTGTCGGCAATGGCTTGCGGGCGCATGTGCAGGTCGACGAGCTTCTGCACGTACTTCATCTCGGCACCCATGGGCAGCTTCAGCCGGCGGAAGATGTCGGGCACCATCTTCGCCCCGATATAATTATGGTTGTGGAAGGTCCAGCCCACGGCCGGCTCCCACCGCTTCGTCCGCGTCTTCCCGATGTCGTGGAGCAGGGCGGCCCAGCGAAGCCAGAGACCCACCCCCTGCCCCTCCCTGTATGGAGGGGAGTAATTACCTCGCACGCCCAAATCATCTGAGTTCGGAGTATCGCCTCCCCTCCCTTCGGGGGAGGGGCCGGGGGAGAGGCTTACATTCTCCAGCACCTCGAGTGTATGGTAGAAGTTGTTCTTGTGGGCACGGCCCTGCTTCTGCTCGACGATGTCGAGGGCGGCCAGCTCGGGCAGAATGATGTTGAGCAGGCCCGAGCGCTGCAGGTCGACGAAGCCGCGGCTGGGATGGGGCGACATGATGATCTTGTTGAGCTCCACCTCTATGCGCTCGCCGCTGACAATACGGATGCGGTCGGCCATGCGCTCGAGGGCCTCGAAGGTGGCATCCTCAATCTGGAAGTTCAGCTGGGTGGCAAAGCGTATGCAGCGCATCATGCGCAGCGGGTCGTCGCTGAAAGTGATGTCGGGGTCGAGGGGCGTGGCGATGATGCCGTCCTCGAGGTCGGCCAGGCCGTTGAATGGGTCGACGAGCTCGCCGAAGCGGTCGCGGTTCAGGCAGATGGCCATTGCGTTGATGGTGAAGTCGCGACGGTTCTGGTCGTCCTCTAGGGTGCCGTCCTCGACAATGGGCTTGCGCGAGTCGTGGCTGTAGCTCTCGCGGCGGGCGCCGACGAACTCCACCTCTTCGTCACCCATCTTCACCTGCGCCGTCCCGAAGTTCTTGAAAACTGAGAGGTGAGCCTTGCGGCCGAGCATGCGCTTCAGCTCCTTGGCCACCGCAATGCCCACGCTGACACGAGATTCCCCCTCGCCAGTCGGAGAGGGGACCAGGGGGTGAGGCTTTCCCACAACAACGACGTCGATGTCGTTGCTGGGCCGCTCGAGGAAAATGTCGCGCACGTAACCGCCCACAACATAGCACTCCACGCCGAGGCGGTCGGCGGCAGCACTGATCTGATGGAATATCTCTTGGTCTAGTATTTCTGCCAGTTCTTCGTCTGAATATAGCTTCATCTTGATGTCCTAATTTTTGTCTTTGCTCAAAAAGTGAGCACAAAATTACAAAAATATCAGGAGGGAATGCAAAGAATTAAAAAAAATTAGTAACTTTGCCAACGAAATATTCATATTTTAAAACATGACGCATACAAGAAAAAGGCTGGCTCTGCTGGCAGCAGTCTGCACGGCAGCCATACTCACCGCAACAGCCGACAGGAGTTTTGACATGAAACCGCTCAAGCTGGAAGTTCCCGAAATGAAGCCCGAACTGGTGGACGTCAGTACCGACAAGACGTTCAGCTACACGGCCCCGACGGCAGGCCCCGACCTGGACTTCCTGAAGTCGAAGACCAACCCCGGCACCAAGGCGTACCGCGTGATGGACGACCTGACCTTCGTCGGTGTTCCCCTGTTCATTGCCGGCTGGGCCGTGAAGGGCGACAAGGCCATGTTCCGCGTCAACAACAAGGAAGCAAAAGAGAACACACAGCTGCTGACGAACTTCAAGACGGGCATTGACGACTACACGCAGTTCTTCGGACCTGCCGTCACCGTCGGCCTGAAGCTGGCGGGCTACGAGGGCCGCAGCGACTGGCCGCGACTGATGGCCAGTGCCGCCATGTCATACGGCATCATGGCCGCCTTCGTCAACGGCATCAAGTACACGGCCAAGGAGATGCGCCCCGACGGCACGACGGCCAACTCGTGGCCCTCGGGCCACACGGCGACGGCCTTCGTGGGTGCCTCGCTGCTGCACAAGGAGTACGGTCTGACGCGCTCGCCGTGGTTCTCGGTGGCTGGCTACGGTGTGGCCACGGCCACCGGCGTGATGCGCGTGCTGAACAATCGCCACTGGATCAGCGACGTCATGTCGGGTGCCGGCATCGGCATCATGTCCACCGAGCTGGGCTATGCCCTCAGCGACATCCTGTTCAAGGGCAAGGGCCTGCTGCACAACAATCTGGAGACCGACTTCGACGACCCCTCGTTCTTCAGCATCTCGATGGGTCTGGGCCTGGGCAGCAAGGGCATTGAATTCACCGATGAAGACCTTACAGACGCCGAGAAATACGAAGATATGTTCACGGGCTACGACGTTGACGCCGACGTGGAAGACGACGAGAATCCGAACGTGAAGTTCCGTGCAGCCACGGTGGTCGATGCCGAGGGTGCTTACTTCTTCAACAAATATGTAGGCGTGGGCGGTCGCTTCCGTGTACGCGCTATGTCGGCCCGCTCGTTTGGTAAGTACACCGAGCTGGTCAACGAGACGGCCATTGACGCCTGGGATTATGCCGTCGGCGACCTCTACAACCACTCTAACGAATTCTACGAGGCAGTACTGGAGGGCGGGTCGCCCATCACCAGCCTCTCAGGAACCGTCGAGAGCGACCACCTGACGGAGTTCACCGCCAGTGCCGGCCTGTACTTCAACCTGCCCCTAAGCCAACACTTCGCCCTGGGCAGCAAGCTCCTCTTAGGCCGCTCCTTCACCCAAGAGCTTGACATCGACGGACATGCCGAGGGCAACGTCAAGGACATCAAGTTCGGCGTCTACTTCGACAACGACGGCATTGACTTCTCCCAGAGCCACATCGACTACCCCACGCCGGTCGCGCAGACCTACACCGACGACTGGGACTACCTCACCATAGGCGCCGAGAGCGCCACGTCGTGGGGCACGGGACTGTCGCTCACCTATCGCTACAAGTCGAACTTCTCGTGGAAGGTGTTTGTCGACTACGACTACAGCAAGAAGAAGTTCACCATGACCTACGACCCCTACCACTACCTGAAGAAGGGACTCACCGAGGCGGCCTACGGCATTGTCGGGCTGTTCTCCGAGGCGTCGCCGCTGCTGGACCCCGTCCAATACAAGAAGAAGAAGGAGATGAACTACGTCACCTTGGGCATGTCATTCTCAGTTAACTTCTAACGACGCCACGGCATGAAACGACTCGTCACCATCGCCACCATCCTGACAACGCTGGCATTCGCTGCCTGCCGCGACAACAAGCAGCAGCAGGCCAACCTGATGCTCGACCGGGCCAACCAACTGTTCGCCGAGCAGAAGTACGACCGCGCACTCATTGTCATCGACTCGCTGCGCGAGGTCTACCCCGGGGCCATCGACACCCGCAAGCGGGCACTCCGCCTGCAGCAGGACATTGAACTGAAACGGTCGCAAGAGGAGCTGGCCGTGGTCGACAGCGCCCTTGAGGCCGTCAAGCACGACTACGAATACCAGCGCCAGAAGGTAGAGAAAGACAAGCAGCAGCTGCGGGCCACGGCCGACGAGCTGACCATGCTGACCAAGACGCGCGTGCGGCGCGACTCGCTGCAGACGCGCTTCGACGTGCTCTGCGCCAAAATCCGATACATCCACAAAAAGCAGAAAGAACTGTAATCTTTTGGTTATTTCAATAGAATTGCGTAACTTTGCACCCTGAAATGGATAAGTTTGAACTGACGAACGCCGAATTTGAACAGGCCGTGGCCGAATGTCGCGCTCTCTTCGAGAAGAAACTGCACGACTACAGGGCCTCGTGGCGCATACTACGCCCGACCGCCCTCACCGACCAGCTGTTCATCAAGGCCAAGCGCATCAGGTCGCTCGAGGTGAAGAAGGTGAGCCGCGTGGGCGAAGGCATCAGGCCGGAGTTCATCGCACTCATCAATTACGGCATCGTCGGGCTGATTCAACTGGAGCGCGGCTATGCCGACACCGTCGACATCAGCAACGACGAGGCCATGGCCCTCTACGACAAGCACGCCCACGAGGCACTCGAGCTGATGAAGCGCAAGAACCACGACTACGACGAGGCGTGGCGCTCGATGCGCGTCAGCTCTTACACCGACCTCATTCTGACCAAGATTGAGCGCATCAAGGAGATTGAGGACCTGAGCGGCGAGACGCTCGTCTCGGAAGGCATCGACGCCAACTACATGGACATCATCAACTACGCCGTCTTCGGACTTATCAAACTGAGTGGGAAATGAAGAAACTGTGCGTCAACCTCTGCCGGCTCCTGCTCGCCGTAACGTTTATCCTGTCGGGATTCGTCAAGGCGGTCGACCCCTTAGGCACGCAGTATAAGATAAACGACTACCTCGAGGCCATGGGCCTGGGCGGACTGCCCGACTGGTCGATGCTCGCGGCGTCGGTACTTCTGTCAGCAGCGGAGTTCTGCCTCGGCATCTTCCTGCTGTTTGCGATTCGGCGGCGGCTGACGTCGCGACTTATCTTACTGATGATGGCGGTGATGACACCGCTGACGCTCTGGCTGGCCATCGCCAATCCCATCCACGACTGCGGCTGCTTCGGCGACGCCGTGGTGCTGACCAACTGGCAGACGTTCTGGAAGAACATCGTGCTGCTGGGCTGCGCCGTCGTCGTGGCCATGTGGCCGAAGGAGATGTTCCGATTCGTCAGCGAGTCGAACCAGTGGATTGTCATCAACTACTCGGCGCTGTTCATCCTCGCCATTGCGGCGTGGAGCCTCTACTACCTGCCCACGTTCGACTTCCGGCCCTACCACGTAGGCACCAACCTCCGCGAACAGTGGCAGCGAACGATGGACGGCGAGGACCTGCCCTATGCCGACTTCTTCATCGAGCAGCATAGCGACGGCGAGGACATCACCGAGGCCGTACTGGCCGACACGAGCTACGTGTTCCTATTAGTATCGCCGCACCTGGAGCAGGCCGACGACTCGCGGCTCGACCTCATCAACGAGCTGTATGAGTATGCCCGCGACCACGACTACGGCTTCTACTGCCTGACGGCCAGCACACAGCAGAACATTGAGCGCTGGCACGACATAACGGGTGCCGAATACCCATTCTGCCAGACCGACGAGATCACGCTGAAGACCGTCATACGGAGCAATCCCGGACTGTTGCTGCTGAAGGATGGCACCATCATTCGCAAGTGGAGCCACAACGACCTGCCCGTCATCGACGAGACCGCTACCTCGAAGCCGCTGCAGCAGCAGCCCTTCGGTCAGTTGCCCGGCAACAGCGTGGCCCGCAAGATTACGCTGATACTGCTGTGGTTCGTGCTGCCCCTGGCCCTGCTCACGCTGGCCGACCGCACATGGATGTGGACCAAGTGGCTGCGCCGCAAGTCGCGCAAGTCCCAAAACGCCCAAAACGCCCATCAAGCCCATTAAAACAACCCAAATAAAACAAAGAAAAATGAGAAAGAAAATTGTTGCAGGAAACTGGAAGATGAACATGAATCTCCAGGACGGTATTGCTCTCGCAAAGGAGCTGAACGAAACATTGAAGGCTGACAAGCCCAACTGCGGTGTGGTCATCTGCACACCGTTCATCCATCTAGCATCTATCGCACAGTTCCTCGACCAGGACATCATCGGCCTGGGTGCTGAGAACTGCGCCGACAAGGAGAAGGGTGCCTTCACCGGTGAGGTAAGCGCCGAGATGGTGAAGTCGACGGGTGCACAGTACGTCATCCTCGGCCACAGCGAGCGCCGCGAATACTACAATGAGACGCCCGAGATTCTGAAAGAGAAGGTCATCCTGGCTCAGAAGCAGGGCCTGAAGGTCATCTTCTGCATCGGCGAGAGCAAGGAGGAGCGCATTGCCGGCAAGCAGAACGAGGTGGTCAAGGCCGAGCTCGAGGGCAGCGTCTTCAACCTCAGCGAAGAGGACTTCCGCAAGATCGTCATCGCCTACGAGCCCATCTGGGCCATCGGCACCGGCCTCACAGCCACCGCCGAGCAGGCTGAGGAGATTCACGCCTACATCCGCTCAATCATTGCCGAGAAGTACGGCCAGGCTGTTGCCGACGACACAACCATCCTCTACGGAGGCTCGTGCAAGGCCTCGAATGCCCCCGAACTGTTTGCAAAGCCCGACATCGACGGTGGCCTTATCGGTGGTGCCTCGCTGAAGGCCGCTGACTTCAAGGGTATCATCGACGCCTGGAAATAAGAAACCGACAAAGATGAGACGCTTAGTCACCATAGTAATGCTGTGCATTGGCTGTCTGACGACGGCCAATGCGCAGACATTTACCCAGCGCATACAGCAGAAGGGCCAGGCAGGTGAAGGAACGGTGACCGTCAGCCAGAGCAAGGAAATCGATGACCTTGTGAACGGCAAAGAGGCAGAGAAAGTGCCCGAGAAGAAGGCTGAGAAGAAGTCGGTTGACACGCTCGACACCAACAAGCCCGCCTCGGTGAAGGCACGCGAGGAGCTGGCCAAGATTCTGGAGCAGAGGGTCGACACGGCAGCCACCGAGGTCACCATCGACAGAAGCAAGAAGGTGATGCGCGGCGGCTACAAGATCAACGGCTACCGCGTGCAGGCCTTTGCCGGCGGCAACCAGCGCACCGACCGCCAGAAGGCTGAGCAGATAGGAAACACCATCAAGAACAACTTCCCCAACGAGCCTATCTACGTGCACTTCTACTCGCCACGCTGGATATGCCGCGTGGGAAACTACCGCACCTATGAGGAAGCGCGCCAGATGCTGAACGCCATACGCAAGCTGGGCATCAGCGGTGCCTCCATTGTAAAAGGAAAAATTACCGTCAGTAATCTATGAATCCAGAAACAGAGTACCGCGAGGGACTTGAAGAACTCGCATCGCACTACAAGCAGATTATCACCCTGCTCGGCGAAGACACCGAGCGCGACGGACTGCTGAAAACGCCCATGCGCGTGGCGAAGGCCATGCAGGTGCTGACGCGCGGCTACACGATGGATGCCCGCAAGGTGCTGACCGACGCGCTCTTCAAGGAGGACTACAACCACATGGTCATTGTCAAGGACATTGACTTCTTCTCGCTCTGCGAGCACCACATGCTGCCCTTCTACGGCAAGGTTCACGTGGCCTACATCCCCAACGGCTACATCACGGGACTGTCGAAGATTGCCCGCGTGGTCGACATCTTCAGTCACCGCCTGCAGGTGCAGGAGCGCATGACGATGCAGATACGCGAGTGTATCGACGAGACGCTGCACCCCCTCGGCGTCATGGTGGTGGTCGAGGCCAAGCACATGTGCATGCAGATGCGCGGCGTCGAGAAGCAGAACAGCATCACCACCACCAGCGAATTCAGCGGAGCTTTCAACCAGGCAAAAACCCGCCAGGAGTTCATGAACCTGATTTCGCACACAAGCCTGTAAACGACTGAAAACCAATAACACCGACAAACTTATGAACAGACTACTACTAACCATAATGGCCGTATTGGCCTTCACCGCCAGCTGGGCCGACGACAAAGTGGACAGCCCTACCGAGGGCGTCATCACCAGCGATTTTGTCAGCGAGGAGAGCATGAAGCATGACCTGCTGCAGATGCTGGCCAACTTCGCTGTCTATTTGAAGAAAGACTTCCAGGACTGCGTCGCTCCCAACAGCGTGGGCGAGGCTTGCGGCTGCTTCCGTGGCGAGAACACGATGGCCAACGACGAGAAGGGGGTGCGCCCCAACGCCGACCTCTCGATGATATGCGCCTTCCTTGTAAAATATGGTAAGAAAGTTGTGACGCTGCCTTCCGGAGTGAAGTGGGACGATTTGGAGGCGATGGCCAAGAAGAGCCTCGTTTTTGCCTACTCCACCCATAAGGCCAACAAGCTGAAGGTGTGTGCAGGTAACAAATACTGGGGCTCGACATCCACCAGCGACGCCGTCTGGGAAAGCTCGCTCTGGGCGATGTCCGTCGCCTACAGCGCCTTCTTCCAGTGGGACAAGCTCACTGACGCCCAGAAGAACTACATCTACAAGCTGCTGAAGGCGGAGTGCAACTATGAGCTGGAGCGCAGCATCCCCACGGGCTACGCCGACGACACCAAGGCTGAGGAGAATGGTTGGGAGGCAGACATCCTTGCCGCCACGCTGGGACTGTTCCCTAACGACGAGCTGGCTCCGAGATGGTTCCAGCGCCTGCGCGAGTTTGCCATCAACAGCTACTCGCAGAAGGACGATGCTACAGACAATACCGTCATCGACCCCGACTACGACACGAAGACTGTAAAAGACCTCTACATAGGCCAAAACCTCTACGACGACTATACGCTGCAGAACCATAAATACTTCCATACCAGCTACCAGAACGTGGTTATCCAGGAGCTGGGCGAAGCCGCTCTGGCCCTGAAGCTTTTCCAAACGAAACTCTACGACAAGGAGATATGGAAGACCAACGCCCTGATGCACAACAACGACAAGGTGATGACGGAAGTGCTCTACTGGCTGGCACTGGCCGACGGCGAACTGGCCATGCCCAACGGCAACGACTGGAGCCTTTTCCTCTACGACCAGATTACATCATACTCCACCAACGCCTGCTTCTTGCGCGACCCAAAGGCGCTGTTGCTCGAGAACCTGGCCTATAAGATGATCAAGGCCCGCCAGACCACCACCACCGACGGCTCATGGCTGCTGCGCCCCGACGTGGGTGCCCGCCGCATGGGCGTCGAGGCCCACCGCGTCATGATGACGTGGCTCATGCACGAGATGCTCCCCACCGCCGACATACGCCTCGTCAACTGGGACAACTTCACACACGATTATTCGGAGGCGAAGCATTTTGCCTCGCAGAACATCGTCCGCGCAGCCACCGACAGCCGCTTCACCTGCTTCTCCTGGAGCAAGGGTCTGCAAAGCTACACGGGCTACATCGCCGCCAACAGCGTCGACAAGAACAAGATCATCGTGCCCTTCCGCGCCAATAACACGGGCAACTTCCTCGGCTGGTATGAAGTTAGCGGCAAAAAGACCAACGCTACGCCCGTCGTCAGCGGCATCTACAACCTGCAGGGCAACGCCTACACCATGAACGGCGAACTGAACACCAACGACGCCACGCTCAACAACCGCTTCGTCATCTACTCTACACCGGGCAACGCCGTTGTATATTTAGATTATGTACGCGCGAATGCTGACGCTACCATCACCGCCGAAAAGGGCGGACTGATGGCTATCAGCGTCGACGAACTGACAAAGACAAAGCGCACGCTCTACTATGCTGGCGGCAACACACTGCTGGACGGCTCCACCCCTACCACCATCAACGGTCCCTGGGTGAACATCGACGACGCCCTCGGCATCGTCAATCTTGACAAGAACAAGCAGATAGCTTTCGGCGAGAAGGCCAACAACAACTCGATTATGACAGCCAAGCTTTATACGTCATACAGCAAGAACCGTTCCATCAAAAAAGGCGACATCGTTGACCGCCGCGCCATCGTCTACTACTCGAACATTGACGCTGAAGGAACAAAAAATCTCTCAACGCTCAATACCCAGATCGAAACGCAAGAAGGCTGGAACGGTGCCATCGTCTTCGACCCCGACCAGACGGGATATCTGCTGCTCTCGAACTTTGCCAGCGACCAGAAATGCCAGATTACCGGAGTCACGACTCAGTTGGGACATCCGGTCTTTACGGCTGCCACAACCATCAGTTCTAAAGGCTCGTCGGCATTATTCGGCGTCGAAGAGAACCATTCGGTGGCCAATACGCTGCGCTTCTTCATCAAGGGCGGCGGTTTGCAGGCTGTGCAGGCTTTGGAAGAACCGACGGTCATCTACCTGCTGAACCTTGAGAAAGGCAACAACAAACTGACCGTCAATGCAGTAGACAACGGAAAACAGCTATCTAAGGACGTGACTCTCAGTACGAAGGTGCTGAAGGTCTCAATTGTGGGAGGCGAGCTTCTGGTCGAGGAAGCCAACGGGTTTCCCGACTCAGCTGAATCCCCCCAGACGAAAGGCTACAGGGACGTCACGTCGGCCTATCTGAAGAATGCCAACTTCGAGGAAGACAAGACCTACGGCGAGGTAAATCCCAACGGTCTGACCATAGAAAGCGGCACTTACAAACCCTGTTATGTGAACACCGTCAGCCCCATCAACTCAAAATGGCCCAACATTCTGTCCGTCACCGGCTGGACGCCAGCCAACGGTCTGAGCGACGGCTCCAACTATTGCCGCATGTACTCCATGCCCTACAGCTCTGACATATACTGCGTGAGTCCTTCTAAAGTCGGCAACTATGCCGCACGCTGTTCTAAGCCGCTCATCGACGACGGCTGCGGCGACCGCGTGCTCACCGTTCTCAACTCATGGGACATGGGTAGTAACGCCATCACGCAGGGAGTCTCTTTGTATCCCGGCAAATACCGTCTGATGCTGGACATGCGCTATGAGTGCCCCAACCAGATGTCGAACGACGGAGAAGTCATCGTAACAACCGGAAACAACTTCAACACCTCGCTGACGGGCGTGAGGAGGACCAAGGCTGGTAACGATTTCCGCTTCCCCTCAGAGCCTAATGCATGGCAGCAGCTGTGCTACGACCTCAACATGGGCGGCAAGGAGACGGTGACCGTTTCTCTCGGCTTCAGCACCTCAGCCAAACAGGGTGCTGCCAACAACACGCTGCTCTACATCGACAACCTTCGGCTGTATGTCCTCAACGGCGATGCCGACGGTAACGGACGGGTTGACGGCAAAGACCTCGACACGCTTGTCAACCATATCATCGACCCCAAGCCGGCGCTGTCCAATCCCGACGCTGCCGACCTCAACGGCGACAGCTTGATTGACATCGCCGACGTAGCTTCACTCATCTCCATTCTCCAGCAAGCCCTATGAAGAGGACTGCACTATTGACCGTTGCCCTGCTCCTGCTGGCCATTGCCACCAAGGCGCAGTACACGAGGATGACCGACCTGCCCACCGTCTACATCGAGACGTTCGACGGGCGGAGCATCACGAGCAAGGACGTCTACAAGTACTGCCGCCTGCACTACGTCGACGAGGAAGACCAGCTGACCAGCTACGACTCCGTCTCCATACGCGGTCGCGGCAACTCCACCTGGGGCCTGCCGAAGAAGCCCTACAAGATAAAGTTCCTGGAGAAGGAGAAGTTTCTGGGCATATATCTC